>Ga0209211_10007159_pt1 | contig 15776 bp, 9 predicted proteins | sample RifGroA2_FD_183992 | JGI IMG/M metagenome (GOLD analysis project Ga0209211, IMG submission 183992) | Groundwater microbial communities from Rifle, Colorado, USA - Groundwater A2 (SPAdes) (version 2) | ecosystem: Environmental > Aquatic > Deep subsurface > Groundwater | place: Rifle, Colorado... | reverse complement strand
GTCCCAGAGCTCAACCCTATCCGAGACTCCCGCAAAAACTACCGAGCGCTTGAGGCCTGCAAATTGCTTCTGATGGTCGGGTATCAAAATGCGCCCCGCACTGTCGGGTTCCACTTCCACCGCGCCGGAAAGCAGAAAGCGATTGAAGCCGCGCGTATCGGCCTGCGCGAATGAAAGCGCCTGCAATTTCTCCGCGACCTTTTTCCACGCGTCTTCCGCAAAAAGAAAAAGACACGCGTCCAACCCGCGCGTAATCACCATCTTCTTGCCGAGCGCTTTTGCAAAAGCTTTAGGCAACGTGACGCGCTTTTTCTCGTCCAGAGTGTGTTCGTATTCGCCGATGAGCATAAAGAATTGTGCGAGCGGTGCATGTGAGAAGTTTCAGCATTGGATGCAGTGCGAGGCGCACGAGAAAAATAGTGCGAGCCGTACAATGTTGTACGGTGAGCGCTATTTTTTAAAGTGCAACGAAGCAATGCGACAATGGTGGAAGTTCTCACCCACTTTCTCCCACTATCTTAGGATTATACACCACTTCTGCCCACCGCAAGCTAGTTATCCCCACCTCCGAATCAGGGGGTTAGCTTCTAGGAACTAATTTAGTGGTTTCGTAAACCACTAAATATTAAGGGTTTACGAAACCACTAATTTAATCGGCTGGCTCTATATATTACAGATACCCAAAATCGTGCTAAGATGCTTCAATCCATGCTGTCTATTTTCAAAACAGCGACGACGGAAACACTAGCTGAAATTAGCGAGGAAATGCGGGCGCGGAAGACCTCGCATTTGGTGCTTCTTTTTTCAATGGGTTCGCAATTTGACCACCTTATCGTCCAGCAATTGGCGCGCTTGGGCGTCTACTGCCTCGTCGCCGACCCTGCTTCGGTAAAAGCTAGAGATGTTACTAAACTGAATCCGGCTGGCATCATAGTCTCTGGCGGGCCGGCATCTGTACACAACGAACCTCCGCCTTTTGATGCAAAGATATTTGATTTAGGGATTCCCCTCCTCGGCGTCTGCCTCGGATTCCAGATGTGGGCGAAACATGTGGGCGCAAAAGTTACTCCGCACGACAAGCGCGAGTTCGGCGTGCACAAATTCCGCGTTCTTGCAGATGACCCGTTGTTTGAAAACGTCGGGAAAGAAACGGAAGTACTGGAAAGCCACGGCGACGCCATTTCTGATGCGCCATTCAGTGTTCTGGGCGAGACTGACAACGCTCCCTGCGCCGCGGGACATTATAAAAATCTCTGGGGCGTCCAATTCCATCCGGAAGTCCGCGACACGGCGGAGGGGGCGAAAATGTACGACAACTTCTGCAAAATCTGCGGAATTACCGACCGCTTCCCGGCTCATAATGTTTCCAAAGAAAAAATAGCGACGTTGAGTAAGAAAATTGCTGGGAAAAAAGTATTGATAGCCCTTTCAGGTGGCTCGGATTCGTCTGTAGTTGCCTATCTTCTGAAGGAAGCGATGCATTCCCAAGGTGACACCTTAGGGAATTCTCAAGGTGTCACCTTAAAAGGAGTTTACATCCGCGGAATTGACCGACCGGACGATGAGGCATATGTAAAGAAATATTTCGGAACGCAGGACTGGCTCACGGTTAATGTGGTAGATGCGACCAAAGAATTTTTGAAAGCGTTAAAAGGCAAAATAAGCATGAAAGAAAAGCGCGTTGCGATGCGTGGAGTCTACAAGGAAGTGTTGGAGAAGAAAATCAGAGAATTTGGAGCGGATTTCATCGCGCAGGGCACGCTCTATACCGACCTCGTGGAAAGCGGATACGGCCACGCGACGGGTGCCAGGCGCGCGCAGATAAAACTGCACCACAACACCGCGCTTGATTTTTCTGTTCCCGAAATTACGCCTCTTGATACGGAAGTTAAAGATTCCGCGCGCGGAATCGGCAGGGACATTGGCGTCCCCGAGGATTTGCTTGTGCGCCATCCATTCCCCGGCCCGGGGCTTGTCGTCCGCATTGAAGGAGAAGTTACAGAGGAAAGCTTGCGGGTGGCGCGCAAGATAGACGGAATTTATATTGAGGAGCTCCGCGCGGCGAAATTGTATGAGACTGTCTGGCAGGCGGGAGCCGTCGTTACCGCCTCGCGCCAAACCGGCTCCAAAGGCGACGATGCCGCGCTGGGCCACGTCGTGGCGCTATGGGCAGTGTGGAGCGTCAACGGCTTCACCGCGCGTTTTGCACAGCTCCCCTATGATTTTCTAGACCGCGTATCCAGAAGGATTACGAACGAAGTCCGCGAGGTCGGCTCTGTCGTATATCGCATATCAGACAAACCGCCAGCGACGATTGAGTGGGGTTGATAGGAAAATCAGATGTTCTTTTAATACTCAACTTCAATCGTAGGCGTATAAATGCCATCCCTTCCTTTGATTAAATTCGGGGATAAATCGTCCCAAACATGTTTTAGGCATCGTTTTCCACCAGTGGAAGCTACACTAAGAAACACGGGGATATGCCGGGCATTTATTTTTTCTTCAGTTATTCTTTGCTCAACAAGTTCTCTTGAGACAGATTTATGCGTTGTATCAGCTAACTTATCACTTCGCCAGCTGAATCGTTTGATGTCGTAAGACCCGTCACTCGATTCAACCGCCACCAGAGCATCAGACCCCACAGCTGAGGCAATTCTCATGGCTTTTTTCAAAGCATTCTTAAGTCTTGCCCCTTCCCTTTCTGGTCTTTTTGGTGCGTCTCTCATATTGATAAATCACATCTTATTTTAACTGGGCTATAGGCTAATTCGCGCGCTGTGCCCGCCCGTAGCTTTATGCGAAGGAGGGAATATGCCTATAGTTTACTCCAACCCTTTCGAGAGTGGCAGTATCATGCCGTTTAGGTTCTTTCGGAATTTGAGCATGTCTACCGATGCGCGGGCATATTCCATCGCACGCGAATTAGAGAAGATAGATCAAATAAATAGGGTGCGTGATTAGAATTGGGAACGTTCGCGGCGCCAGAACCAGATGCCTCCGCCGATGATGGCGAGAAGCGCCAACCCGATGAGAATCATGCTCGTGGTGCTGAATCCTCCAACGTCCGCGAGAGCGACCGCCGCAAGCTGGGCATTTTCTTCAGGAACGGTTTCGGAAGCAACGGGAGCTTGGTTGGCGGCGCCTTCATTTACGCTTGCGGTGGCGGTTTCTGCAGGCTCAACGACCGTATTTCCGGTCGTCTGTGCCGGCGCTTGCGGAGCGGGCTTCGGAGCTGGCGCCGGTTCCGGAGCTGGAGCGGCGGTTATCGTAACGACCGATGCTCCTTGCAATCCAACGAGCGTATTAGCGCCCTGCGCATTGCTCACTATCGAACTCCCCGCAACGGCGATGGTCGCCGTCCCAGACTTCTTCGCCCTGAACACAATCGTACCGAGTATCTTTTTTGCGGCGAAGCCGCCGCCAATGCCTGCCATCTGAGTGAGTTTCCCGGCCGCGATGGACGGCGAGGCAGGAGAGATCCATCCGCTCTCAAGCGTCATGCCGGTCGCCTCGACGAGGTCGGCCGGAAATATCGCCTCTAACTGCACGCCGTACGCTTTCTCCGCCACAGGGTCGACGGAAACGTTCACCGAGAAAGCCTGACCCTCCGTTACCGAAATAGTCGCGGGTGCATACGAGATAGTGGAAGCGTGCGCGAGCGGCGCGAGCGCAAGAGTGATGAGCATCGCTCCGCCTGCAAACATTGTTTTTACCGTAGTCATATTTGATGCGTGATGATTAAGCGCTCCAATTGACGAGCAGTAAGGTGAAGTCCGTGAAGTCTACCTTGCCGTCGCCATTGAGGTCCGAGCGCGAATTTGTGAATGTGAACGGATCTGTCTTGCCCCAGTCCACGAGGAGCGCGCTGAAGTCGAAGAAGTTCACCTTACCATCGTTGGTGACGTCGCCGCGCAAGGGTGCCGTGGCAACAAATCCTCCTCCACCTCCTCCCCCACTGCCACCTCCTCCGCTCGGCGCTGGCGCCGACGGCGGGTTGATGATATAGGCGAATGATGCGACGGATGAGACCAAGCCGCCCGCGTAGCACGCGACGGCGCGGATGCCTGTCGTAGAAGATATCGCGATGGGCGATGAGTATACCGCACCCGTCGTGCATGTGGGCGCGGCATCAGTGTCGAGAAGCACGTAGCGGATGGATGTCGCATCCGAGGGCGCGGAGAGCGCAACGCTCTGTGCGCTCGTGTACGTCCCCGCGACCGGGGAGGCCGTCGGGACGCCGAGCGTGACCACCGTGCCGCTTACGTGCGGGTCAACGGTAAGCGTTATGCCGCCGACGGCGCCCGCGCCCGTTGAAAGCACGCCTTCAACTTCAGAGGCGCTTGCAGGCGAAGCGGCGAGAACGAGAACTAATACGACGAGTAGTCGATTCATATTGTCGTCTTGATTCCGTACGAGCCGGAGTACGTGTCCGCCGCGGTTCCGGTCGGAACTTTCACCTGCACTCTCACGTCAATCTGGATACCCGCAGTCGTGCTGTCCAAGTCTGCAAGCGTATTGACCGCAAGCGCCGTCGCGGGATAATCATTGCCAGTTACTTCTATTGCCGTTCCTTCCGTATTCGCGTTTGAGGATTGCGCTGAGTAGTAGCGGACATTGTCTGCCGCGGCAATTGTGTTTGGAGCGATGGTTCCTGCGAAGTCCGTGAACTTCATAAAGAAGTTTGTCTCGGTTGAAGGAACGGTTACGCGGAATGTCCACGCCCATCCGTTCGGATATGTGTTGTCCGCAATGGCGGCCGTCTTCACGTTTGTGATGCCGTCTACGTGGAGCGCCGCGGCGGCGTTATCTAGAAGCGTCGTAAATGTCGCATGAGCTGAATCGGAAATGTTGCCCGCGCTGTCTTGGCAACGGATGAAGTAGTTGTAGGTAGTGCCCGCGGCAAGACCGGACGGCGAATAGGTGTAGCTTGTCGGGCCGCTCAAGAGCGTCGTCGCCATCGAAGCGTACGCCACATCAGACGTATCTGACTTGCAGGACGCCGTCTCGCTCGACGTAATCGAGATAATTGCGCTTGTCGTTGTGATGCTGCCTACCGATACGGAAACGGTCGGAGCTGTCGTATCAGCAGTCGCTTCAGTTATCGTCACGCTATTACTTTCCGCGCTTTCATTCCCCACTTCGTCAATAGAACGCGCAGTAAAGGTGTTGCCCGCGTTCTGATTCAAGGGGACGGACATGCTCCAATCTATCTCGCCTGCCGCAAGTGCGGTGCTACCGACCGCGACTGGCGTGCTGTTTCTGTAGACGGTGATAATGCGCGTGCCGCCGTCATTTGCCGCAGTTCCCGAGATGGCATACGTGTCCGCATCCACGGTGCCTGCAGGAGCCGTCGTCGAGATAACTGGAACATCTGGCGCCGTCGTGTCCGCGCCGAGAGTGTCGTCATCGGTAATCGTCACCAAATTGCTCGCGCCGCTCACATTGCCTGCATTGTCAGCCGCTTTTGCGGTGAAGTTATTCGCGGTATTTTGCACGAGCGTTACTACGACAGCGAATGAGGTCTGTCCTGCCGCGACGGAAGCGGTGCCGGCAGAAGAGGCGCCGTTGTACACGGTGACAGTGCGTATCCCGTCGTTCGGCGTATCAGCGTCGACGGTACCGGAGATAACGTACGTGTTGGAATTTACCGTGACCGGCGACGCGGTCGTAATTACCGGCGTCGGCGGAGCGATAGAGTCCGGTGCCGGATCCGCAGTCGTGAACGACGCTACGCCAGAGGTCGTCATCGCATTGCCTCCCGCATCCTGACAGCGCACAAAGTAGGCGTAGCCGGTTGATGGTGCGAGCTCGGTAATCGCCTGGCTGTGCGAAGTGCCTCCAGTGGAACTCATCGCCGTCATACTGCTGTACGCAGAATCCGTCGCGGCATACTTACACGTCGCGCCTTCGTTCGTTGTTACATTAAGCGTTGCGCCCGTCGTCGTGATAGCGCTTGCGCTGAATGAATTTATGACAGGAGGAATGGTGTCAATAACTGTCGTGAAGTACGAGATGAAGTTTGACGCAAGATTATTTCCGGCGACATCCTCAAGCGCGTTCGGCTTTACGTTGATGCGATACTTGGCGCCGTACTCAAGACCGGAATAATCAATGTTGAGAATCGCAGAGGCGCCGTTGCCGCCAGAGACCGCGACTACCCCTTTGTAAGAGGCGCCTGTCGAGTCATTGACGAGTAGCACGCGGCTTGAATCCAAGAGGACAATATCTTCGTCATAGGTAACGGTCGCCGTTCCTGCCACGATAGCGACACCGACTGCACCGTCAGACGGAAGCGCCGTCAGCGGCTCAGGATTCGTCGTATCCCAGATGAAAGTGAGGGTTCCTTCGTTTGAGTTGCCCGCATGGTCCGTCACGGTGAGTTTCAATACATAGGTCCCGTCAGTATCAGCAGAAATTGTTACATCAGGATCAAGGTTTGGATCAGTATTAGTCGACAGTGGGGCAAAGCTCGCAGTACCCGGCCCACTTACCTGCGACCATGTCCATGTGTTGAGCCCGGAACCTAGGGGCGGTACCGCGTCGGAGATAGCCGCGTCTTGCGCCGAAGGAGCGTTGACCTCTTTGTCAGTGCCTGCGTTTACCGTTGGATTCACTTCGTCAAAGAATACCGATGAACCATCGTTGGTCGCGATGACTGTTGTCCCTGTGTTTGGCGTCGGGATCGCAACATCGGCAAACGCGATAGAGAACGGAATCGTGCCATCGTCCTCGCCACCGACAAATGTGTACGTTGCCGTCCAGTCGTTGCCGACATTCGATACCGATGCGCTCCGTCCGTCGATTGAAACCGTCGGCGCCGCTATCGGCTCGCTTGAAGTGAAAGTGAGTGTCGCGGTGTCGCCCACCCTTGCCCATTCGGGTGCTACTGTATCGCCGTCGTTGTTTGATTTTATCGTCACGCCGGAGAGTGTCGGAGAAACGCCGTCTACTGCGATTACGGATTGCCCAGCTGGAGACGGATTACTACCAGCCGAAGGGTTGTCAGTAACGGTACCAACCAAACTAACAAGTGGCGTATCTCCCGTTCCCATCGGGGTTAGGAGATTCAGAATAACAATACCCGAAGTTGGTGTCGTTTCAGCTGCATCTGGCACGGTAAGCGTATTGCCCCCCACAGTGAAGTCGGCATTTGTAACAGTAGCTCCGTTTAAATCTTCACTAAAGGTAACCTCAATCATCGTAGTAGAAGTTGTGATCGCGCTCAACATAACCGGCCCTGCCGCGTCGGTCGAAGTCTGCGATATCGCGCCGAGCGCGTTGCCGGCAAGGTCTGTAGCCGTCCCGGGTGTGTAGGAAACAGTCTTGGCGTTAGTGCCTGCTACTCCAGCATGCGAAAGCACGACGGTGTTGTCGTTGGCTGTACCAATCGTAAAGGTAGTCGCCGCTACCCCGCCGATTGAGAAGGCGCCGGCCGAGAATGTGGAATCTTTGACCTCGTCGGTAAAGACAATGGTCGCGGTGTCTACCATGCCGTCAAGATTGGCGTCGGTTGTGGTAATTGATGAGACAAGCGCGGTAATAGTGTCCACCTCAAAGTCGTTGACTTGGAGTACGGAACTGGTGTTGCCCGCCGCGTCGGTTACTTGAATGTCGCAGTCGGTATAGGTCGCGTTCGGTGCAACAGTATAGGTTGTCGTGTTGTTGCCCGCCGCTGTTGTAGCAACAGAGCCTAAGCCGCACGCGCCAGTGTACGTTACAGTGCCCCCGGTGTGGCCGGTAAGCCAGCCAACATGACTTGCGCTAAACGTGTAACTAGGAGTGGCGTCGTTGGAAGGCGTCGGTATTGCCGTTACTTCCGCAAGGGTGGGCGCGGTCGTGTCCCAAACGAATGTTGCTTCGTCTAATGCGCTGTTTCCTGCTACGTCGGTAGAAGTAAGGCGGATGGTGTACGTGTCGTCAGTGCTGGCCGATACATCGGTATCCTCCGCTGCAGGAGTGCCGAAGGTAATAATGCCGCTACCCGCTTGCTTGGTCCATGCGTATGCCGCAACGCCCGAACCGCCCGTGTCGGTGACAGTGGCAAGTTGCGCAGTTAAGATTTTGACTTCTTTGTCGACGCCAGCATTTACAACGGGTGCCGTTTGGTCAACAGTGAAAGTGTTTAAACTCGCGGTTCCTGTAGCGCCATTACTGGCCACGTCTGTGATAATCGCGCTGAAAGTCAGCGTGTCGCCTTCGACAAACCCCGCCACGCCTTCTACCTCTACGGCGGTCAACGAAAGTGTTTTCGTTCCAGCCACAACATCGGGCGCCGTTATGGTATATGCACTGCCGACATTCAAGGGGCCGCCGCCGTTATTTTCTGTCAGTTGTATCGTACCGCCGACGAGCGAAAGGTCTGTATTATCTACAGGGACAACCACGTTCACGCCAGTGTTCGTGCTGTTCCACCAACCAACAACAACCGGGGCTCCAACCGTAACGACTGCACCGACCGCAAATGGAAACGGAGCGGTTGTGTCAATCACAATCGCGCTCGTCGCCGCGAGGTTTGAAGTAGGAACGAGAGTTGAGTCATTTCCGGCAATGTCTTCAACGACGCCGCTCGCTATAGAGGTAACGGTAAGGTTAGGGCTGTTTTGTCCGGCACCGACCGTGTAGGTGCACGTGCCGGTAGTCGTGTTCGTGAGGATTGGAACGGAACATGACCCGCCGGAATCAAGATTTACCGTCAACGTGTTGGTTGAAGAAACCGCTTCAGAGAAAGTGAGCGTGATGTTGATCGCGTCGGGTTCGTTATAGAAACCGTTCGCGGTCGTTGAGGTAACGGCTACAGTAGGAGTGATGGTGTCAATGTTTATGGTTCCTGTTTTCTCACTCTCAATGTTATGATCGCCATTTTCATCAGTGGCCTGATCATCAGAATAGTAGTGTAGAGTGTGCATCCCATCGAATCCAGGAGCCGCTGAGGGGAACGCTACCACGACTTCTCCGCTACCGTTTGGCGTGAACTCAACCGGTAAACCAGAGTCCCATGCGTACCAGATCTTTCTGCAGCCGGAGGGTGCATCGGTGCATGTCAGTGTGATTGTGGGATGCTTTGTGTACCACGTACCGCTTCCTACATCGGCACCGTCTCGAACAATGCTAATCGCAGTCGAAGGATCGGTATTATCTAAAGTGAATGGATTCGCCGACGTTCCCTGAATGGCATTCGTCGTGCTCTGGACGCGAATTTTATATGTCGTTCCATCGGCGGGCTTAACAACCGGATCCCATAGGTACGAACCGGCATTATATGCAAGAGCGCTTGCAGTCAGTTTTGTGCTTATTCCGAAATCGTTCGTTGAATAATAAATGTCAACGGTATCAAGTGGGTCAGCCGTTGCATTCCACTCAATGAGCAGAGGGAACTTATGCTCCTGTCCCGAAACACTTCCGGGTTCTACTACATCGATGTCCGAAATTGTCGCATTCGCGACGGGAATAAAAAATCCGCCAACGATTAACGTTGCGGCTACAAATACAAAAACCGATGTTCTAACTTTCTTTAAGAGAGAGAGAGAGAGAGAGAGAGGGACCCTTGCTCATTAGTTTATTTTGGTGATTCATATATAGTTTTACTAATTTGTAATAGTTTGACTCGTTTAGGCGCATGCAACTTCGCCCAAACCATTCTTTATTATTTCTTGTAAGCGGCAATCTGAAGATGTTTGACTAATCATCCCAAAATGCTCTTATTTTACGCACTAATTCGACCTTTTAATGTATTATTCATAAAGATTAAATCGATACTATTACCCTATCAACTTGGTGTCAAGGAGGCGGGCTTGGGGTGTGAACCCCCGCACCGGAACAAGTTCGGTGCGGGGGGCAGGGCGGCTCCGCCGCGCCAAAGGCGGGAAGCAGAGCTCGCCCCGTAGCTCGCCAAAGGCGATGGTACGGGGCGGGTTTTGATGGTAACGATGGTTTAAAGAAAGAAATAAGAGGCTGGGATTTAAGCGCGACCTTTTAGAATTGCAGAGATAACTTTGTACCGCCGGTCGCGGCGCAAGCCGTGATGTACTCCTAATCGCTTCTTGAGAGCGGAGAAGAACCTGTCGAGTGAGTTGGTGGTTTTTGGAATGTTGAGTTCAGGATACCTTTCGTATGTAAACAGATATGGCAAGTTCCGCTTGAGTGAATGGTATGCGCATCTAACACGATTGTGCGTGTAGTACCATTTCTTTTTTCCATTGAGGAATGAGTTTTCGGTTTTCTCGTTGATGAACGATTCCCACTTCATGTGCCACTCTCGAAGTGCTTGGGTGAACCCCGCCTCGTTTGTTTTGGTCAGTGTGAGGGCAAGCGCTCGAAGTTCTTTGCCCGCTTCGGTCATCGGCCTCCGTGTGAGGTACTTCGTCACCTGCTTGATCTGATGGAAGAGGCACAGTTGCACCGGAATGTCCTTGAAAACGTTCGTTAATCCGCGTCTGCCGTCCACGACTGCGGCAGTGAATGTCCAGCCCTTCGCTTCCATGATTTTGCGTCCGTAGTGATAGTGTGCAACTCGTTCGCCGTCCACCTCGTTCCACCAGATATTCTTCTTCAGCGATGCCGAGCGAAATACGCATACGCCGTATCGTCTGCCCCAGAAGGTTGTGTCAGTGATGAGTACCGTTCTTTGCGGGGCAATCGTTACCAGCTCAATGGCAACCGCATCGAGTTGCGTACGGACCCATACATGGCTTCGTCCGGTTGTCTCGGCGAGGTCTGTGAGGCTTTGTTTCTTCCAAACATACTGGCTCCACAACTTTTGTTGCAGTGGACTAACACGTCGTGGCGCTTGAAATTGATGCGAACATTCGAGACACTTGTATCGCCGACGGCCGTATTGATACCCATTCTTTTTCGTTAAACGAGAATTGCATTTCGGGCATATATTCGCCCCTTTTTAATCCGCATATTAAATATTGTGGCTTTTAGCTAGTATGTACGCCACTATACTCCGATTTCAGCCTCTTAATTCTTTCTTTAACTCGTAACGATTGAGTGGGGTTGATTTCCGCCGCAAACATTCCAACATTCTTGAGAATGTTGGAATGTCGTTACACGGTCAGCGATTGCATGAAAGCGAGAGCGCCCCAGAGGCCGGCCGTGTCTTTGCGCTCGGCGAGACGAAGTTCGGGAAGCTTCGGATAAGGCGAAGAAAAGCCCTTAAGCGCCAACGCGATGTCGGCAAGCCGGTAGCCGTTGTCTTCGTTCATCATTCCGCCTCCGAGCACGAAGATTTCAGGCGACCAATGCAGTATCATATTGTAAATTCCCGCCGCGAGAACGGGCGTCATTTCCGCGTACCCTTCGCGCGGCGCCTTGCTCGGGTGAACTCCGTAGCGCTTCTCAAAAGCTCGTCCGGAAACAAGCTCTTCCAATTCCCTGCCCTCTTTCGCATCCACAATTTGGTGTCCCGCTTCAAAATCGTAGACGCCGCCGTCTATGCGCCCATCTACGACGCGGCCGCAGCCGATGCCGGTGCCGATGCCGGCATACGCGACAATGCGCGCGCCGCGGCCCGCGCCATACGCCGCCTCTCCGAGAGCCGCGCAGTCTCCGTCGTTCAGCACTTCCGCGAGTGCCTCAAGCGAGTGCGTAAGCCACTCGGCGAGCGCGGCACCTTTCCATTCCGGAAGGTTCGGCGCGTATCGGATGACGCCCCCGCTTACTACGCCGGGAAAACCGCCGGCGGCGGCTTCTATTCCTTCTGCGCCCGCGCACTCGCGCGCGAGTTCCGCGAGCGCTTGAATTCCCTCTTCCGGATTTCTCGGGGTCGGTATCTTGCGCACTTCGCCCAAGCCATCCGATGTGGCGCGCGCCGCGCGCATTGAGGTACCGCCTATGTCAAATACGATTCTCATCCCGTTAGAAGTCTGCCGCTGGTTGATCATAGCTATTGGTCTGAAAAATTTATCGTTATTTCTAATTTGAATATATATGTTTTAAGAAAAATTGTACTCAATTTTTCTGCCGAGGACTTCTAACGGGATTCATTTCTCCATCATATCAAGAACCAGAGCTCCCCATGTAAAGTTGTGCGCCCCTATTCCCTCGCCTGTTTCCGGATTGAAGCACTCGCGGAAGCCGGAGCGCAGAAGAAGATCGATGCTTTTCTTGCGGATATCCGCGGCTTCTTCGGTAAAACCGTATCGCATGAGCCCGCGGTAGATGAACCAGTGCGCTCCTATCCACACCGGCCCCCGCCACGAAAAATCCTCCGCTTCCGGCCGGTACGACATTTCCTGAATGGAGGTCGTGCGGATGCCGAAAGGCGCCGCGAACGTATCGGGATTCTTGAGATGCTTTGAAACAACTGCTTCGGCTTCCTCCTTTGTATAAAGGCCGGCGAAGAGCGGAACGAAATGCGCCCATGTCGCGGCCTTGAGCTTCGTGAAATCGGCGCCCATGGTTGACCAATAAACGCCGCCTTCAAACATCCTCTCGCGCATCGCGCCGGCGACCGCGTCGGCATCGCGCTTGAACGAACTTTCGTATTCATCGCGCTTGAGGTACGCGGCGATTTTCGCAAGCACGCGCAGATTTTCCGCCAAAACCGAGTTAAAAAGCACGTCTTTCACCCAAAAGAAATCCCGCATGCAGCGCCCCGCGTCAAAATTGCATTCCCTGTTTTTGTCCACAAGTTCCGTGCGCTTCGCGAGATGATCCTTGAGCGAGACGGCGTGCGGCACTCCGAGAGGAATGTCAAAACGCGGCGAGTTGTCCTCGCCCGATTCATCCGGACTGATGATGCTCGCAAGATGATGCCCGTGCGGGTCGCGCTCGGAAAGAAGATAACTGTAGTACGCAACGAGTGCGGGAAAAATAGAGGCGAGGAACGATGTGTCCGGCTCGCGGCGGTGTATCTCCCACGCGGCGTACGCGAGCATCGGCGGCTGCGTGAGAGAGCTCGTGCCTTCTGTGCCCCAACGAAAGAGATGGAGGATTCCGGGCGTCCAATAAATTATGTGCGGCACAAGGCCGCTTGAGAACTGTTTTGAAAGAAGCGAGTGTATCTCGGCCTTTGCGGCTCCCGCGTCGTACCGCGCGAGGATTATGGCGTGGAAGCACGAGTCCCAAAGCCATTGATACGGGTAGTGGTCGCCGGAGGGGACGGTGTATTGGTGGCCGTCTGTGATGCGGCGATTTTCTTCAAAAAGTTTGCGCGTTTCGCGATTGATATCCATCCCGTTAGAAGTAGGAAGCTTGCCCCGTTAGAAGCATCGCTTCTAACGGGGCTTGCGCTTCCGACTTGTTATCCGTGTCTAGTAAGGCGTCGACCGGTGCAAACCACTCCGCGAATATGCGCTTTTCAGAACTTCCGCAACTTCTAACGGGATCCATCATTCCAGTATATCAGAGGGCGCGGGAGCGGAGCGCGGCAAGCCCCGTAGAGACCGCGAGGGCTCGTCCCGTTAGAGGCATTGCCTCTAACGGGACTCGCAGCGCATTTTCGTCTCTAACGGGGCAAGCCACAGGAGGAATTTCCGCACGCTTTCCGTATTATTGAGCGTGTAGCGCGCCGCCGTCTCGGCGTTTTTTCCGTTCTTCACGCGGATTGTGATGCCGCGCCGGAGCGCCCGAAACGCGTCCTCGTCTGTCTCATCGTCGCCGACAAAGATAGGGATGGCGTTTTTTGAGCTCTTAATGCGGGAGGCCATCATTGCCGCCGCCCTTCCTTTGTCCCATCCGGCTTTCGGAAGAATATTGAGAACAAGGATACCGCCGATGACGCGGAGGCGTTTCGCGCCAATGCCTCGCGCGATGCGCCGCACTTCGCGCTCTATCGCCCTAGGGTGCGCGCGGGCGCGCCTGAAGTGGACGCTTATGGAAAGCTTTTTATCCTCCACATAGACGCCATCCCAGCGCTTCTCCAGAGCTCTGAACTCCTTTCGTGCCGCGCGAAGCGCGCGCATCATCGCGGGAGATACGGCAACCCGCTTTCGCTTTCCCGCGATAAACCACTCCATCCCGTGATTGCCGGCGATTGATACGTTGCCGAGGCGGACGCGTTTTTTTACATCTGCGAGCGCGCGGCCCGTAACGATTGCGAGGGGCATGCGCCGCGCGCATAGAGAAAGCGCGCGGCGCATGCCCGCGCTCATCCTTGCTTTGTCGGGGCGGCCGACTATTTTGACGAGCGTGCCGTCAAAATCAAGCATCACGACCGCGCCTCCCGCGCGCTCTATGCGCCGCGCGATTCTGGAGCGATTGGCGAGCGCGTCTTGCATACGCTAGCCGATGAGCGCGAGCGCTTTTATCAATTCCGCCGACCAGCGGTATATGTTGTAATCGCGCACGGAAGCGCGCATTGTCTTCATTCGGCGATGCTGTTCGGCCTTCGGCATAATAAGCGCGGCGTGAAGCGCAGAGGAAGTTTCCTCTGCGCTGTACGGATTGATAAGAATCGCGCCCTTGAGATCGCGCGACGCTCCGGCAAACTGGCTCAAAACGAGCACGCCCGATTCGTCGTTGCGTGCGGCCGCGAACTCTTTCGCGACCAGGTTCATGCCGTCGTGCAAAGATGTGACGAGGCAAACGCTTGCGAATTGATACAGAGGGATAAGTTCGTCGTGCGAATAGTTGCGCCTTTCAAGCACGATTGGCTTCCAGTCATTCGTGCCGAATTTTTTATTGATGCGCTCCGCTTCCCCGGCCACTTGGGCGGCATACTCTTTATATTTCTCCACGGACTCGCGGGTCGGCGCCGCGATTTGCAACATCGTAAGATTACCCTTGTATTCGGGATGCGCGTCCAGCAAGAATTCTATCCCCTTGAATCTCTCCAGTATCCCCTTCGTGTAATCAAGCCGGTCCACGCCGAGCACCAGATGCCTGCTTGCGATTCCAAGGTCTTCCAGAACTTTCCTACTCGGCTCTTTATGCGCTTCGGCGCTTCCCGGAAACGCGATTGAGATGGGAAACGGTTGTATCAGCGTGCGATACTCGTTTCTGTATATTGAATACTGCTCGTAATTTATGCGTGATTCAATTTCCTTTCCAACCGTGTCAATGAAATTATTGCAGTACTGCTGCGTATGGAATCCGATGAGGTCGGCCCCGAGCATGCCTTGCAGAAGCTCCTTGCGCCACGGACAAATGCTGAACTGCTCCGCGCTCGGCCACGGAATATGCCAGAACAGCGATACTTGGGCGTCGGGCCGGCTTTTCTTTATGAGCACCGGCAAAAGCGCGAAGTGGTAGTCCTGAACAAGAATAATCGGCCGTTCAACATTGCGTATTTCATTAAGAACGGTTTTTGCGAACAGTCCGTTTACCTTGCGATACTCCCGCCAATCTTCGGCGCGGAACAGAGGGCGCACGTGCGCCATGTGGCACAGCGGCCAAAGCGCCTCGCTTGAGAGCCCGCTGTAATATCCCTTCACCTCTTTCGGGGTGAGCCAAACGCGCTTCAGGGTGTACTTCGGCTCCTCCGGCGGGACCGCTATTTTGTCGTCGGCGTCTACGACCGACTTGTCGGCGTCTCCGCTCCCGTGCGCTATCCACGTCCCTCCGCACGCCTCCATCACAGATTCAAGCGCCGTCACGGCGCCGCCTGCGGGCACGGACCACTTTGCGCCATTTTTAGTTTTCGTGTGCACGTACGGCTCGCGGTTTGAAACGACAAAGATGGGGCGGTCTTTCAGATACATCCGAACAAATTCTTTCAGGCGCTCCGCGGTCCACGGCGAATCAATTTTCTCAAGGCGCATGCGGGCCTCCTCGCTTGCCGCATGGCGCGCCTGATGCAGGCTTCTCGCCACTTTTGAGATTTCGCCTGCGAG
>Ga0209211_10007157_pt1 | contig 15779 bp, 11 predicted proteins | sample RifGroA2_FD_183992 | JGI IMG/M metagenome (GOLD analysis project Ga0209211, IMG submission 183992) | Groundwater microbial communities from Rifle, Colorado, USA - Groundwater A2 (SPAdes) (version 2) | ecosystem: Environmental > Aquatic > Deep subsurface > Groundwater | place: Rifle, Colorado... | reverse complement strand
GGAGGAGGAGACGGCGATCCAGGACGAGCTGCAGGAGGCGCGGGCTGAACGCCGGCAATTCCAGAAGATTATTGATGGCCGCAAGGATTCTTCCCCTCTGCCGAGAAGGTTCTGATTATTCAGGTTGTAGACTGTCAGGCTGTAGTCCGTCAGGTGGAAAAACGATTTGAGAAAAATATATAAATGGTGCATCAGATAGCGTTTTTGGCTTTCCCCTTTGCTGACAGGCTAAACACCTACAGACTATCCCCCTGATTATTTATCCCTCAGGCAGGCGACGGTCTGTTCGGCAATCTCCAGCTCTTCGTTGGTGGGAATAACCAGGATGCTCACCCGGCCGGCTTTGCTCTCCAAGGCGGCCTCGCCCTCCCGGGGGCTAAAGTTTTTCTCTTTGTCCAGTTCCAGCCCCAGATGGGCAAGGCCTTCGCAGCATCCTGTTCTTATAAACGCGGCGTTTTCCCCGATGCCGCCGGTGAAGAGCAGCCCGTCCAGCCCCCCCAGCACCGCATGGTAGGCGCCGATGTATTTCCTGATTCGGTAACAGTACATGCTTATGGCAAGCTGCGCTGCCGGGTCTCCCCCTGCTGCCAGCTCCCCCACCTCGCGCATGTCATTGACCCCGCAGATCCCCTTGAGCCCGCTCTCCTTGTTGAGGATCGTCTCAATCTCCCCGGAGGCAAGGCCGGTTTCCCGTTCAAGGTAAAAGATGATCGCCGGGTCGAGATCGCCGCAGCGGGTGCCCATGATCAATCCCTCCAGCGGGGTGAGGCCCATGGAGGTGTCGATGCATCTCCCCTGCCGGATGGCGGCGGCGCTGGCTCCGTTGCCCAGATGCAGGCTGATCAGGTTGAGGGAAGCGAGCGGTTTGTTCAGAAACTCGGCCGCCTTTTTCGCCACATAGCGGTGCGAGGTGCCGTGGAAGCCGTAACGCCGAATCTGATGCGCCTCGTAGAGCCTTTTGGGGATGGCATAGCGGTAGGCATGGGGGGGAAGGGATTGATGGAAGGCGGTGTCGAACACCGCGACCTGGGGCACCGCTGGTGCGCTCTCCATGGCCACCTCCATGCCGAGGAGATTGGCCGGATTGTGCAGCGGCGCCAGGGGGATCAAACCCCGGATCGCAGCCAGCACCTCGGGGGTAACCCGGGCCGGCTCCTTGAATTTCTCGCCGCCGTGCACCACCCGGTGGCCGATGCCGCTGAGTTCGCCGGGGTCGGCCAGGGCCCCGGTTTCCCGGAGGGTCGAGGTGATCAGCTGAAAACCCTGCCGGTGATCGGCAATGGGCAGGGCCCGCACCGTTTTGCTCATCCCGGTCCGGTCAGTCAGGAGGCAATGGCTGAGATGGCTGCCAGGTTCGCCGATCTGTTCGACGCTGCCTGCCGCCAGCGCCGATTCGTCCCGCATGTCGAACAGCTGGTACTTGATGGAGGAGCTGCCGGAGTTGAGCACCAGAATTTTCATTGGGTTTTTCCTATGAGAGTATCCCGCAGCGGCGATTTAGCGAGGAGTAACCCGTTTCCTGCCGGGGCATGTTTTCGCTCATGGTCGGCACTGCTGCCGACGATTGACACTCGGCGGACTTCCTGTCCGCCTCCGAGGCGTCTGCTGTCCCGCCCTTCCCTGGGCGGAACGAGGCAGCCGAACCCGCGAAAACATGCCCCGGCAGGAAACTCCTGTGGTGAAGTAACATGAACTAACTGATAAACAAACGGCAACAACTACCAGACAGTAACGTAGCAGCAGTGCCGCAGATGCTAGGAAGAGGTCGGCGAAGTGTGCTGTTGCACACGAGCCGGCCGATGACAACGCAGATGTGGTGCTGCTGCTCCGTTACTGTGTTACTGGGCTTGGATGGCGGTGATGGCCACCGTATTGACGATATCGGGCACGGTACAGCCCCGGCTCAGGTCGTTGACCGGCTTGTTCAATCCCTGGAGCACCGGGCCGATGGCCACGGCGTTGGCCGAACGCTGCACCGCCTTGTACAGGTTGTTGCCGGTGTTCAGGTCCGGGAAGATGAAGACCGTGGCCTTGCCCGCTACCTGGCTTTCCGGCAGCTTGGTTTTTGCCACCCCGGCGTCCACGGCCGCGTCGTACTGGATCGGCCCCTCGATCTTGAGGTCGGGCCGAAGTTCCTTGGCGATCCGGGTCGCCTCGCGCACCTTGTCCACATCGGCGCCCGTGCCGGAGGAGCCGGTGGCATAGGAGCACATGGCGACCAAGGGCTCAAGGCCGTAAAGCCTGGCGGTGTCCGCCGAGCTGATGGCGATCTCCGCCAGTTGTTGGGCGTTGGGGTCTGGGTTCACCGCGCAGTCGCCGTAGACCAGGACCCGGTCGTCCAGACACATCAAAAAGACGCTGGAAACAAGAGAAACCCCCGGCCGGGTGCGGATGAACTGCAGGGCCGGGCGGATGGTGTCCCCGGTGGTGTGCACCGACCCGGAAACCATGCCGTCGGCCAGCCCTTTGTGGACCATCATGGTGCCGAAGTAGTTGACGTCGGCCACTGTGTCCCAGGCGGTTTTCTCGGTGATCCCCTTGTGCTGGCGGAGGGCGAAGTAGGTCTGGGCAAAGTCCTCGCGCCAGGCGGAGGCGGCCGGATCGATAATTTCGATGCCGGTGAGATCAAGGCCGAGATTGCTGGCCGTACCTCTGATCACCGCTGGGTCGCCCAGTAGGGTGATCTCCGCGATTCCGCGTCGGATAAGGATTTCACTGGCCCGCAGAACCCGCTCTTCCGTGCCCTCGGGCAGGACGATGTGCTGCCGGTGCTTCTGGGCCATCTCCACCAGATTGTATTCGAACATCAGCGGGGTGACCCGCGTTGATTTCACAAGGGAGATGCGGCTTTCCAGTTCGGCCAGATTGACGTGCGCCTCAAAAAGCCCCAGGGCGGTGGCGATCTTGCGGTCGTTTTCCGGGGTGAGCATGGGGGGCACCGCGCTGGCGTTCATGGCCGTGGTAAAGGTGTCGGTCTGTACGCTGACGATGGGGATTGTCATCCGCAAGCCCTGAAGAAGCAGGGCGATCTGGGGATCCGGCACGAAGCCGCCCGAAAGGAGCAGTCCGGCGATGCTCGGATAGGTGCTGGAAAAATTGGCGGCCAGACTGCCGAGGATGATCTCTGAGCGGTCGCCCGGCGCGATGATCAGGTCGCCCTCCACCAGATGGTCGAGAAAATGGGGGAGGCTCATGGCCGCCACCTTGAAATCCGCCACCCCCCGGTTCATCTCCTCCGGATCTCCCATGATGACCTTGGCGTCCAGGGCCTTGGCGATTTCCCCCACGGTGGGCTGGCCCAGAAACGGCTCTTCCGGCAGGACATAGACCGGCCCTGCTTCCTGGCTGTTCTCCTGGAGTTTTTTCCGCACCGTCTCCAGGAGTTCGGGCTCCACCCGGTTGACCACGCTGGCCAGGATGGTGCACCCTTTCTTGAGGAAGGATTCCTGGGCCACGTTCAGGGCGTCGAAGATATTCTCCGGGGATTTGTCATGGCAGTTTAAGAGCAGCAGGATGGGGCAGCCCAGGTTGTTGACTACCTCGGCATTGAACTCGAACTCAAAGGGCAGGGAAAGGCCGCTGAAATCGGTGCCCTCGCAGAGGATAAAATCGCATTTGCTTTCCAGGCGCTTGTATTTGTCGAGAATGGCCTTGAGAATCTGGTCGGTGTGCCCCTCGGCGGAGAGATGCTGGGCCTCGTCGTGGGACAGGGCGAACAACTCGTCGTAGGCGAAGGGCAAGCGGTAGCGGGTCCGGATCAGCTGCAGGTTGTTGTCCATCACGCCATGGGAGGGAATAATGGGGCGGAAGTAGCCGACCCTGCGCAGCCGGCGGGCAAGCAGCTCCATGAGGCCGAGAGCGACCACCGATTTACCGCTCTGGGGTCCGATTGCCACGATATACAAGCTCTTTGCCATGGGATGTCTCTCTTTGTCAGCTGTTAGCCTTTGGCTCCAACAGAACCAGGATTTCAAGATTGGCCGACCCGGGAAACATGTCCAGGGGGGCGATGCGCCGCACCTGGTAGCCGTTGGCCTGCCACTCCTTGAGGGAAGGCGGAATCTGGTCCACCCCGCAGAAGATCTGGAGCGCCTTTTTCGGCCTGCGGCGGGCCAGGGCGGCGATCACCCCCGGCAGCGTGCCCTGGCGGGGAGGGTCGAGAAGGATTATCTCGCCTGGGGCTGGGGGTGGCAGCAGTTTCTCCAGAAACCCGGCAGTGATCCGGTGGGCGATAAACTTAGGAGCCGTTGCAGGATAACTTGTACCTTTTGGCCATTCTTTACGGCTCCTTATGCCGTTTTCGGGATCACCATTGTTCGAGTTGTTTTGCAACGACGGCTTGGTCTGGCCGCCGCGTTTCTGATTCAGGCGGCTGTTGGCCTCGGCGGCCCGGATGGAAGGGCCTTCGCCGTCAACGGCCAGCACCTGCCGGTAGGCGGGCGCGAGATAATGGCTGAACAGGCCGTAGCCGCAGTAAAGATCAAGAAGCGACTGGTCCGGGGCCGGGGCCAGCAGCTCCCGCGCCCTTTCCAGCATGGTTTCCACCATGGACTCGTTGATCTGGGAAAACGAGGTCGGATGGAACTGGTAGCGGCAGCCGCCGTAGGTTGCCCCCAGCTGGTCAGGGCCGAAGAGCTTCTTGAAATTAAGGGTCTCCGCCGGGCGCTTGCTTTCCAGATAGTAATCGGACTGGCTGGGGTCGAGGTAGACAAAGGCTGCGGTGACTGCGACGGGAAGCTTCTGGAGATGATCGCCCAGCAGTTTCAGCTTGCGGACCACCGGCCCGTTTAGCAGATCCACGTTGAAGATCACCGCCTGCTCGGTGTAGTTGCCGCGGATGATGAGATAGTTCAGATGGCCGGCGATCAGCCGAAAGGCCGGTTCGCTGAGTTTTTGCTGGAGAAAGCGGTAGATGATCTCGTGTTCCTTGGGCTCCAGCGGCGAGGCGGTAAAATACTGCCGGTTTTTGGGCAGGGCAGCCTTGTCTCCCAGGAGGAGATACAAGGTGGAGCCATGGAGGAAACCCTTGCGTTTTGAGGTGGTGCGGTAGCCCCGGGCCTTGGGGGAGCGGATTACCTGTTCCGGCGAACCGGGCAGCCGGTGCTGTTTCCAGAAGGTCATCAGCCCCTGGTCTTTTATCTGCAGCTCCAGGGAATAATCGAGATGGGCCAGGGGGGAGCTGTAGAGGATGGCCTGGCCTTCCGGGCCGATGGTTGAGGGAATAAGCGGTTTGAGAAAGCTGGCAAAGGAGCGATCAGAGGTCGAGGCGGGCGTCCAGAACAGTTCCTCTTCGGATTTTTCCGGCTGCAGAGTTCTGGTGCGGGTAAAGCCACGCTCGGGAGGGGAAGCAGTCCCCCGATTGCGGGATTTTCTCGGCAACGGTTTTTCCGGCGGGGATTTTTTTTTGGGGCCAGGGGTTCGCTCGCCTGGCGAGGCAGGCGCCCGGTGGGGTTCCTCCGCGAATCTTTCCGGCTGTGGTTTTTTGGTCCCGGTAAACGCACGACCGGAGGGGGGAGCCGCGGCAGGCCTGCGGGCCTTTCCGGCCAAGGGGGCTTTCGGGGTTGATTCTCTTCTGGGGCCGGGGGCCCGCGCACTTGGGGTGGCAGAGGTGCGGAAGGTTTCCCCCGCGGCTTGTTTCGGGCGGGATCTTCTCTTGCCGGCAAACTCATGCTCGGCAGCAGCGGCAGGCTGGCGGCTCTTTCTGCTCGAGGGGTTTTCCGGCGAGGCTTTGCGCTTGCCTTGCGAAGGGCGGCGGTTTTTTACGGCGGTGGTCGGGCCGCCGGCTGGGGTGCGGGTTGGCTTTTTTTTGCTTACGGACAAGGGATCACCAAGAAAAAAGAAGGAAAAATCGCAGCTATCCAGCCTGGAGCCGGAAAGAATGTAGACTGGGCAGTTACGAAAAAAGGTAACCGTTCAGCAGCACCACATCTTCGGACGATCGGCCCGGCTTACGTACACGAGGTACGCAGCGCCGATCCGCTTGTCCAAATCTGCGGCACTGCTGAACGGTTACAGTTCGGCGGTTATTGGTGCTTTGGTGACCGCCCCGGTGAACGGTTACGAAAAAAGTATACACGGCAGCCGGTGATGCATAAAGCAAATTCGTCCTATGGACCACGGAGGGTGGTGGGCCGGTTGTGGGGAACTTGCTGACAAACTGCGTTTTTTGCGGTATATACGCTGTTCCGTGGGTCAATTTACGGCCCGGCAAGCAAAGAGGAAAAAGGATCAGATGAGCAGTATACTGGAAAAAGAAGTCAACCGCCGCCGCACCTTCGGCATTATCAGCCATCCCGATGCGGGCAAAACCACCCTCACCGAAAAGCTCCTGCTTTTCGGCGGGGCCATCCAGATGGCCGGGGCGGTCAAGTCGCGCAAGACCGACCACCACGCGGTCAGCGACTGGATGGCCATCGAGAAGGAGCGCGGCATCTCGGTGACCACCTCGGTGATGCAATTCGATTACCGGGATTTTGAGGTCAATCTGCTGGACACCCCCGGCCACAAGGATTTTTCCGAGGACACCTACCGGGTGCTCACCGCGGTGGACAGCGCCCTGATGGTCATCGACAGCGCCAAGGGGGTCGAATCCCAGACCGAGAAGCTCATGGAGATCTGCCGGATGCGCAACACCCCGGTGATCACCTTTATCAACAAGCTGGACCGCGAGGGCCTTGAGCCCCTGGATATCTTAAGCGAGATCGAGGAGAAGCTGCAGATCGAGTGTACCCCGCTTTCCTGGCCCATCGGCATGGGCAAGCGCTTCAAGGGGGTCTACAATATCCTGCGCCAGGAGTTGAACCTCTTTACCCCCAGCAAGGATCGGCGGCCCCAGGATTCCATCGTGGTCAAGGATCTGAATGATCCTCTTTTGGATCAGATTCTGGGCAGTCAGGCAGACCGGCTCCGCGAGGATCTTGAACTTCTGGCCGGGGCCGCCAGCCCCTTTGATCATGCAGAATATCTCAAGGCCAGCCAGAGCCCGGTCTTTTTCGGCAGCGCGGTCAACAACTTCGGGGTCCGCGAACTGCTGGACGCCTTTGTCGAGCTGGCCCCGCCGCCCGGACCCCGCGCCACCACCAGCCGCATGGTCTCCCCGGACGAGGAGGCTTTCTCCGGTTTTACCTTCAAGATCCAGGCCAACATGAACCCGGCCCATCGCGACCGGATCGCCTTTTTCCGCATCTGTTCCGGCAAGTTCACCAGGGGGATGAAGGTCATGCACCACCGGCTCGGCAAGGAGGTTTCCCTGGCCAACGCCACCATCTTCATGGCCCAGGACCGCACCAACGTGGAGGAGGCCTGGCCCGGCGATATCATCGGCATCCACAACCACGGGACCATCAAGATCGGCGATACCTTTTCCGACAAGGAGCCCCTCAAGTTCACCGGTATCCCCAACTTCGCGCCCGAGCATTTTAGGCGGGTGCTGATCAAGAATCCGCTCAAGATCAAGCAGCTGAACAAGGGGCTGGTGCAGCTGGCCGAGGAGGGGGCGGTGCAGCTCTTCCGGCCGCTGATGGGCAGCGATTACATTCTGGGCGCGGTGGGGGTGTTGCAGTTTGAGGTGACCATGTCCCGGCTCAAGGCGGAATACGGGGTGGACGCGGTGTATGAGCCGGTCAGCTACGCCACCGCCCGTTGGATCGATTGCGAGGACCGCAAGAAGCTCGACGAGTTCAGGAGCAAGAATCAGGCTCATCTGGCCCTGGACGCCGAGGGGCATCTGGCCTATCTGGCGGAAAGCGAGTGGCGGCTGGGCCGGGTGCAGGAGCTGTTTCCGGAGATCGTCTTCCGCAAGACCCGCGAGCACAGCTGAACGTTTACCGGCGCAAGAAAGCCCCGATGAGGCTTCGCCGCTGAAAAGTTGAGGGGGAACTTCCTTGGGGTGGAAAGCGGCCATCGGGGCGTGCTTGTATTGTCAGTGAAACGGCAGGGAAAAGCAAGTAAAAAAGTGGAGATTCGAGCAAAAACAACTTGTGCAAATTAGCATGAACCATTAGGTTTCTTGTGCTTATTTGCGTGAGACCATCAAGATTGTTGAAATCGCAAAAAGCCGCGATTACAACGGTTGTTTCTTCGCAACTTGTTGAATTTGTGTCACGGACTTGTGGCCTTTTTCCTTTTTTACGAGACCATCAAGATTGGTATTCTTGAAGCCGCATCCTGATTGTTTAGGGGCTGTTAAAAATAATCAGCTTTATCTATTTTATTACGGCCCCTTATGCCGCTTACGATATGAGAATGTTACAGCTATTTATTTACCCGGCTTCCTGAAACACCCCCGGCATCCTGGAGTTTTGGCAAGATGAAAGAGTCTGACGTTGAGGTTGTTCGGGAGCCGGGCGCAATCAGCCTGATTTTTGAGATGATGCATGAACAGCGCAAACCTCTGGCTATCATCCAGCACGGGCATCGCAGTGATGCCTGGGTGGTCAAGGTCTCGCCCTCGCGCCTGATCCTGGCTAAACGAGATAAAGCCTTGCAATTCACCGCCGAGGCGGTGGAGTTTCAGTTTCGCTGCGTGCTTGGCCGCAATATCACTGGCAAGAGCCGGATTATTCGGCTCAATGATGACTTTTTCGAGGTTGCTCTCCCGGCGGAAGTGGCGATCATCCAGCGAAGACAGGCCTACCGGGTGGTGCCGACCGTCGACAGTGTCGCCATCTTTCAGACCGTTACGAAAATGATTCTCTCCGGCAGGATCGAAGATTTGAGCAGCACGGGAATACTGGTCCGGCTTCCCCAGACAACGCCGATTGCCGTGCCCTGCGATATCCGGGCGCTTTGCCTTTGTCTCAACCATGCGGAGCCGACCAGTGACTTTACGCGCCCGGAAATCGTGAAGAATTTTCGGGTCACGATTAAAGCCGCGACCATGACCATTGTCCGAAAAGCCGACAACGGCACCACAAAGTTTGCGACCTACGGCATCCGCTTCGTGCCGACTCCTGCCGAGGAACGGCAATTGGCCAGGATCATTGTCGGCTATGAACGGGCCGCCCGGCAGAAAGGACTCCGCGCCTGACCTGATTAGCCCGCCTGATACCCAGCCTTGCGCAGGTAGTATTCGTAATCCCCCCCGTAGGACCGCATCTCCCCGTGATCCACCTCCATGACCCGGTTCACCAGCGAACGGAGAAAATGGCGGTCATGGCTGACCAGCACCACGGTGCCGGCGAATTTTTGCAGCGCTCCCAGCAGGATCTCCCGGGACTGGATGTCGAGATGGTTGGTGGGCTCGTCGAGGATCAGGAAATTGAGCGGTCTCGCCAGCAGGGTGGCCAGCACGACCCGGCTCTTTTCTCCGCCGGAAAGGAGCTTGATCTGCTTGTCCACCGTGTCGCCGCTAAAGAGAAAGGCGGCGCAGAGGTTGCGGATGGTGCCGATGTGGGCCTGGGGCAGGGCCTCCTGCACGGTTTCAAAAACGGTTCGTTCCGGCAGCAGAACATCCATGGCGTGCTGGCTGAAGTAGCCGAGGCTGACGTTGGCCCCGATGGTGGCGTTGCCGGAAGTGGGCTCGGTTTGACCGGCCAGAACTTTAAGAAAGGTGGACTTGCCCGCGCCGTTGACCCCGACCACCGCCACCTTTTCCCCCCGCCGGATCACCCCGGAGATGCCGGAAAACACCGGCCTTTCCCCGCCCTCGGGCAGGGTCCAGGCCTTGGCCAGCTCCTCCAGGCGCACCACGTCGTCGCCGCTGCGGGGCGGTTCGCTGAACTCGAAGCTGATCAGCCGCTGTTCTACGGGCAGCTCGATGCGCTCGATCTTTTCCAGCTTCTTGACCCGGGACTGCACCTGGGAGGCGTGGGAGGCGCGGGCCGCGAAGCGGGCGATGAAATCCTCCTCCTTGGCCAGCATCTCCTGCTGGCGGCGGAAGCTGGCGGCCAATTGCTCCCGCCGGATCTCCCGCTCGCGGAGGTAAAAATCGTAATTGCCGCTGTAGGTGGTGATGGTCCCGCCCGCCACCTCGATGATCCGGGAAACCAGCCGGTTCATGAAATCGCGGTCATGGCAGGTCATGAGCACCGCGCCCTTGAATTCCTTGGCCAGCCATTCCTCCAGCCAGACGATGGACTCCACATCCAGATGGTTGTTGGGCTCGTCAAGGAGCAGGACATCGGGGTTCAGGGTCAGGATTCGGGCCAGGGCGATGCGCATCTTCCAGCCGCCGCTGAACGATTCCACCGGCCGATTGAAATCATCCGGTCCGATGCCCAGCCCGGTCAGCACCGCCTGAGCGCGTGATTCCAGGTCGTAGCCGCCGCGATGCTCGAACTCCTCCATGGCGTCGCCATATTTTTCCAAGAGCGCGGTCATGGCCTCATCCTCCATGGGTAGAGCCATGGCTGCCTCCATCTCCGCAAGCTCCTCGCCCAAGCGGATCACCTCGCTTACCGCCGCCATGGTCTCTTCCAGGGCCGAGCGGCCGGACATCTCGCCCACCTCCTGGGAAAAATAGCCGATCACCGTTTTTTTGGCGCAGGAGATCTCGCCCTTGTCCGCCTCTTCTTCGCCGGTGATCAATCGGAAGATGGTGGATTTGCCCGCGCCGTTGGGGCCGACCAGGCCGGTGCGCAGGCCGGGGAGGATCTGCAGGCCGGCATTGGCAAAAAGAATCTGCGAGCCATGCTGTTTGCTGAGGTTGCTGAGGTGTATCATGCGGTTTCTCCACAAAAAAACGGTCTTTATAGCATGACGGCCAGGGGGGCGCAACTCTATTCTGCTTAAGGTCGCAAGTCCTTTAATTCATGGCATTGTCAAGGCAAGAAGTGTCTGCTATGATGCGATAGCCTCACGGCGCAGTTTGCCGCAGAACAATCAGAGAATAGGAATCGCCATGCCGCGAAGCACAGCCCGGTTAGCCGGGGGAATTTTTCTTTTGCTCCTGCTGGTTTTCGGCACCGCCGGCAAGGAAGCGGCCGCTATTTCTCCTGGCCCGGCCTTGGCGCGGCTTTCGCCGGAGGCTGCGGAAAACCAGAGCGGAATTGCCGCTGACCAGGCCGGGCGCGGCCGCGCCACGGGGGAGTGCTTTCAGCTGCGCCCTGGGAGTGCGGCAAATAAAGGGGAGAAGGCGAGACGCTGCGAGCCCCAGAGCCTGCCCTTTGCCCGCTGCCGCAGCGGGATCAACACCTGCCGGATTGGCTACGAAAACGGCCCGCTCACCTGGTTTGCCTGTGAAAAAGAGCGGGGCAATACCTCTGTCGTCCCTCGGCCCGGCAGCATTCTGATCCTCGCCGCCAATAGCCGGCGGGGTATGCCCACCGGCCATGTCGCCTATGTCGAGGAGGTTGTTCCCCAAGGCGCTACAACCTACCGGCTCGTCTTTAGCCACACCAATTATGACCGCAAGTGCAGCCTGGAAACCAATATCGAGGCCACTTACGACAGTGTTGCCCGGACCCTGGATATCCACGGCGGGGCGTGGGGGGCCTGGGGCAAAGGGCTACAGGTGGCAGGATTTATCATGGAGTGATAAACCTGCCGGGCAGGTATTGGGACCAGGATGTTGTTTTGGATGACAAATACCGTAAAATCAAGAGGACATGTGTCGAGATGACTATGCGGACGGAAAAACGGCTCGGTTCCGGCTGGCTCAGGTTCATCTGCCTGGGATTTCTTTTGCTTCTGCTGGCAGGCTGCGAGGCCGGTCAGCAAGAAAAACAGGGGCAGAAACAGCAGATCCGTCTCGACCGGCTTAAACAGCTGCCGGTAGAGCAAATTGAGCCTGACTCGCAAACGCTCCGGGTCGGGGTGGGAGCCGTCCTGTCACCCCAGGGAACAGCGCTCTCCTATCAGCCGCTCATCAACTATTTAAGCCGCAGGATGAACAAGCCGGCAGTCCTGGTGCAGCGCAGAACCTATCAGGAATTGAACGATCTGTTGGCCAGAAACGTGGTGGATATTGGAATCATCTGCACCGGGGCCTACAGGAAGGAGACAATGTCGCTGCTGGTTGTCCCGCAGATCAATGGCAAAACCATTTACCAGTCCTTCATCATTGTGCCGGCTTCCTCGCCGATTCGGGAATTTCCCGGCCTCCGCGGCAAGGTCTTCGCCTTCACCGATCCTCTTTCCAACACCGGCTATCTTGCCCCCATCGCCCTGTTGCGGAGCATGGGGCAGCAACCGGAGACCTTTTTTGCCCGCACAATTTTCACCCACGGCCACGATCGTTCCGTGGCTGCGGTAATGGAGGGCATTGCGGACGGTGCTTCGGTGGACAACCTGGTCTACGAATTTATCGGAAAGCGCAATGAGGAAATAGGCCGAAAGACCAAGGTAATCTGGAAATCAGCTGAGTTCGGGATTCCGCCGGTGGTGGTGCCGCGCACGCTTTCCCCGGCGATTAAAAGCCAGCTTAAGGAGCTGCTCCTCGGTCTCCATCAGGATCCGGAAGGGATAAAGGCCCTGGAAGTTATCGGAGTAGAGCGTTTTGTTGAACCAGAGCCAAGTATGTACGGATTGTAGGGGAGAAACGACCGTGGCACCTGCGGCATCCTTTATAAAAACGCTTTTTCGGCAGACCATCGACAAGGGGAAATCCTTCCTGCTCAGTGTCCCCTTGAAACTGAAGATTCTCGGGCTGGCCCTTGGTCTGATCCTGTTCTTCGGCGCGGTGACCATCTACAATGTTCAGAAAGCGCTCAAGGAGAACATGGATGATTTCCTCAAGGAAGAAAGTCGTTTTATCGCGGGGGGACTCTCCTATCAGGTCTACGACTATCTGCTGATCAACGACCTGTACGGTCTTACCCAGATGCTCAGGGACATGGTCCAGAGTCGTCCTGACCTGCGCTACATTTTTGTCCGCAATCCCGCAGGTCAGGTAATCGCCCATACCTTCGAAGGTGGCTTTCCGGCGGACCTGCTGACGAGCCCCCCCGGGATTCTCTCACCAGCATCCGAGCCGCGGCTGCTCCACACCAACGAGGGAAAGATCTGGGAGGCCCGCGCCGGTATCAGTAACGGCAGTGAAGGCGAGGTGCTGGTCGCCGTGAGGGGTGACCGGCTGCGTCGCCAGATCGAGGGAATAACCGGGGCCCTTGCCCGAACCACTTTGCTGGTTGCGGCAGTCGGGATGTTTCTCTCGCTGGGCCTGACCTGGCTTATCACCAGGCCGGTGGGCAGACTCCTTAAGGCAACCAGGGCGGTACAGGGCGGAGATTACTCGGTGCGCCTGATCCCTACTGAAACCAAGGACGAGCTGGGGAAGCTCATGGAAGGCTTCAACGCCATGGTGCTCTCTCTTGCCAGCGCCGATAAGGCCAGACTGGAAAAGGAGCATCTTCAGCGGGATTTCCTGAACCGGGTTATGGCCGGGCAGGAAAGCGAAAGAAAACGCATCGCCCGCGAGCTTCACGACCAGACCGGTCAGGCTCTGGCCTCGGTCATGGTGGATCTCAAGATGCTGGAAAACGCGAAAAATGAAGGCGAGACCAGCCTGAGTATCGGTCGGTTGAGAAAGGCTATAACCGAGGAGATGGCGGCGATCCATGATCTGGCCGTGGCCCTGCGGCCCAGCGTGCTGGACGATCTCGGCCTGGTTCCGGCGGTGGAGATGCTGGTCCGGGGGTTTATCAGTCGGCAGGGCATCCAGGTGGATTTGACCATCATCGGTTTTGACGAGAAAAGGCCGGATGCCTGCGCGGAAACCTGTGTCTACCGGATCGTGCAGGAAGCCCTTGCCAATGTGGTGAGACACGCCCGGGCCACCGAGGTCAGTGTGCTTCTGGAATGGCGCGGGGATAAAATCAGGGGCGTCATCGAGGACAACGGCATTGGCTTTGAGCCGGAAAAAGTTGATTCCAGGGCTAAACTCGGGGTGCTGGGCATGAAGGAGCGAGCCCAGTTACTACAAGGAACTTTCCGGATTGAAAGCGCGCCGGGCGAGGGCGCCATGCTGGTTTTTGAAATGCCTGTCAGTGCGGGAGTCTGTCATGAACAATAAAGCTGAGTCGAGCAGCTTGTCTGCTCATACGAAACTTATACCCCTGGGTGCAAAATGATCCGGATCATAGTGGTCGACGACCATCGGGTACTCCTGTCCGGCTTGAGCCTGCTGCTCAACGCCGAACCGGACATGACCATCGTGGGGGCTGGCGGTTCGGGGCCGGAAGCCCTGGCTCTGGTCATGGAGCTGCAACCGGATATCGTGCTTCTCGATATCTCCCTGCCCGGAGCCAGCGGCCTTGTGGTTCTGCCGGAGATTTTGCGCCAGGCGCCCAAGACCCGCGTTCTCATGCTGACCATGCACGAGGACCATCAGTATCTCAAGGAGGCCGTGGCCAAGGGCGCCAGCGGTTTCATTCTCAAGAAATGTCTGGATATCGATCTGCTCTACGCCATCCGTTCCGTGATGCGGGGGCAGATGTATATCCATCCGGCCATGGTGCCGGAGATCTTGGCCGAGCGGGAAAAGGGTGAGGCCTCCCCCGAGGAGATGCTCTGGCTTTCGCTGAGTAAGCGGGAGCAGCAGGTGATGCTCGCGGTGGCCATGGGTTTTACGAGCAGGGAGATCGCTGAGCAGCATTTTTTGAGTGAAAAAACCGTGGCCACCTACCGTTCCAGAGCCATGGTCAAGCTCGGCCTGGAGACCAGGGCCGAGCTGGTGGAATTTGTTTCCCGGCAAAAACGGACCGCCGGAGACTGATTTGTTTCCGGCCAAATCGTGTCGGGAAAACTCCTACAAATAAATCAAAGAAATCCCGCTTGTTTCCCCCCTGTGCTTACCCTATTCTAACTCCCATCGAATGGGGGGTTTTTTTGTTTTTCTCAGGCCCTCGTTCGGTGGGCCTGTCGTCTTAATATTCATCAACCAAGAGGAAAGACTATGGGCACGATCGAAGCGGTCTGTATCAGTGAAAAGAAAGGCATGGTGAAAAAAGAGGTGCCCGAGATTCTTCTAGAGGAAAACTGGGGGATCACCGGCGACGCCCATGCCGGGATCTGGCACCGGCAGGTGTCCCTGCTGGCCGGTGAAAGCATCGACATGGTCAAGAAAAAGATGCCCCATCTCAAGCACGGGGTGTTTGCCGAGAACATCGTCACCAGGGGGCTGGACCTGTTGTCGCTGGCCATCGGCGACCGCTTGGTGGTTAATGACCAAGTGGTGTTGGAAGTGACCCAGATCGGCAAGAAATGCCACAACGACGGCTGCGCCATCAAAAAGGCCACCGGCGACTGCATCATGCCCAAGGAAGGGATCTTCACCAAGGTTATCCGGGGGGGAGTTGTCAAGGCTGACCTCCCGATCAAAATAGAACGTAATGCGGATGTAACAAGGGTAGCATAGCCTGAAGCAAACAAAGGAGAAGAAAAGCATGAAGATCAAAAGAAGGGATTTTCTCAAACTGAGCGCGGCAACCGGTTTGGCGGCTGCGGCTTTCAAGGGTTCCAGCCTGAACGCTCTGGCCGACGCCTATCGTCCCGGCATCGGCGGCGAAAAGCCAGGCTACTGGGTAGCCTCCACCTGTCAGGGCTGCACCACCTGGTGTCCGGCCGAGGTTTTCGTCCAGGACGGCCGGGCGGTCAAGGTGCGCGGCAACCGTCATTCCAAGCAGAACGAGGGCGTCCTCTGCCCCCGCGGTCATCTGTCCCTCCAGCAGGTCTACGATCCGGACCGGATCAAGACCCCGATGAAGCGGACCAACCCGGTCAAGGGCCGCGGTGTCGATCCCAAGTTCGTGCCCATCTCCTGGGACGAGGCCTACAACACCATCGCCGACAAGATGATGGAGCTGCGCAAGAACAACGAATCCGAAAAATACGCCCTGATG
>Ga0209211_10007156_pt1 | contig 15780 bp, 10 predicted proteins | sample RifGroA2_FD_183992 | JGI IMG/M metagenome (GOLD analysis project Ga0209211, IMG submission 183992) | Groundwater microbial communities from Rifle, Colorado, USA - Groundwater A2 (SPAdes) (version 2) | ecosystem: Environmental > Aquatic > Deep subsurface > Groundwater | place: Rifle, Colorado... | reverse complement strand
CGGCGGAGAACGATTCAAAACCGATTTTGCCTTTGTGGCCGTCAATGATTGTTTTGACTATGAAAAGCCCGAGGCCGGTGCCGACATTTTTCATTTCCACCGCGTTGCGCGCGCGGAAAAATTCGTTGAAAATAAATTTCTGATCGTCGGCAGGGATGCCGGTGCCGGTATCTTTGATTGAAAACATCACTTGGTTGTCTTGGCAATTCAGCTCTATGATTATTTTCCCGTTTTCTTTCGTGTAAGTGATCGCGTTGTCAATCAGATTATTCAGGACTCTTTTGATATTGACGAGGCTCGCTTTCACCAGACACTCGTCATCGGGAGCGTTAAACGTTATTTCTAGATTTTTCGCTTCCATATCTTTTTGGAAAGTTCCTAAAACTTCTCTGGCTTCGCTTTTCAACGAAAATCCCGCCGCCCCTTCTTCCGGTTTATAGCCGATACCGAGCTCCGCGACCGTCAAAATGTCGCCGATCACCAGCGCCAGCGCCTCGGCGTTTTTGTATACGGTTTCCAATTGAACTCGTATCTCTTCCGGCGGCAAACCGGAAATCATATCTTTCAACGATTCGGCCGTCCAGCGGATCACGGAGATCGGCGTGCGCAGTTGGTGCGACGCGGTAGTGATAAATTTGTCTTTGATCTGCGACAATTCTTTTTCTTTTTCCAAACTGCGGGCGAGCCCTTCCAGGCGCGCCTTAGCTTCTTTCAGCACCTCTATTTCTTTCAGGTTTTTAGCCATTTCATTGAAATATCCAGCCAACTCTTCCAGCTCGTCTTTAGTACCGATATTGATGCGATGATCCAGATTGCCTTCCCCGATAATCTTTGCCCCTTTGCCCAGCGCGGTAATCGGCTCGATAATCCGCCTTCCGAGAAAATAAGCGGATAAAACAGTAACGCCCAAAATTAAAAATAAAAATATCCCCGCCTGCCTGATCAGCGAATAAACGACGGAATAAGCGTCTTCTTTCGGCCATTCTACGACCAGCGCCCAATTCAGATCTTTTATTTTCTTTCCTCCCGCGACGACTGTCCCGCCGAAACTTGAATCGTACTCATCTTGAGTCGCGAGACCCGCGCCCATATATCCGCCGAGCACCGACTGCACATATACATTGGAATTAAAACCGCTGTATTCCAGACGCTGGGGTTTCGCCCAAATCTCGCCTTTGTCGTCGCTTAAAATAAGATATCCGGAGCTTCCCAAAACGCCGTCGGATATCGCGCGGCTGACCGGAGCCAGTGAAACTTCTCCGGCTAGAACGCCAATGACAACCTCATCGTTGTTTTTCACCGACGACGCTATGGTGATGAAATAATCATCGCCTTTAAGGCGCACCGACCCGATATAATCGCGGCCGGAAACCGCTTTCTGAAACTCAGCCGAGCTTGCCTGGGATTTCAACTCGGAGACCGGCTCCCCATCCGCCAGCTTATTAAGTTCCATCCCTATTTCCGGCTTATCCGGATAACTCGCGTCGTATTCCAGAAAAGACAGCCCTGAAATATGTTTGTTGGTTTTGGACATCCATTTCAAAAGCGACTCGCGCTGATCGGCTGGCACCCCGCTTAAAGCCGCCACCGGATAAGCGACCTGCAAATGGAATAGTGTCAACGTATCGACAAAAAATTTTTCTATCTCTTTTTCTTTTTGAGCCAAAAGCTGGGTTTCCAGCCGCGAAATAGCGTATTGCTGGGTCAGATTGACCAGATAAATACCGAGTGAGGCAAACAAAATAAGCGGAATCAAAGAAACCGCGGCGATCAAAAGCAACATTTTTGAACGCAATGAAAATCGCATAAAATGACTGACAGCTGGCCATGTTTAGATTTTAAGAATCTAAACATGCAATATTTTGCCTTACCTATCTCTTTGTAAGCTTCCTTTCAACTCACTTGGCACTGGAAGTCCTAATTTTTTCAATGGTAAATAATTGAAGTAATATTGACAACCGACAGAAATAACATAATCTAAAGTGTCTTTATAAACGGGATTTTTAAACCAATCATTAAGAATATAAATATATTCCACTTCAATATTTAGCGGTGCCATTAATTTACGATATTGTTTCTTTTTGAAATCGCACGTTTGCAACTTTTCATCAACGGAACCGGCCACTTTCTGAAACTTCATCTCAATAATAAATAAAGTATTATTAACAACGATATATAAAGCTTCATCTGGCAAAAGTCTTTTTGAAATATATTTATGCCAATTAACTCCGCGAGATTGCAGGAATATATACAATCCCTGTTTTCTATAACTATGCGCCACTTCTTTGCCGGAATAATAAATTATGTTGCCCCTGACCGAATATCCATTTGTCTTGTCTAAGATGGATAAAATGTCTCGTTCTTTCTCAAAATTAAGACCGGTTATAGTATTGCCGCCCCCTATCCCTTTTTCTTTCATATGTTTATCACTTTTAATTTATTTTTTAAATTTTTATCTAATTCTTCGAACCTTTTTATTGATAAATCTAAAAATTTTGAATCGGTATCAATGCCAATAAATTGCCGGCCTAAAAGATAGGTGGCAATCCCTGTTGTGGAGCTCCCAGTGAACGGATCAAGAACGAGGTCGCCCTTATTTGTACTCGCAAGCACAATTCTTTTTAACAAATCCTCAGGCTTTTGTGTCGGATGCTTGCCAAATTTCTTTTCAATCGTTTTTGGCGTTCCCATAGACCAAACCGAACGCATTTGAAGTCCGGGCTTTTTTAATGCATCCTCTGGCCAAGTACCGTTTTTCATTAAATCATAATTGAAAATATGTTTTGCTTTTTTATCTTTTCTCGCCCAAATAAGCGTTTCGTGGCTTGCTGTAAAAAAACGGCAACTTAAATTTGGCGACGCGTTAGGTTTAAACCACGCAATATCATTGAGAACATGAAATCCTGAAACCTGAAGTGCAAAACCGCATTGATAAATTGAGTGATAAGTTCCGCTAATCCAAATAGTACCGTGCGGTTTCAAAACTCTCCTGATTGCTTGTATCCATTCAAGATGAAATTCAAAATCTTTTTTTAGCCCATTACTCTTATCCCATTCGCCTTTATTTACGCTGACGCGCCGCCCAGCATGAACGCTAAAACCACCGTTTGATAGGAGGTATGGCGGATCGGCAAAAACCATATCAACCGAGTTTTCGGAAAGTTTAGCAAGAATATCCAAGCAGTTCGCTTGATAAAGTTTGAATTTCGGTTTTTCGTAATATGGTTTTTGCATAATTATTTGCTTAAATCGTCAAAACATTTTATTGAAAAGTATTCTTTTGTTTTTAGACAATTTAATGTTTTAGAATTTTCGTTGTTTTTATCAATTAGTTTTTGAACTTCTTCCTTGGAAAAAGTATCCGATTTTTTGATAAACTCTTTATCAATATCATATTTCGTATAAAGACTTTCCATAATTTTCTTGGTATAATTTCTATAATCGAAAGAAACAGAAAAAATACCGACAATTATTAAAATTATAGATATTATAAAAAATGATTTCTTAAATTCAGTTCTATTTATAATCCAACGCAACACTAATATAAAAAGCAGTAAAGAACCTAATGTTATTAAACTAATACCCATCGCAGACAATACAGAAATATCAGATTTAAAAACCTGCATGTCAATTGATATAAAGGTAAAAATAGCAACAAAGATAGCCAAAACTTCTATCGATTTTATTTGTCTTTCATCAGCTTTTTTATCGTAATTATCTAACTTCTCATAAAATCCTTTTTCTAACTCTTTCAAATCTCTTATTTGAGCAATATCATCTCCTGACCCGGAATACGGAGAAGATGCTATGCCCGTATTGCCTAAGCCATTTATTTTTTTTACCATAATATACTTTTAATATCACTTAATTTAAACTCTTCTTCACTTTTCTCTATAAAACTCTTAATTTTTTCTGCAGTGAATTTTTCTTTGTAATTTTCTTCTGGGATTGTATTAAAATCTCTTGTTATTAAAATACCTTTGCTGGTTTCCGTTGCGCCGGCTATACGCGCAAAAAATTTTTCAATGGCTGTAAAATTATTAATTTTAAATTCGTCAATACTGCCTCTTGAAACATAACGGACAAAAGACTCATGAATATCGCCTGTATGCAGTTTTATGAAAGCATTTTTTAACAGCCCTGATATGGTTTTATCTTGGTTTTCATCTTCTATAAAAAATCTATTCACAAAACCTATTCTTGCAATTTTTGTTTTATTATTAAAAAAATTAAATAATTTAGATATTTCATCAATAAAATCTTTTTTAATATCCATAAATTTTTGTTTCCCCGCTCCCGCATGAAAAAAATCCACTCGCCCGCGAGAAATATTACAGGAATAAACACCAGAGGCAGACAGCATTTGTACAATCGGTATTTCATTGAACTTTAGATCATTTGGCACAGGAAAAATTATTGGTGTCTTATCAAAAATATTGTCCATTTTATTATTTAATCCTTGCCATAATTCCTCCGGTTTCATTACCGACTGATCAAAAAATAAAGCAAATTGAGAATTTATAAGTATCTCTTCTTTTTCCATAATTTTAATTTTTTATCTTTTATTTTTTATATTATATCATTTTCGCCATATTTCTTCAACTGCGATTTTCGCTCAACAGTAAACCCGCCCTTCGGCGGGTTTTTTAACTTGATAATTTCGACCTGGCTTGCTGATTGGAGATTTATTTTATTTCCAACCCTGCCCCACAACGCGCCAGATGACTTGTTCTTGGGGAATTTGAACGGGTCCTTGCGGAGTTTGTTGGACGATATGCATTTGCTGTTTTTTGTATTCTATTGAAAGTTCAAAATGGTTTGAAAGCTCCACGCTTTCCACGAAAGCGATCTTGTAATCTTTTTTGTTTTGCGCCATTAAGCCAAGTTCGTTTTCCGGATTCCATAAAATACCAAGCTCCATTTCTTTTTTATATTCCTCGTAAAGATTCGTCATCAATCCTGATAATTTTTCATCAGCATTGGCAACAGTTTTTAATCCCAAATCTTCTTTGGCTTCTTTCCTGCCGATGAAATACTGGTGCGAATACAGTTTTTCCGTAAAATAATCAACTGTTTTTTCAATTTCATCTTCTTTTATTGGCGTTTTATGACTCTTCAAAAGCCGCTTGGCAAGCATACGGATAAGATTATGCGTGCGATTGATATTGCCAAGGGCAAGCGGGTGAATTTGCGGGTTTGACTCTACGAATTTATTGAAAATCTTTGCCAAATCCTCATCGTTTTTGATGCCAAATTTGTTTTTTGCCAAATCAAAATACGCCATCACATCTTCCACGGAAATCGGAATCCTGTTTTGTGGGTTTATCGGATCGGCTGGGTTGAAAACATTGGCGGTAGATGGATCGATCGGCGATATTTCCGATAAATCGCTCATTACTATTTCATCCGCTCCGAGTGAGATCATTGTCGCGGCGCTATGGGCTTTGTACGGCACAAGTACAGAAAATTTATCGCAATATTCGCGAATCATAGAAACAAGCCGCCATGGCACCATCGTATCTCCGCCGCTTGAATATAGAAACAAATCAATCTTATCGATTTTGCCGACTTTTCTGAGTTGATTGCTAATGATCGGGATAATATCCATCGCCACCCGCGCGTTTATCGGCCCTGGCCGGTCGCTGGTCAAATAGGTGATAACCTTTGAACCCCTTGCTTCTTCAATTTTTTGTATTAATTGTTTTTTATCCATAATCGCAATTATACTCTATTTTAAATAATTTTTCAATCAGTTAATAAAACTTATTCCGTTAATTTTTGCTTAATCTCGTCGCGGATATATGTCCCAAGCAATGGTTTCTCTCTCCCCGAGCCCATTATGTCGTCCGATTGGCTCGCGCTGGTGTCGTAATCGTAAGCATCGGGCACGCCGATAGTATGCATCAGTTCGTGGTAAATCACTGTCGGCGCGTAATCCGTTTTGGTGAAATAATCATACGCGGCGATAATACTCAAAACCCCACTGGAAGCGCCGACACCCTGATAAACAAAAACACGCACCGGCAACTCCCCCGCTCCGCGCTTGGAAAACTTCTCGTCATAAAGATTTCCCCCGGGATTATAAACGCGTCGGCCGGTCTCGGCGACCAGTTTTTTTATCGCTCCTGGATTGCCGCGCGCCGTGTCATTGCCTTCATAGAAAGAAGATGGCTCGTTTCCGATTACCGGAGCCGGATAAATTGAGTAGCGCAAAGGGTTTAAACCTTTAAACTCCCTTAAGTGAAACGTCTGCGCCTGCGCCAATCCGTTTTTAATCTTTTCGTAAAATCCCGGGTCGGGCGTTTGATCGCTGGGCGCGAAATATATCACCTCAAGCTTGATGCCCCGGATTCGCACCGCCGGCGCGCCATAATAGTGGAAATTGCCCGGCTCTTTCACTAAAATATCCGGCAGATAAAGAACCGCCGCGCCCACCAACACCGCGCCAATAATTAAAATCGGCAGCAATCTTTTCATGAGGCGGAAAGTTCGTTTAACTTCTTGCGCGTTTCCACGCCGACAATACCGGTCTGTTTAATCTTATGCTTCGCTTGAAAGCGGATGACCGCCACTCGAGTCAAACTTCCGTAATACCCCGTTGCCAATCCCTGCGGATAAATCGCCTTGTCCCGCGCCAGCAATTCCTGGAGCTGGCGCACCGCTTCGCCGCGCGAACCGATTCTCAATGTCGTCAAAAATTGAAAACTCGCTCCTTGATCCGCGTAACCGGCCAGTTGAGCGGCGCCGATCAATTTGATATCGCTCCACTTGTATCCGCCGGCATTGAATTCATCCGGCGATTTGATCCAGCGCTTCTTGCCGTTTTCCACGACATAAACGCGCGGGTCGCCTTCCGCGCGGACGAGCAATATGCCCGATTGCGCCGATGGAACCGCCGCCACTGCCGGCACGGCAACTCCCTCTGGAACCGCGCCCTCTCCGGCCTGATATTGCGTAGTATTGCCCGATTCGTTGCCGGCCAAGTCAACCGCGCGAATCGTGTAGAAATAAGAAGCGTTGCCGGAAGAATCAGATTTTGATTCGCCGGTAATGTAATTGAACGCCGCCGTTCCTAAAACGGCTTTTTGAGAAGAGCGATATATTTTCACGTGATGGAAATCAGTCGCGGGATTTTTCCAATTCAAAACCACCGCGCCGTCTTTCAAAGACGCTGAAATGCCGCTGGGCGCCGAAGGCGGCGCGGTATCGGCCGGAGCGACCAGCGCGAAGAGCGTCAGATGGCTGACCATCCCCAATACTGCCTTAGTTTCTTTATCCACCACCTGTTTTTCAACCGCCTTCCAAGTCTGCGTCGTTTCATCAAAAAAACTTAAAGTCAAATCTTCCGGTTTTAATCCCTTAGCGGCCAAATCGGCTTCGTCATACGGAATGCTGATGGTGATTTCAGCGTTAAGATTGGTAATGTCCTGCCCTTTTTCGTCTTTCGCTTCCACTTTATAACCGGCACCCACAATACTGGTTGAGCCGATCGAGGGCACTTCAACGTCCGGCTTCATCGCGATATTAGCCGATCCGCTGGTGGCCAGAGCATTGGCCGGCACAACCACCTTGGCTCCGTTTTGCAATTCAACGCTTTGAGGCTTGACCGTCTCCACCACTTTTTCCACCGCGGTCGGCAAAACGGTATTGAGAGAAAGCAATGTCAGGTCTTGCGTCAAAGACGCCTGATCGCCGATCTCCACGGCTATTTCCGCCGATTTATAATAAACGCCGTTTCTCTCGTATGAAACCGCCACGCGCCATCTGGAATTGCGCGATACGGCAAAAGAGTATTTGCCGAACTCGTCGGCGCGCACGCTGGCATATCCGCCGGATTCGCGCCACGCCCAGACGAACGCCGGTGCTCCTTTGCCGTCAATGAAAGCAATGCCGCTCAACGTCGCGTCCGGTTTTTTGAATACGATTTCTACCGAGGCGGCTTTTCCTGATTCAACCGCGACTTCAATCTCCGATGGATTCAAGTATCCTGAAGTCATCTGATAAGAGCTTTGGACAAAGTATCTGCCGGGCGGCACTTTAATCTCAAACTTGCCCGTCTGGTCGCTTGACGCTCCGCCGACATACGAGGAGCCTGAAACCGCGCCCGTTGAACCGCCGGTCATCGCGGAAAAGCTTCTTGTGTTCACCGATACCCAGACATTGGGCAATACGGCGCCGTCCGATGTTTCCACCGCGCCGGAAATCACGCTGTTCGCTTTGAGCAAGGTAATGTCAACTTTCTTGGATTCGCCGACCACGGCGACGATTTCAATATCTTTTCCGGAAGACACATAGCCGAAAGACGATTCCGCCCAATACCCCAGATACCAGGTGCCGGCGGAAATTTGCGCGCTGAAAGCGCCCGTGCTTGAATCTATTTTCGCGTTATGCCACGCTCCGCCCTTAGCCGAAAGATACACTTTCACCTTGTCGTCGCCCAAGCCCTTAATAATAACTCCCGCGTCATCCCTCAAAAATCCGCTCAATGCCACGTCGGTTTTTGTGATCGTTATGTTTACTTTTTTCGTTTCTCCGAAAGCGACGACGACCGATTGCGGTTCCGGCGGGATATAGCTGGAATCAGGCGGAAAATTCACGCTTAAAGTATAAGTTCCGGCCGGGAGCTTGAAACTGAAACTGCCCTTTTCAATCTGCCCGCCGAAAGACTGCGATCCGTAATACATTGTCATACCGATTGACGGGACATAAGTGGAAATGTAACCCTGAGCATCGGTAACGGTTTGCCCACTCGCGTCAACGATACTGCCTGAGATCTGCGCGTCGCTTTTGGTTAAAACGAAATTCGCCTCCGTCGTTCCGCCGACCGGAACCGTAACATATTTGGACGGCTGATTGTAGGAATACCCAAGCATCGGATCAGAGTATGCCTGCACGCTCCACTCGCCCGCCGATACCGCGATTTCATACGAACCGTTTTCCAGAGATTTTGCCTGCGCGAATTTGCCCGAAGCATACTGATTGGCATTCACCCAGATGCCGGCTATCGGATTGCCGCTTGAATCTTTCACCGTGCCTTTGATTTTTTCCGACTTTGTTTTTAAATAAAATCTGCCCAGATCAACCGTGCCAGAAACGGCGGAAAATGCCGCGATTTCAACGCCGCCATAACGCGCGTCGGTTGAGAAAATTTCTCCATTGTAAGTATCAGCCGGCAGATACATAAAGAACATCCCCGAGGAATCAACCGATGGACGGTGTTCAAAGCCGGAAGAACCGCGCAAACTCACGCTTACCGTGCCGGTCATCGGCGCGCTGCCGTCCGGTAAAAATACATAACCCTTCACCGCCACCGGCGCTCCTTTAACCGTGAAATTAACAATCGCCTCTTCCGCGCTTGCGTCATCTATAAAACTGGCCTCGCGCGGCGGTTCCATATGCGACCAAGCGCTTGTTTGCGTCATGTTAGTGGATTTCGGATAGATATTCACCTGCCATTTTCCTCCGGAAACCTGCAAAGCAAAAACTCCGCTGCTGTCTACATATCCGTTCGTCCACGCGCCAGAAGCGGAATTATAAGCGCCAATGCCGGCATTAATCACCAGCCGACCGTCCAGATACGAAATCTTGCCTTTGATAACTTTTGAAGAGACGGCAAATTGAAGATCAAGAGCTATAATCTGCCCGGCCGTCAGGGTAACGGTTTTTGAAACGGATTGGTAAGCGGAACCTGACGGACCGTATACTTTTACGCTGTAACTTGCCGGATACACGTTTGCGAGAGAATACAGGCCGGAAGCGTCGGTAACAGCCGAATAATACCGGTCGCTTGAACTTAAATAAACATTGGCGCCGGCCACCGCCACACTGGTTGAATTCGTAACCTTACCGGAAATATTCGCGTACGAGACGATTGTCGTGTTGGCGTCGGTATTAGCCATAGTCGTCGCGTTCGTTGACGCGCTTGTTCCGGAAACATTGCCCGCCGCGTCATAAGCGGAAACGGAGTAGCTGTAAGCGGTGGCCGGCGCGAGACCGGAGTCAGTATACTCAAGCAATGTGGTTGTGGTGATCTGCGTCCCGTTGCGATAAATTTTATAACCCATTACGCCGACATTATCGGTAGCTGACGACCAATTGACCCTGATGCTGGTTGATGAAAGAATGATGGAACCATATGTATGACCAGATGGCCAAGACGGCGCCGTCGTGTCGTTTATTGTATCGGTATTATTAGAAGAAGATGCCGTAATGGTAACAGTGTTGCTTGGCGAAGAAATATTTCCGCGCGCGTCATAAGCCGTGACATAATATGTATAAGTGCCGCCGCTCGTCACTGAACTGTCCGTATAATTACAGCAGGCGCCCGAACTGACTGATACCAAATAACTGCTGTTTCTATAAATCGCGTATTGCGACACCCCGACATTATCCGTGGAAGCGCCCCAGGAAAGTTGGATTTGCGATGGAGAGGGGTTGGAAGCGATAAGATTTAACGGCGCGGTTGGAGGAGTGGTGTCATAAGAAACCGCAACGGAAATCGTGGGCGAAGGAGAAGAATAATTACCGGCCGCGTCATAAGCGATAATATAATAATTGTATGTCATGCCGGAATAAACTGACGTATCGGAATACGAAACCGCTCCGGATGATAATGTAGCGAGATGCGCGCTATTGCGATACATTTTGTAACCGGATACTCCCATATTATCGGTGGATAGTCCCCACGACAGATTCACTTGGGATGTGGAAACAGAATTAGCCGTGAAACCGGACGGCATTGAAGGAGGTGTTGTGTCGGGGTTGGGAGAAGATGTGCCGACCACCACGCTGGCGACATTAGAAAACCCCGAGCAAACACCCAATGAATCGCAAGCGGCCATTTTGTATTCGTAGGTTCCAGTCGGCAGATTGACGTTCGGATCATTGGATTGCGTTGCGCCGGTTCCGCTTTTTGCTCCATATTTCGTGAGATAAGAAAGGTTGTTTGAATAAACTATCGGCCAACTGGAATCAGTGGAAAGCTTTCTGTATAATCTGAATTCCGCTTCGTCAGTCGCGTTATCCGTCCAATATAAATACACTATTCCGTAATTGCTGACTATGGCATAATTGGCGGAAAGATTGGTCGGCATCGCGGGAGCCGCCTGCGCCACGCCGGCTAGCGCAAAAAAAGAAAACAGAAATAACACAAAAAATATACGATAACGCATATGTAAAAATTACTTAATATTTTATCTTATTATAACATCGCCGGCTCTTGATGTTATAAAAAGTTATCCCCAGAAACACAAAACCGCCCTTCGATAAACTCAGGGGCGGTTTTGTTAAGTATAGTTTTAAAGCTTTTTATAGAAGTCTTGATCCCCGCCCCGACGAATCGGGACAGTTGCCGATTTTTTAAATGCGTGCCCCGTACTTGAAACGAAGTTTCTAGTGCGGGGTTGTCTTCGGCCAGCCATTATGCGCTCGCTTCGCTCGCAAGTCATAAAGTTCATAAAGTTATAAAGTTTATAAGGTATGCAATTACTTTATAGACTTTAAAAACTTTTCACTTTATAAACTCGCGCGAAACGTGCGATCGACTTTTAGAGAGAAAACTCCCTAAAAAGGAGGTGATCCATGGACAGCTTCCGCTACCCATGCCTTGTTACGACTTCACCCTTGTCATCGATCCCGCCTTAGGACCTTGAATAAACATGGTACTTCGGGCGTTACCGACTCCCTTGGTGTGACGGGCGGTGAGTACAAGACTCGAGAACGTATTCACCGCGGCATGCTGTTCCGCGATTACTAGCAATTCCAACTTCATGGGGTCGAGTTTCAGACCCCAATCCGAACTGGGGGAAGTTTTGATGGGATTGGCTCCGCCTTGCGGCTTGGCAACCCATTGTACTTCCCATTGTAGCACGTGTGTAGCCCAGGGCATAAGGGCCATGCTGATTTGGCGTCATCCCCTCCTTCCTCCCCACCCAAAAACCACAGGTTTTTGAAGTTTGTAAAGTAAAAAGTTCTTAAAGTTTATAAAGTAGAATGCGAATCTGACTTTATGAACTTTTAATTTTATGAACTTTAAAACTTACCAAAGTCCTCCGGACTTTGGGTGGGGCAGTTTCGCCAGACACTTGTAACTGGCAATAGGGGTTGCGTTCGTTTCCCGACTTAACGGAACACCTCAAGGCACGAACTGACGACAACCATGCAGCACCTGTTCATATGTCCTTGTGAGAGGGCTCTGCTTTCACAGAGCTTTCATATGTATGTCAAACCCTGGTGAGGTTATCGGTTACCGACGAATTAAACCACATGCTCCACTGCTTGTGCGAGTCCCCGTCTATTCCTTTGAGTTTTAATCTTGCGATCGTACTTCCCAGGCGGAGTGCTTAACGCGTTAGCTTCGCCACTTGAAGGGTCGATACTTCAAATAGCCAGCACTCATCGTTTAGGGCGTGGACTACAAGGGTATCTAATCCTTTTTGCTCCCCACGCTTTCGTCTCTCAGCGTCAGATACAGGCCAGCATAATGCCTTCGCCTTTGGTATTCCCTATGATATCAACGGATTTCACCCCTACACCATAGGTTCTATATGCCCCTCCTGATCTCTAGTCTGTCAGTATCCGATGCGGTTTCGGAGTTGAGCTCCGAGATTTGACATCGGACTTGAAATTCTTCGTTTTACCGAAGAAATTCAGACCGCCTACAGACGCTTTACGCCCAATAAATCCGGATAACGCTTGAGGTCTCTGTATTACCGCTGCTGCTGGCACAGAGTTAGCAACCTCTTATTCTCATGGTACACTCAATAACTTGTTCTCATAAAAAAGCGGTTTACGATCCGAAGACCTTCATCCCGCACGCGGTGTCGCTCCATCAGGCTTTCGCCCATTGTGGAAGATTCTCGACTGCAGCCTCCCGTAGGAGTATGGGCCGTGTCTCAGTCCCATCGCTGGGGGTCGCGCTCTCACGCCCCCTACCCGTCATAGCCTTGGTGAGCTATTACCTCACCAACTAGCTGATAGGCCATAGGCCGCTCCCAAAGCGACTTGCGTCTTTACTCCTCCTTCGCTCTGCGTTCCACTACGAGCTACAGAGGACAAGCCTTCTTCGTTGTTACAAAGCAGGTTTATCCTTCGAAGCTTTTCGTGAAGCGAAAAGCGAAGGAGGAGACTATGGAGTATTACCCCCGATTTCTCGGGGCTATCCTCCGCTTCGGGGTACGTACCAATGTGTTACTAGCTCGTTCGCCGCTATTGCGCGCGTAACGCGCAAGTTATAAAGTTCATAAAGTCATAAAGTTCATAAAGTATTTGAAATTTACTTTACAAACTTTAAAAACTTTTTACTTTACAAACTGCGTGCTACGCACGCAACCGCTCGACTTGCATGCCTTATCCACACCGCCAGCGTTCATCCTGAGCCAGGATCAAACTCTCAATTAGAACCTGTAACAGGTTCTTGTTAGATCAAGACTCCTATAAAAAACTTAAAACTTTTTTGGACTCACTGACTGTTAAATTGTTAAAGTCCTGTTGTGGGGTGAAGCGCCGCTCTTTTTCCTTTCGTGGCGCGGAATCCTCCGAAGCAATTCACCCTCCTTCGCTAAAGCTTCGGAAGGGTTCCTCCTCCTTTTTATGATTACCGTAAGGAATGGTGCGGGGGAGGAAAAACACAACCACGAAAATTCACTGGAAGCGAACTTTCGCGGTTGCACTTTTTAAATCTATTAAAATACTTAACCTTCGTCGTCGTTCATATAGTATTTTTAATGATAACTTTACCATTGTACTCCTCCGCTAAAACTTGTCAATAGTTTCGTATCGGCCATTATTTTCGCATTTTCTTGCGCCACTCCTTCACTTTTTTGTGGTCGCCGGAAAGCAAAACTTTCGGCACGCGGTATTTCTTGCCTTTGTATTCAAATATTTCCGGCCGGGTATAATGCGGGTATTCAAGCTCACCTGTTTCTACTTCTTCTTTGATCACTTTCCTGAAAAAAGATTCGTCTTGAAGAGAGTCCCAATTGAATTTACGAGACTTGGCCTCATAAGATTCATACTACTTGTAATTCCATTTGTAAATTTTTTCTCTCCGCTTTTTCAATAATTTTGAATAAATCTAGTTTTTCGTCTAATTCTTTTATTCTTCGTTCAGAAATTTTTACATATTTTTCGTTTGCGTCAATCCCAATATAATTTTTACCAAGTTTTTTTGCCGCCACCGCCGTCGTTCCGCTTCCGACAAACGGGTCAAGAATAACAGCATTTTTTGAAAAAGCTGTTAACTTTATTAAATACTCACAGATGGCCAACGGCTTAACGGTTTTATGATCATTATACTCTCCCTTTTCTTTTTTTGTTGGCTTTGGCAATAAAAAAGCCCTGTCTATTAATTCATTAATACTATCTATCGTAAATACATTTGCCGGATACATATTGTCGCCGATTCGCACATTCGTATTAAATAAACCGACTTCGTGCTTTAACATATTATTCAAATATGTTTGGCCTGCCGGCTTTTGAGCCATTGCGATCGGCTCAAAACATGATTTTATTTGCGGAGTTTTCCAGCCGTTTAATTTTTCTCTGATTTTTTCTTTTGTCTTTTCATCTATACTCATTTTCTTAATGAAATGATCAACACCCATCGCTTTAGCTTGATTTTGAGTATAGAGCCACATGAAGGCATCTCGTATTTCAAAGCCAGCGTCGTCTATCGCTGAAGCCATCCGATGATAAAGGCGTGGGCTGGAGAATGAAAAGAAAAACCCGCCCGGTTTCAAAATTCTAAAAATCTCCTTTGAAATATCTAGATACCAAGTATAAAATCTTTTTCCCTGTTCTCTATCAAATTTCATGCCGGCAGGTAAAGATTTTATTGTATATTGGTTTTTCTGATTAGAAACTTCCTCATAATCCCAATTATTATCCAATTTATCTAAAAAATATGGGGGGTCGGTCAAAACAACATCAATAGAATTTTCCTCAATTTGGGAAAGTAATTCTAACGTATCCGCGCAAATAATTTTATTTATGAATTTGTTGTTTTTCATAAATACTCTTTGAATTAGGGTTTTTCCCATTAAATTCTTTGTATAATATCCTATAAATTTTTTCCCTTACTTCTTTATCAAAATTTCTAACGAAATTTGCATCCGCCAATCTTATCACTCTGCCCTTATTATCATAAACCCACCTGTTTCTATCGCCTCTGTTACACTTTTGACATTGCGGGATTATATTCCCGGCAACTAATGGTTTGTTCGGGTTCATATGTGCTTTTTGTAAAATTGTTTTTGTCGCCGACCAATGGAAATGAGGTTTATTTTCTTGCGAGCCGCAAGTGGCACAACGATAATTATACTTCTCTTTTATCTTTTTCCAATCATCAGTTTCTGATATTCTGTGCCCTTTCTTAAATCCAGGATATGGTTGTTCTAAAGTGTAAAGCTGATATGATCCCCTTCCTATTTGTAAAACGATATTATCTCGTCCACCGGCAACTATCCACCACCCCGCTTGCGCGCCTAAATGCCTAGCCTGCTGGACATCGTTCGTATTTGGATAATAACTTCTAACAAATTTTGTTAATTCCTCTTTGCTAACTTTTCGGGTATTCGGATAATCATAAGCGAGATAAACTAAAACAAGCGCGTCTCTCGTAAAGCTACCCTGCGAATCGTAAAGTTTCGGCAATTTTACGCCAAATTGCTTTAAATATTTCCCGTGAAATTCACGGATCGTTTTATAAATACTTTCTATGGATTTTTTGTTCAAAATAAGATTGTCTAACATGGTTTTATTTTATTAAATCTTCTATTAAGA
>Ga0209211_10007153_pt1 | contig 15784 bp, 2 predicted proteins | sample RifGroA2_FD_183992 | JGI IMG/M metagenome (GOLD analysis project Ga0209211, IMG submission 183992) | Groundwater microbial communities from Rifle, Colorado, USA - Groundwater A2 (SPAdes) (version 2) | ecosystem: Environmental > Aquatic > Deep subsurface > Groundwater | place: Rifle, Colorado... | reverse complement strand
CCTGACATTTACAGACTGCGATATGGATGCGGCAGGAGCCATAAAAGGCGAGACGGCGAAGCTTTTCCTTACCGTTAATTTTTACCCTGTAAAAGGAGGCTCAGGGTATTTAAGGAACGTGCAGGGGGAGATCATAACAAAGGTTTCGTAGATAATTTTCGCGTTATAGTAAAAGGCACAAATTATTGAGCATAAATATGCCTTTTACCCATACTCATTTCATTCGTAGCTTACAATAAAGTTGTAAGTATTACGAACGGACAACTCATGAAAATTCCTTGCATTTTCAGGATCCTAAAAAATCGCAAAGCGATTTTTGGGAAACCGGAAATTCCTAAGGAATTTCCCAGTTCACCGAAAATCTGCGATTTTCGCGTGTATTGCTCAATAGATTTTGTCCGTGAGCATAGATCTAAACTCGAGGCACATATCCTTGGTTGGACTAAAGAGCCCAATTAAGCTCATAAAACTGCTTCAACAGATTTTCGCTGGCAATGCTATTATTAGTGGCTTAACTGATTGAAGAATTATGGTTCCAGAAAAAAAAGAGGTAGCAGATACGGATACGAAGAATGCTGTACTTAGAAGGCTTATTCTCGACAAATTAAGCAATATAAACAGGCAAAAATTCTGCCCAGAGTCCATAGACCATCTTAGCCTTGCTTTCAGGGTGTTCCTGCTCAGGTATTGCAACCTTAATTATGAGTTTACAGAAGATGAGCTCGCCAAAGAGCTGGACCGATTAAAAATACCTGCAAAACTAAAGAGATCCATAATAGCAGTAATAAACTCCCTAACAGAAATAAAGTATGAAGGGAAGAGCGCAAGCAGTGAAGATTTCAAGGCTATGATTAGAGAGGCAGAGGAGATAGTAAAGACTGCTACGGGAGAAAAAGAAAAAAAAGAATCGCCTGTAAAAAAAGAAGCTAAGGAAAAAAAAGAAAATGCCCTTTATGGATTTCTGCATAAAATAGGATTCGCACATACCGAGGAAGAGAAAGGAAAATTAGAAGCGAAGAGAAAAGCAGAAGCGATAGAAGCGGGAAGAAATGCAGCAGAAAGGGAAAAGAAGCAGCAATTGCCAAAGAAAGAAGAGAAAAAAGAGAGCCGGAAGGAGAGCCCAGAAAATCAGAAAGCGGAAGAAGCACAGAGAAAGGCAGAGGAGGAAAGGACAAGGCAAGAGCAGGAAAAGATAAGGCTGGAGCTGGAAAGAAAAAAGAGGGAAGTGGAAAAAAGAAACAAGGGATTAGAAAAACAGCGCCGGCTTGAAAGGCTGAACAGGGAGAAAGAAAAGAGGACAATAAGGAAGGCAATAAGGAAAAGGCTGTTTGGCTTTATGCATGATATTGGCATCGTGACAACCAAGAGGGAGAAAGGGGAGTTAAGGAAGAAAGAGAAAGAAGAGGAGAAAAGAAGGCAGAGAGAGCTTGCAAGGGAAGAAAGAGAAGAAAAGAGGATTAGGGAAGAAAGAAGAAAATTAGAGCTGGAAAAAATTAATCAGGAAAGGCTTGAGCGCAAGAAAAGAGAAAAAGAGCGGGTAAAACTAGAAGCGGAGCGCAAAAGGCTGCAGCAGGAAAAGAAAAGGCAGGAAGAGCTTGATAAGAAAAAGAGAGAAGAAGAAATCAGGAAAATAAGGAAAGCGGCAAAGGCTAAAACATTCAGATTTCTGCATAATATTGGAATTGTAAAAACCAAGAAAGAGGAAGAGGAGCTAAGGAATCAGATAGAAGCTGAAAATGCAAGAAGAGAGGCAGGAAGGAAAAAAAATCTTGAAGAAAGCGGGAGGCAGGAAGAAGCGGAAAGAAGGCTGCAAGAGGAAAGAAGAAAGCAGGAAGAGGCTGAGCGAAAGAGGAAAGAAGAGGAGAAAAAGGAAGAAGAGCGCAGGATAGAGGAAGAGAGAATAAGGGCAGAAGAGGAAAGGAAAAAAGACGAGCAAAAAAGAATACGTCTGGAGCGGGAAAAGCAAAGGCAGCGGGGACTGGAAGAAGAAAAGGAAAAGCAGGAAGAGGCAAAGCTAAGGGAAGAGGAAAGGAAAAAGGCAGAGGAAGAAAAGAGAATGCTGCAAGAGGAAAAGCAGCGGCAGGAAGAAGCGGAAAGAAGGCTGCAAGAGGAAAAAAGAAAGCAGGAAGAGGCTGAGCGAAAGAGGAAAGAAGAGGAGAAAAAGGAAGAAGAGCGCAGGATAGAGGAAGAGAGAATAGGGGCAGAGAAACAAAGGAAGCAGGAAGAGGCTGAGCGAAAGAGGAAAGAAGAGGAGAAAAAGGAAGAAGAGCGCAGGATAGAGGAAGAGAGAATAAGGGCAGAGAAACAAAGGAAGCTGGAAGAGCTTGAGCGCAAAAGGCAAAAGGAGCTTTGGAGAAAGAATAGAGAAGAAGAAAGAACGAGGATGATAAAGGAGCGGGAAGAGGCCATAAATAATCTGAAGAATAGCGCCTTTGAGATGCTGCATAATTTAGGATTAGCCAAGACTAAAGAAGAAAAAAGAAAGCTTGAGGAAAAAAGAAAGAGGCTGCTTGAGGAAAAGAAGGGAGAAGAAGAAGCGGAAAGAAAAAGAAAAAATTTGGAAGAAAAGCGAATAAAAAAGCAAGATGATCTGGAAAAAAGAAGAGCAGAGGAAACCAGAAGGCGTGAAGAGCTTGAAAGAGAGAGGCTGCTGAGATTAAAGAAGGAGGAAAGAGAAAAAGAGCTTAAGGAAAAAGAAAGGCTAAGGCTGAAAAAGCTGAGGGAAGAAGAACGGCTGAAAAAAGAATCGCTGAAGCAAGAAAAGGAAATGCTAAGGCATTATTTAGAAAAAAAGCGCGAAGAAAAGGATAAAGAGGAAAAAGAAAAACGAAGAATTCTGGCAGAAAAGCTCAAGCTCGAAAGATTAAAAGCTGAGCATGAAAAAGATGGAAGGAAGGAATTTGAACTGCAAAGAAAGCTCCAAGAGGAACAATACAGAAAAAGGCAGGTAGAATTAAGCAATCTTGAGTCAGAGCTCAAAGACGGGGGGAGCAGGCAAAATGATCTGAGGGTAAAGCTAATCCAAGCTATAAACGAAAAAGATATTCTGCAAAGAGAGATTAAAAAGGCGCTTGATGCCTTAGAAAGCCTGAACGGGGAGTATAAAACAAAAGAGGGGAAGCTAAGCAGGCTAAGGGATGGGCTGCACAATATTGATTCAAAATACAAAAGCCTTTTTGATGACAATGATAAAAACTTTCAGCAGTATGAGGGGAAAAGCAATGAGAGGAGAAAAAAGTTTGGGCAGAGAATTGAGATAAAAGAAAAAGAGATGATTGAAGAGCTTAAGAAGAGCGCGGTTAACCTTCCAGTGCAGCAAATGAGCGGCCTGCTTAAGCAAGGTGGAGGAGATATCAGGTTCAGGCTGGGCCTTGATAAAAAACAATTTGAAGAATCTGAGAAAGCGATAAAAGAAGAATTGCTGGAAACGGCAAGGAAGCTGAGTGAAGAGCAAAAAAATGAGAGAAGAACATTGGGGCCAGATATTAGAACCATAGAAGCCCAGCTAAAAGGCATTAAGCAAAAGCAAGCAAGCCAAAAAATCAAGCTTGCAGAGCTAAAAGAAGAAGAAAAAAACAAGATGGGGCAGATAAGGCAGCTTAACGGCAAGCTGAATCGCATTTCTAGGGGAAGGGGCAAAATAAAAATAAGGATAGCCAAACATAAGATTTTGAGTTCTATGCTGTTAATGCCATTTTCCCCCATTAAGCTTAAAATTAAGGCACTTGTAAAGGCTACCGCGAAGAAAAAACAAAATGCAATTGAGCGGGAGAAAGATAATCAAAAGCAAAAAGCCCTTCAAAAACGAAAAGAAGAAAAAGCGCTGAAGGACAAACTTGCTGAGGAGAGATTAAAAGAGATTCAAAAGGAAAAGCAGGAAGCAAGAAGGCTTAGGGAAGAGGAAGAAAAAGAGGAGGCTATAAGAAAAAAAGCCCTCGAAGAAGCTAAGGAATCAAAAAGAAAGAGAACGGCAGAAAAGAGACGGCTATGGGCTCAAAGGAAAAAGAAAGCGCTTGAGCTGCTGCATACTTTTGGATTTGTAAAAACGGAGCAGGAAATAAAAGAGCTTGAGAAGAAAAGGCAGGAAAAGGCAAAGTTAAGGGAAGAGGAAAGAAGAAAGCGGGAAGAGGCTGAGCGAAAGAGGAAAGGAGACAAGAAAGATGAGAAGATAGCCCGGGAAGAAGAGAAGGCAAGGCTAGAGGAGGAAAGAAAAAAAGAAGAAGATATTGAAAGAAAAATAAAAGAAGAGGATGAGAAAAGAAAGCAGCTATGGGTTACAGAAGAGATGGAAAAAAGACGGCTTGAAAGCGTTAGAAAAGAAGAGCAGGAAAAAATAACTGAGGAAATAGAGGAAAGACGGCTTGAAACTGTAAACAGGATTGAACAAGAAAAGATAATAGGCGAAATAGAAGAAAAGAGGCAGGAAACGCTGAAAAAGGAAGAGGAGAGGGGGAAGGTTTTTAAGTTTTAATCGATTAAATAGCGCCAGAAGAATAAAAACCTTATTTGCTAAATTTTGTCTGCCATGGACATCAAATTTGCATTCTTAAAATACTCTAAACAAATACTAAATTGCTGCATGAAACTTAAACTTTTCAGCTAAACAAATTGACTTTAATATATGCGGAGACGGAAATTCCCAGCTTCCTTGCTTCCTCTTCTATGCGCTTCTTCTCCTCGCCTGTCAAGTAGACGTGGACCATCAGCCTGTTCTTTTTTTTTGGCTTTTGCCAGATTCCCTGCCTGGGCTGGTTCACGCCTGCCATTTTATATTTTATCTCCTGCGCAAGAGCTGCCTTATTTGCTGCTCTTCGCTTTCAAAAGACTTTGATTCCCCTTTGCTGGGCCCTATCTTGTGTTTGCGCTTTCTGAACAGATACTTGAAATTAAATTGCTTGAGCTTAAATCCTGGCTTTTTCCACTTTATTTTTGAAGCTCCGTAAATTAACAGTGCTAAGACTAGCAATAGAATTACGATAAGCATAGGCAATGTCAGCTTTATTTCCGCTTTTGGCTTCTTGGCTGCTGGCACCTTTATGCCTTTGCCAACAAGCTGCCTGCATGCGGTTATTGCGCTTTCAGCAAGCCTCAATGCCTTCAGGAATTCCTTGTTTTCTGCGGCTTTTTCCGCCTGGCCAAGAAGCTCCTTTAGCTCAAGGCATTCAGGATTCTGCTCAAAAAGGTCGAGAGCGAACTTCAGCTTTTCCTCTACTGCTGTTTTGTTAGCCTTGTAGATGTCTATGACTTCTATAATTATCGTGGCTGATGCTGAAGTTTTTGGAGCTATTGAGCCTGCAGTAATTTTGGCTTCTATGCTTCTTGCAGCGCTGGCATTGGCTATAGAAGAGGCGATTATTGCATTTGTGGATGCTGTTTCATTAATGCCCATGGATTCAAAGAAATAATTTTCAAGGCTGATTGAAATGCCTTCTGCGCTTAGCTCATGGCCCAAAGTTATATTGTTGAGCTTGACTTCTCCGATATTTTTTATGATTATTGGGACTTTTACGCTGTCGTTAGTTCCCAATGCTATTGGGGAAGGCAGGATTATGCTTAAAGATGCTGCTCTTGTCACTATGGAGCCTCCGCCTCCGCCACCACTGCTGCTGCCACCGCCACCGCCGCTTGAGGATGTTACTGTAGTGGTGGTTGTTACTGTGCTGGTTGTTGTTGCGGTTTCTGAAACAAGGAAGACTGACAGGCTGTTTACTACTGCAGAAATTGTATTGTGGGTTGTGTTTAAGGCTGTTGCAAGCAATGTCCACTCGCAGCTTGCCTGGCTGCTGCACTTGTACATTCTCAAGCCTGTTTCGTCGTCAAGGGAAGATGCTACGGATGTGTAATTATAGCTAACTGTTATATTGCTAAACTGCGACTCGTTTGTTTTTATTTCAAATTCTTTTACTATTCTCTGGCCTGATGGAGCGGATATGTTTCTTTCCAAAGCTGTGTAATTGAGGAATAAGCTTGTGTTGGTTATGTTAATGCTGTTGAGGGTTGCCTTTGCTTCCGGCTCTATTGCTATTATTTCTGCATTGTAGATGGCGTTTTCCGGTATGTTTACAATTAAATGGGTGCTGTTGGCTACCCTGTTTGCTGCGCATGTATCGAGCAGGCTTATAGAGCTTATATTTATTCCAGAAACGTTTATCGGCCTTACTTCTGCTACAGCATAGAAGGCTGAGCTGCTGTTTGTTCTTTTTCCCTCAATGTCTTTTAAGGTGGCATTCACTGTGTATGTTCCTGTTTCATTGACAAAATAGAGGAAATTATGCGTATATGCAAGGCTTTCTTTTCTTTCAGCTGCCAAATTTAATTCTATTATATTTCCAGAAGGATTGGTTATTGTTACGTTTGTTGCGTTGACTAATGTGTTAAGATTTGATTTCAGCGTTATGCTCGTGTTTGTGCTGTTTTTGATGTAAGTCTCATTTGAGCAAACATACTCTATACGGGGAGTAGTGTTTACAGCGGAAATGGTTATTGTCCTGTAGGCAGTTGTAGTCAAATTATTTGTTGTGTTGAATGCCCATGCTGTAATGTTTATTTCCTGAGGGGTTAAGGATGAGAATGCTAATGTGGCTGACCAGGTGTTGCCTGCATTTGCTGCGGTGTAGTTGCTGTTGTTTATTTCTATGGTTAGATTATTAATCCATTCTGTGCCATTTAATTCAGCTATTGTTATCGTGGTTGTGTTGCCTGCGTAGAAGACTGTATTGTTTTCAGGAGAGGTTATGTTTACTGATGCGACCACTATTCTTATGTCAAAGTAGCCTGAGTATGCGCTATAATTTGTGCCGTCATAGGCTCTTATGCGCCAGTATCTCGTGCCTCCGCTAATGGCGCTTTCATTTTGAGCTAAGTCTAGATGTGTGGCTTTTATTCCGGTCCTGTTTAAGCCTATATTTGTGAAGGCTGTGTCTTTTGCCACTAATAATTCATAGGTTAAGTTATCGTTGTCAGCGTCTGTGGATGCGTTCCATGTAAAGTTGATATTATTGTGGATTCTTAAGGAGTTGTTTAGAGGATCGGTGTTGTTTGTTTCTGCTGGAGGCGTGTTTTCAAATGTCTCATAGCGGAAAGCCCTTGTGGAGGCTCTTGACTGGGCTGCCTTGTCGTATGCTGTTACGCGCCAAGTCCAGTTTAAGTTTGCAGCTAAAGAAGTTGTCAGGGTAAGAGAAGAGTTGGTGGCGTTGTTTTTTCCAGCTCCAAAAGTATGGTTGATGAATGCGAATGTGTTGGAGCTGCTGAACTCTACTGTGTAATTGGCAAAGTTTGGATCTAAGGAGTCTTCCCAATCCAGTGAGGGGGTTAAGCCGGCGCTTTTTGCGCCATCTGCAGGAGATAATAGGTCGAATGCCGGGGGCACTATTGTGTCCTGGACTGTGGCATTTTTTCTTAAAGTGTTTTTGTTGCCGGCGCTGTCGTTAGCGAATAATGTTATATTATAAATTCCTGTTACAGTAAGGTTTGTCGTGTTTAATGTAAAGTTTGAGGTGTATTGGGCAAAGAAGCTGCCGTTCGGCAATGTAACATTAGCATATACTGTATCAATATTGGCGTCTGATGCAGTGAAATTAATGCTTACATTATCCACTCCTATCTCTGCAGGATTGGGGCCTATGGACAAGTTAAGGGCTGCAGAGGTCGTATCTATTGTAAAGATTACTGAAAGATTATCGTGCGTGTCAACGCCATCGCTCAGGCTGATTTTTAAAGTGTAAGCGCCGTCGGATGCGTTGATTGTTGTGTTAACTAATGAAGTCTGGTTTAGCAGGCTGCCTATGTAATAAGAGATGTTTATAGTATCATTATCTGGATCAGATTCAAAAGTAACATTGGCATATACAGTTGTCTCATTTGTGAATAAATTATTGGGCGGATATGTAATGCTAAATCCTCTTGGAGGAGTGTTTGCTACTGCTATTATTGTGTCGTTCGTATAGAAATTATTGGCTGTATCATTGGCTCTTGCAGTAAAGTTAATTACTTCTCCTCTTGTAACATTTATTGTTATGTTCTGGGAGAACTTAGCAAAGGATGCTCCGGCTAATGAGAAGTTAAAATAATTTTTATAGCCGCTTATGTTGGTTATTATCTGCCCGAAGCTTAAGTTAAACTTATCAGAGACATTCGCGCTTATATTAATGATGCTGCTTACAGTAATATTGCTTAGGGTTTTGTTGAATGTGGCATTAACTTTTGGGGGCGCTGCGTCTATGGTTACTGTAAAGTTGCTGCTGTTAAATGCAGTGTTGCCTGCCAAGTCCCTGCATTCAACGTCCCAGACAAACGTAGTTTCATTTACAGTTACATTGCTAAAGGTGTTTTGGCTTCCGCTAGTTGCATTTAATATTATTGATATGTTTGAGCGCCAAGCTCCGCTTATATTCGTGTATAGGGTGCAGTTTGCAAGGTTTGTGTCTGTGGGAGTTATTGAAGGCGCAAATAATGCGGGGCTAATGGAATTATTAGGGGGTGTATCGAGCCTTACTGAGGGGCTTATTGTGTCTATGGTGAAATTTACTGTTGAGTTTGCGATATGGTCACTGCCATCTGTCAAGCTGACGTTCAGAGCGTAATAGCCGTCGGATGCGTTGAATGTTATGTTGGTTAATGAGGATTGGTTAAGCTTGCCGTTGATGTAGTAGTTAGCGGTTATTACGTCTCCTTCTACATCTTCTGCAAAAGTGATGTTTAAAGGCAATGGCTGTATGCTGGTGTAGAAGTCCTCCTTAGGGTATAATATTGCCAAACCGCTTGGAGGGGTGTTTGTGACTTCCACTATAGTGTCATTTATCCTGAAGTTGCCGGCAGAGTCATTGGCTCTTGCGGTAAAGTTTACTACGCCTATGCCTCTTAAGGTAATATTTTGGGAGAACTGGGCTGCTTTTCCGGATAAGGTAAAGTTGTAGTACTTCTTTTCTCCTGAAGCGTTTACAATTATCTGGCCGAAGCTTAATTCTGTTTCGTCTGTAACGTTTGCGGAAATATTAATTATGTCATTTCCTTTTACGCTGCTTAATGACTTGTTTAGTGATGTATTAATTATGGGCCTTACTGTGTCTATTGTAATGTTTGCTGTAGAATTCCCGGTGCTTCCTATGCCGTCGCTCAGGCTTACATTAATTATATAGTAGCCATCGGATGCGTTGAATGTTATGTTTGTTGCGCCTGACTGGTTGAGCCTGCCATTTATGTAGTAATTGATAGTTGTAGCGTCTCCATCTGCATCTGCCCCAAAGGTAACATTAATCTCATTCTCTGTTGTTACTGTTGTAAAGAGGTTGTTTTGCGGCCTTAATATATTCAGGTTGTCGGCTAAAGCATTGGCTACTTCTATTATCGTGTCATTAGTTTTGAAGTTTCCTGCGGTGTCATTGGCTCTTGCTGTAAAGTTAATTACCTCACCCCTTGTAGCATTTATTGTTATGTTCTGGGAGAATTGGGCTGCGGCTGCATCATTCAAGGAAAAATTGTAGTACTTCTTTTCCCCTGTGAGGTTTACAATTATCTGGCCGAAGCTTAGTCCATTCTTATCTGTTGCGTTAGCTGTCAGGTTGATAATGTCATTGGCCGTTATGCTGCTTAGTGATTTGTTTAAGGATGCGTTTAATATCGGGACTGTGGTGTCTATGGTGAAGTTTATAGTTATGTTTTCATGCATGTCAACTCCATCGCTGATGCTTATGTTAACTTCATAAGCGCCATCTGATGCGTTTAGGGTTGTGTTTGTCAATGAAGTTTGATTAAGAACGGCAGCAGAATCCCCTGTTATGTTGCTGACATAATAGTAGATGGTTATTTGATCTCCGTCAGGGTCTGCTGCAAAGGTTACATTGAGGGGCAAGGGCTGCTCCCTTAGCTGCTTATTGGATGGGGGGTAAAGTATGCGGAAGCTTCTTGGAGGGGTGTTAGCTACGGTGATTATTGTGTCATTCGTTTTGAAGTTTCCTGCGGTGTCATTGGCTCTTGCTGTAAAGTTTATTACTTCACCCCTTGTAGCATTAATTGTTATGTTCTGGGAGAATTGGGCTGCGGTTCCGGCTAAGGTAAAGTTGTAGTACTTCTTTTCCCCCGTGATGTTTACAATTATCTGGCCGAAGCTGATGTTCTGCATATCTGTTGCGTTAGCTGAGAGGTTAATGACATCGTTTACTGTTATGTTTGCCAGGGATTTGTTTAAGGATGCGTTTAATATCGGGAATGTGGTGTCTATGGTGAAGTTTATAGTTATGTTTTCATGCATGTCAACTCCATCGCTGATGCTTATGTTAACTTCATATGCGCCGTCAGAGGCGTTTAAGGTTGTGTTGCTTAAGGATGTCTGGTTTAATTTTCCATTAACATAATAGGAGATGTTTATCGGGTCTCCGTCTGGGTCGGCTTCAAATGTCACGTTTAGGAATAAGGGCTGATTGTTAAGCTGCTTATTGGATGGGGGGTAAAGTATGCGGAAGCTTCTTGGAGGGGTGTTAGCTACGGTGATTATTGTGTCATTCGTTTTGAAGTTTCCTGCGGTGTCATTGGCTCTTGCTGTAAAGTTAATTACCTCGCCCCTTGTAGCATTAATTGTTATGTTCTGGGAGAATTGGGCTGCGGTTCCGGCCAAGGTAAAGTTGTAGTACTTCTTTTCCCCTGTGATGTTTACAATTATCTGGCCTGTGCTTAAGGCTACGTCATCTGTTGCATTTGCAGAGAGGTTTATTACTTCAAAGCCGCGTATCGCATTAATTGATTTGTTTAAGGTTGCATTTACTGTTGGAGGCGTTAAGTCAACAACAGCTATTATAGTATCATTAGTCCTCCAGTTGTTGGAGGTGTCATTAACCCTTATTGTGTAATTTATTACGCTGCCGGCTGCAACATTGACATCGGATTTGTTGGAGCATTGGGCTGATGTTCCTGAAAGAGAGATGTTGATATATTCCAATGCTGTTGGGCCGGATTGGTTGATTATGATTTGGCAGAAGCTTAATCCGAGATTATCTGTTATGTTTGCTGTTATGTTGATTACGTCTCCAAAGATAATATTTGTTATTGATTTGTTTAAGGTGGTGTTTACTGTTGGGGAGGTTGTATCCCTGACAGTAATTATAGTATCATTAGTTCTCCAGTTATTTGATGTGTCATTTACCCTAATTGTGTAATTAATTACATTGCCGCCCGTAACAGTAACTGTTGATTTGTTTGAGCATTGGGCTGTTGTAAGACCTTCTAATGAGGTGTTAAATATTTCCTTAAACCCGCTCTGATTAATAATAACCTGGCAGAAGCTTAAGCCTGTTTCATCTGTTATGTTGGCTGTAAGGTTTATGACATCTCCAAATAGAATATTGGTTATTGATTTGTTTAAGGTGGCGTTTACTATTGGATGCGTAATATCCCTAACTGTAATGATGGTATCATTAGTCCTCCAGTTGTTGGAGGTGTCATTAACCCTTATGGTATAGTTAATTACATTGCCGGCTGCAAGAGATACTGGAGAGGAGTTGGAGCATTGGGCTGATGTTCCTGAAAGAGAGATGTTGATATATTCCAATGCTGTTGGGCCGGATTGGTTGATTATGATTTGGCAGAAGCTTAATCCGAGATTATCTGTTATGTTTGAGGTTATGTTTATTACATCTCCGAATAGAATATTTGCTATTGATTTGTTTAATGTGGCGTTTACTACTGGAGGCGTTAAATCAGTTACAGTCAAATTAACGCTATTCTCCCCATAAATGCCGTCAAAGGTTGTGTTTACTTTTATTGTGTACGTTCCTACAGAAGATGGGGCTAGGAAGGTGTAGTTATAATTTCCTTTTGAGTCTGTTTTTGTTGTGTTAAACTTAACAATTACAATTCCTGAGCCTCCTGAACCTGAAGTCGCGCCATAATCGGTGCCTCCTCCTCCGCCCCCAGTATTTACTGTACCATCTGTTCCGGCTGTACTCGGTCTAATTCCTCCTGTTCCACCTCCTCCCAAACCTCCAGACGCAGGACCTGTTCCCGTATTGCTGTTTCCCCCTCCGCCCCCTCCATAATATGTTGATGTGCCTGCAATAGAATACGCAAGACCGACTCCACCTACTCCCCCCACATTGACTCCGCCTGTGCCTCCGGCTGCTCCTGCGCCTCCGCCGCCGCCTGTGCCGCATCCATCGTTACACGCACCACTATAAGCCGCGCCGCCGTTGAATTGATCCCCTGTGCCTCCTGCGCCTCCGGTAACGCTTCCGCCCCCTCCTCCTCCTCCATTACCCCCATTTGCTCCGGGGTTTCCCGTACCAACAGCATAGCTTCCTCCTCCTCCACCTCCATTAGCTGTAATTGAACTAAATACAGAATCTGAGCCTGACGCTCCAACTGATGCTGATCCGCCAGCCCCAACTGTTACAGAATATGCTTGGGCGGTAACAGCAAGAGCGGAATTGTAGAGTACTTCTCCACCCGCACCGCCCCCTCCTCCGTCTTGACCTCCTCTTCCCCCTCCGCCGACAACCAAGACTTCAACAAAATCAACGCCCTCGGGAATATTTAAAGTTCCATTAGATGTAAAAGTATAAATAACATAGTTATTGGATTCTTCTCCGTAGGTTATGTTCGCTACTGTTCCGTTAACGAAAATGGTTATGCTTGTATTGCTGACATTAGTCCCGTTGCTCAAATTAATATGCCCTGAAACATAGAGGGGATCTGCAGCGTTAGCCCCTACACTCGTGTCATTTAAAGAAATATTAAGGAGCATATGCACTACACTGACAATAGTATCATTAGTGTCAAAGTTATTAGAGGTATCATTAACTCTTGCAGTAAAGTTAATGACTGCAAACTGGTTTGTAATTGTTATGTTCTGAGAGAATTTATCAGAAGTTCCTGATAATGTAAAATTATAAAATCTTATAGCTCCTGTGCTGTTTTCTATTATCTGCCCTGTGCTCAAGCCAGTTTCATCAGTTGCGTTAGCCGTTATATTAACGACTTCAAAGCCGCGTATTGCATTTACTGACTTGTTCAATGTGGCATTTACAAGTGGCGGCGTAATCTCTTTAACAGTAATTATAGTATCATTAGTCCTCCAGTTATTTGATGTGTCATTAACTCTTATTGTATAGTTGAGCACATTGCCAGCTGCAAGGGTTACTGGAGATGAGTTTGAGCATTTTCCCGCTGTTCCTGAAAGCGAGATGTTAATATATTCCAATGCCAAGGGGCCTGATTGGTTGATTATGATTTGGCAGAAGCTTAAGCCTGTTTCATCTGTTATGTTTGCTGTCAGGTTTATGACATCTCCAAATAAAATATTTGATAATGATTTGTTTAAGGTGGTGTTTACTATTGGATGCGTAAAGTCAACAACAGCTATTATAGTATCATTAGTCCTCCAGTTGTTGGAGGTGTCATTAACCCTTATTGTGTAATTTATTACGCTGCCGGCTGCAACATTGACATCGGATTTGTTGGAGCATTGGTCTGATGTTCCTGAAAGGGAGATGTTGATGTATTCCAATGCTAATGGCCCGGATTGGTTTATTATTATCTGGCAGAAGCTTAATTCTAAGTTGTCTGTTATGTTGGCTGTTATGTTTATTACGTCTCCAAATAAAATATTTGATAATGATTTGTTTAAGGTGGTGTTTACTATTGGATGCGTAATATCCCTCACAGTAATTATAGTATCATTAGTCCTCCAGTTGTTGGAAGTGTCGTTTACTCTTATTGTATAGTTGATAACACTGCCGGCTGCAACATTAACATCGGATTTATTGGAGCATTGGTCTGTTGTTCCTGAAAGTGAGATGTTGATGTATTCCAATGCCAAGGGGCCGCTTTGATTTATTATTATCTGGCAGAAGCTTAATCCTGTTTCGTCTGTTATGTTGGCTGTTATGTTGATTACGTCTCCGGATATGATATTTGTTATTGATTTGTTTAAGGTGGTGTTTACTGTTGGAGGAGTTAAGTCAGGAGGAGTGAGCATAACCAGATTATCTTGAGTGCTATTAGCCTCGACATTAGCAATGCTTGAAGTAAATTTAACGTCCAAGACAATATAGCTTCCAACATCTCCGCTTACATTAATTGTCCAGTTTAGCTGGCATTTGTCATTCTGCAGCATGTTGACGCAGGATTTTGGATTATTTCCGCCAGAAAGCTTTGTTACGTTCCAATCATCGCCACTGCCGCCATAACCAACCACAATAATGTTATCTTGCGAGTCAACTGCGACACCATATGCTATATTTAAACCAGTACCTCCTAAATTAGCCCTATAACTCCATAATTGGTTTCCATTGCTGTTGAGCTTTGTTACGTTCCAATCATTGCCACTGCCACCATAACCAACCACAATAATGTTATCTTGCGAGTCAACTGCGACACCATATGCATTATCAACGTCTCCTAAATTAGCGCTATAGCTCCACAATTGGTTGCCGTTGCTGTTTAGCTTTGTTATGTTCCAATCAGCACTAGTTCCCTTAGCACCAACCACAATAATGTTATCATTTGAGTCAACTGCAACGTCACGTGCTGTACCTGTGCCATTAAGGCTCCACAATTGGTTGCCGTTGCTGTTTAGCTTTGTTACGTTCCAACCAGCACTAGTTCCTCCCTTATCACCAACCACAATAATATTATTATTTGAGTCAACAGCAATGCCATATGCTGTACCGGTGTCATTAAGGCTCCACAATTGGTTGCCGTTGCTGTTTAGCTTTGTGACGTTCCGACCAGGGCCAAAACCAACAACAATAATATTATCATTTGAGTCAACTGCAACGTCATATGCTATATCACTTCCCCCCAAATCAGCCCTATAGCTCCACAATCGGTTGCCATTGCTGTTTAGCTTTGTTACGTTCCAATCAACGCCAATGCCGCTATAAGCACCGCCATAACCAACAACAATAATGTTATCTTGCGAGTCAATAGCAACGCCCAATGGATAATCATTCCCTCCTTCATTCCCTCCTAAATTAGCGCTATAGCTCCACAGCTGGTTTCCGTTGCTGTTTAGCTTTGTGACGTTCCAGTCATCATCGATGTTTCTGTCACCACCTACAACAATAATATTATCATTTGAGTCAACTGCAACGTCATATGCTATATCAGTACCTCCTAAATTAGCCCTATAGCTCCACAACTGCTCGCCGTCTCTTGCGCCGTTAACAAATACCGGAGCAGGGAATGATGCTTCTCCAAGATATCTGGCTCTTATTGTCTTATTAGAAACATTGCTTTCAGATTCATTATACCTTGCATAGCCCCTTACAATGCCGCAATCATTATTTTTACAGGTTATATTGGCAATTAAAGTAAAGGTGGTATTTGCTGTTATGTTTGTGTTATTTACTGGCAGGCTTATGTTTACGTATAAAGAAGGTATTTCAGCAACCGCAATTATAGTATCATTAGTCCTCCAGTTATTGGAGGTGTCATTGACTCTTATTGTATAGTTGATTACGCTGCCGGCTGCAACATTAACATCGGATTTGTTGGAGCATTGATCTGCTGTTCCTGAGAGGGAGATGTTGATGTATTCCAATGCTAATGGGCCGGATTGGTTTATTATTATCTGGCAGAAGCTTAATTCAGCGTCATCTGTGATAGTTGCTGTCAGGTTGATTATATCGTTTTGATAAATTCTAGTTGTGGACTTATTCAAAGCAGTGCTTACTGTTGGCAGTGTTGTATCTAAAGCAACCGCAATTATAGTATCATTAGTCCTCCAGTTATTGGAGGTGTCATTGACTCTTATTGTATAGTTGATTACGCTGCCGGCTGCAACATTAACATC
>Ga0209211_10007152_pt1 | contig 15787 bp, 13 predicted proteins | sample RifGroA2_FD_183992 | JGI IMG/M metagenome (GOLD analysis project Ga0209211, IMG submission 183992) | Groundwater microbial communities from Rifle, Colorado, USA - Groundwater A2 (SPAdes) (version 2) | ecosystem: Environmental > Aquatic > Deep subsurface > Groundwater | place: Rifle, Colorado... | reverse complement strand
CCCTGATTTTTCCACTCAGATAACAGCACCCTTTCAGGTTTAGTTAATTTAGTATGTTTACTCAAAATACTCACCTCCTAACTAGTCCAGGAAGTGAAATTTTACTCTTAATTATTTATCCAGGGGGGTTGCAATCGTTTTTAGAACTCGTGTAACTTCTGGCATTAAGCTTATGATCTATAATAAGGTATACTTACACAACGATTTGTAAACAATCAAAACATGACCAAGGAGATAGACCGGCTGATTCATGACAGAATTTCTATACCCATAGTACGAGAAGTTTATGAAGAATGGAAAAATCGTAACTTACTTGATGAAACGCTGATGTTTTTAAATAGCCTTCCTGCTAATCAAGCTGAACCTATCCGACATAGCTTTATAACCCATGTTCATAAAGAAAAAGGGTTATTTGTAGATATAATTGGGAGAAATGTCGGAGTTAGAGATCACATTCGTACTCCACTGGCAGCTTCGGCAGATATCTTATGGGCAATTTCGTTAATGGTAGACGATATTGAAGACAATGACACAACTCGCGGGCAAATGGAGACTTGTTGGAAAAAATATGGAGTAAAACAAACTTTAAATGCTGCTTTTTCTGGAGTAAACTCCTTATGCAAACACATAACCCAAAGAGCCGGGAATAACCTAGCAGGCCAATCAGGGGCTAGATATGTTGAGTTAGGGCTAGAATCTCTCCAAAGACATAAAGTAATGAACTTGGACACGCCACCTGGAGAAATTACACGGAATTATGAGGAAAGATGTGACTTTCATGGCACGTTTCCTTTAAGTGTAATGTTTGAAGTTGCATTAAATGGACGTTATCCTTTTGAGGCTGACAGGGCAATTGCCAGTCTTCGCTATTTTAATCAGGCAGGGCAGCTAATTAATGATTTAAAGGACTTTATAGGTGGGGACTTATATAGGAGAGATTTTAGTGATATTCGTCGCGGCGTACCCACAGTTCCCTTAGTCTACATGTATCAAGGGTTGCCAGAAAAACAAGCAAAGGAATTAAAAGGATTTTTTGGAAAGGGTTATGTTAATCAAGAAGAACAAATAAGATTAGCCTCAATGGTAGCTGATAGCCATGTGGTTCAAAGGACTGTTAGAAGAATTAAAGACTGCTATGAACAATCTCTTGAATTACTTTCCCAAGTCGTTGACGATACTAATATGAACTGGTTCAAGAAGTGGACTGATTACAAGGTAAATGCTCTCAAACTAGAAGTATAATAAATATGATCAAAATCGCACTTGTACACCATATTAACTTTAACCATTTATCTCTATCATTTAAACAACGCACTGACTATATTGAAAAATATTTGGAAAAAATATTAGATGCTATAATCGTAAAGACTAATATTTCGATTTGCACAGAAGATTTACTTTTACTAAAAGTTTGGAATCCGAAAGTATATAGAAGATTAATCAATCATCCCAAAGTAAACTTTTTATTTTCTACGCATAATCACGCGATTCCTCTCATCTATCCTGAAACTTTCACTGAACAAATGCTATTAGGAAGCAAAGTGATCTTAGACCTTATCAACCCAAAAAAAATTCAAGGTGTTGGATACCCGTCTGAGGTTGATTTTCCACCCAAAATATCTTTTGAATCTATTTGTAAAGTTTGGGAAGGTATCATCCTAGGGGAGTCTAGAATTAAAATTAGTGGCTTAGAAAAAGACGAATTTAGTCCGGTATTTACTATCAATGATGCTTGGTCAAAAAATAAGATAAGAGGACATCTTTCTAGAAGAGCCTTTAATTATCGAGATTATCTACATAAATATTTTAGAGATGAAGCAAATTCTGGAGAAATGTTATTGGGTATTCAAGATGATTACAAAAAATATGCACAAGGAAGCGTTTTATTAGCGAGAATAGATTTGGAAGTTATCTTATTTAACGCTCCTATTGTAGATGGCATACAACAAGAACCACCCATCAATAAATTTCGTGACCTACAAAAATATCTGATTAATCATAATGTAGACTTCTTGAAAGTAGCTGATTTAGATAAAACAGATTATAAAATTCCTGAATATAGAATTTCTGATATCGCTCCATGTTCATCAGAAAACATTAAATGGAATAATAAATCATTAAAAAGACGTGTAGAAAATATAAAATTTGATAGAAGTAATAAATTGAAGTATGGAATATGGTTGAGCTTACAATGCTCTGATTATTACTGCACTAATTTTCAGGATTTATGCTTTAGCTATGGAGATAAAAATAAAAAAACAATATTTATTACCAAAACTAGAATTTACAGAGATCAAGAATCAGGAATTAAGCTAAAATTATTACAAGGTAAAACTTTGGATCAAATTAAAATGAATGACAACGAATTAGAAAAATATATGCAATATTTTATGAAATCAAATGAGCTACTAACAAACTATTTATGAAAGCCACAAATGCCCATGTTATAGTTACTAATTCAGAGAATGAAATATTACTTATCCAAAGGAACGATATCCCTATTTGGGTAATCCCTGGTGGACACGTAGAAAATGGAGAAACCGGAAACGCGACGGCAGTTAGAGAATTGTATGAAGAAACGGGATTAAAGATAAAAGTTAAAATATTAATTGCAGAATACAAAAATAAACAAAAAAGTAAATGTAGACATCTATATTCAGGGATTATTTCAGGTGGAAAAATAATCAAAAACCATGAAGTTAGAAATATCGGATGGTTCAGTCTGGCCAATCTTCCACACCCTATGTCATTATATGAACTTGAAAAAATATATGATTATAAATCATATACAGGGAAAACAATCAAAAAACTAGATATTGTTGATATGAATAATGAAGTCAAAAACTTGTTTAAACACCCATTAGATTTTTTATTTTTACTTCCTTATATAATAAAAAACCAACTTTTAGGCGAACCATTTAAACTTAACTAAGGCTAAAATTCATTTGGTTCAAGCAACACTTTCCTTATGCGAGGAATCGTCTTGTGGAACCTGTGGTGCTTGCGCTGACAGAAAGCTGATTTATGGATATGAAGAACTGGAAGGTCGCTTTTATTATTTTTTATGATAATGATGGCAATATTCTACTCAACTATCGAAAAGATAGTTGGGAGGAAAAAGACAACTTAAGTTTTGTCAAAAAATTTGAAATTACCCATAACGACAGGTTCTATGAAGTTTTTTTCTTTCAGGCAAAATTCCCTGGTTTCCAGGCTTTTTCCAGTTCTAATGAGATAAAGCTATCAGATCTGAAGTTTTTTTCTATAGATAAGGCCTTAACTATGCCACTTTTACCAATTGCTCAGAAAATATTACAAGCAATGTAAATAAAAGAGGCTAGCCATTATTAAACATTTTTATGCCAAGTAAGTCTTTATGAATCATATCTGTAGCTCTTGCTTTATAATCAAAATCAAACTGGTAACCTCTTATACATACAACTGGAATATTGCGACCTCGTTGTCCCATTAGTAATGCAGCTTGCCCCGCTAACATATCACAGATAGTCTCTTCATTAACCTTAACGCTACCAGATAGATCTACGCTACTACTTATCCGAACAGGATTTATACCCGCAATTCCAACTGCAACTGCATTTGCACCTCTCCTATCCGTTCTTCCTTCACTATCAGATATAATCACAGCTACTTTTTTGCCACTTTCTTTCTCAACCTCAGATGCTATATGTTGAGCTGATTGATCCGGGTCTTGAGGTAATACTATAGCTGTCGTATCATCTATACTATCAACCCCAGCCGATGTGAGGACATATCCTAGTCTATGCTGAGAAAGCACGGAGAATTTGTTGACTTTATAGCTTAATGATTCATTGAGAATTACCTGGAATAGTGCAGGAGATTTCTTTTTTATTATTCCGTAGATTCTATGAGCTTCTTGCGAAGGCTTGATTGTTGTTAAATCGACATACCTTCCTTCAGCTTTCGATACTATTTTTGAAGCAATAACATATATATCCTTATCCATTACTCCTGACAATTGGCTCATACGGTCAACAACCAAGCTACCAATTTTATCACCCAGGTTAATTTGAGGCATATTTGCAACTGGGAAAGCAATTGTATATTCAGGAATTACTTTCAAATAATCCATAGTCATAGATTAATCTTAAAATAACTACTTTTATGGAATCATTTACACTATAGCTCGCTTTTTGTCAAGATTACGCAATATTCCCCATAGAAATCCGGCATTCATAATACAATATGAATGTGAACCAATTAACAAAAATTACATTAGCCTGGGAATTATTTGAGTCTGGTATACCAAAAACTCATATTGCAGATAGATTAGAGATAAACAGAGATACTGTTAGGTTATGGATTAAGGCAATTGAGGAAGTAGGATTAATTCAGTTTTTAGAAGATTACACTAACGCTAAAAAGAGGGAAAGAGTTAAAAGACAAGTGGACCCAATACTTAAAAGAAGAGTATGGGAGATTAGGGAAAGAGAGATGGATTGCTGTGGACAAAAGATTCAGTATTTTCTGGAAAAAGAACATGGGGTAACTATTGCTTTGTCTAAGATCTATGAAATCCTTTCAGAAAAATATGTGATCAAGAGTAAATGGAAAAAAAATCAGTTAAGAGGGCTTATTCCCCAAGCTTGTAAACCTAGGGAGGTAATTCAGATGGATACCATTGATTTTGGTGATATTTTTGCCTTTACAGCAGTAGATATTTATTCCAAAGAAGCTGATGTAGTACTTGCTCCAGAGCTAAAGAGTCACTATGGAGAAATATTTCTAGATACTTGTATGCAAAGAAGATTCAACTTGCACTCAGATATGATCCAAACTGATGGAGGGCATGAGTTTAAGGATAAATTTAAAGCTAAAGTCTACCAATACACAGATAGGTTTAGAATAGCTAGACCATACAAGAAGAACGAACAAGCATACATTGAATCTTTTAACAGAACAGTCAGAAAAGAATGTTTAGGTTGGGACAAATACAAAGCAGATCAAATACCTGAACTCACCAAACTAGTGGAGATATTCTTAAACAGGTATCATTACCATCGACCTCATATTAGTTTAGGTATGAAACCACCATTACAAACTTAGTGCCGGATATTTACGGGAACATATCGGATTAGAAATCCGACACTCCAGTCACAGATGTAATTAAGTTTCTGCAATTTAATAATTAAAGTCGTTTATTCATAGTCAAAAAATTGTTGCGCTTACAGTTCTCTATTAGATAAAGCTTCAAGATCTAAAATAAATTGAGGCACATATTTCTGTTTTATAAAATCCTGTTTCATCTCTTCAGGTAAATACTCCCATCCTTTGATTTGTTTGAGGCATTTATGACTACTACACAAACAATTGGGCACCGAGATGCTGATATACTCAGTCGTTGGATAACACCACGTTAGTTCCTCGCCCTTTCTGATGTCTCGCTTCGCATAAAAGTTGTACCCTCCGTAAAAATTAAGTCTTACACCAAGATTAGGATCACAAGAGTGGTTCAACTTTTCTGCAGGATCATCAAGTAAGACATGAGAATCTTTATCTACCTGAAAAGACATATCAGTTCGTTGCTTACATACCCCTCTAGGCTTACCCACTATAACTAATGAACCGGTTAAAATATCTACATCGGTAAACACTCCCCATTCCTTGTCTTTAGTTTTAGTAATCTTCAAATATTTATGCAAATTTACTTTCATCTCTCTCTTTCCTAGTGGCTGAAGGCCTGCTTTTTCGGGAACAATTAGTGGTATTATATCCTTAATATTTCCCTTGATAAACTTATAACCTCTATTCATCGCGTCTAAGGCTTGCCTATCGGTAGCTTCTTGTATAGGCCACATAATCGCCCCGATTTCGTTGCTACTCAAATAACCTAATTGGGTTCCAAAAGCGAAATAAACCGTTGTATTAAATATTGCACGCCCACCTATACCTATATTCGCAAGAGCATCAACTAAAGTTACAAGCTTAATAGCCTCCGATTCTCTTTCTTTTACATTTAAATCAGGATAAAAATTAGAATTATCTAATAGTTTTCTTATCTCTAAGTCTATATTAAATACCCTTCTCCAATTTTCTGCATGTTTATCTAAACGGCGAATAGATTCCCTCGCATAAAACGCTTGTGTATCGTGTAGACCGCCCCACTCAGGAGTTGCTAGCGAAACTACCATTTGTTTAAACATCTCGCACTCTTGTGGCGTCCACTGATATTCCCTAATTATTTCTTGAATTAATTCTTGGTAGGCATCATCAAATTCCAGATAATCCACAAACGCCTGTACCTCCTCAGTAGATAAGTCAGCCCACTTAACATGCATATTACGCGTACGTTTTGTAATTTCTAAATATACGTTATAGGCTTGCTCAAAAAAGTTATTATATTTATAAGTTAAATCTATTATCGAGCCCTCCTTTATTAATGCATCTGAAAGCGTACACGGCTTATAGGCGTTCTTGTTTAGATCTGAAAAATACTCTTCAGCCAAGGAATGAAATTTGTTAGACAGTTTATTTGTAGTAACTAACATTTCTACTATCCTCTCCTCAGAAACATATCTCCACACCGCAACAGGCACCATAGCTAACATTTGACGTGCATCATGCCAAGGGTCAATTTGTGGAATGTATACCTCTACAGGAATTCCATATCTCATTAATATGGAAACAATCCTTTTAATGGGGCTAAGCAAATCATATACTTGTGGTAAGTAAAATTCATCAAGCAATCCTCTATCGTATGAATTTTCTACATTATTTAGCTGTGCATTGTAATGAGAGCATGTTGGAGAAATTATATAAAACTTACGAAACTCACTATCAGGTTGAAGTACGTCTATAATCGTCTTAATTGTTGAGATTATTTGTGCTCTACTGTTGTAGCCAGCACTATTTAAGAATTTATCAGTAACCTGGTTTGATTTTAATAATACAGGTAAAACCTCGATATAAAGAGCAAATATAAAGCTAGATTCTAAAGCAAAACTCTGTTTCGCTAAGTACTGATATGTTAAATTTACTATCTCTTCGTACTCCTTACGCTGTCTATCAATACTAGGTTTTGGAATAAGATTAACTGCGAGGCAATAATTTACTATACTCCTCATAATTCTATTTAATATCTTATTTTTTAGATGTGGTTGGTTGGAATAGGAGTTATAAATAGCTATCAACTCTTTCGTAAGACAAGCAAGGTTGGTATTATCTGTGGAACCAGATAATTCATGTAGTGAAATAAGCTTACATTTTTGTTGGCTGGGGTCAAATATTTGTAAATTAGGGTTGCACAAAAAAATAGGGTCAACAAACGATTTCTTCATTAATAACTCTGATTTTAATATAAGTTAGTTAAAATTCAACATCTCTAAAGTATCGTTATTTGCTATAATACCCTTTGTGAAACCTATAAATAATAAAAACGATGAATCAAGAATAGAGCCTGAACACTTAAGCAATACGCAAGAGTATTTACCTGAGTTAATAGAAAAAAAGTGGCAAAAGATCTGGAAAGAAACTAAACTGTTTTCTCCGGATATGGATAAATCCGAAAAACCATTCTACAACTTAATGATGTTTCCTTATCCTTCGGCTGAAGGAATGCATGTAGGTAATATGTATGCTTTTTCTGGGGCTGATGTATACGCAAGATTTAAAAGAATGCAAGGTTATGATGTCTTTGAACCATTTGGCCTTGATGGGTTTGGAATTCATTCAGAAAATTATTCTTTAAAAATCGGACGTCACCCAATGGAACAAGCAGAAATCTCAATGAAAAACTTCTACCGTCAAATTGAATTAACCGGCATTTCTATTGACTGGTCGCGCCTAGTAGAAACATATGACCCTCTATACTATAAATGGACACAATATCTTTTTATTAAGCTTTTTAAAGCTGGATTAGCTCACCGTAAAAAGGCACAGGTAAACTGGTGTCCTTCGTGCAAGACAGTTCTTTCAGACGAACAAGTAATATCCGGAGAGTGCGAAAGATGTAGTTCTGTAGTAGAAAAAAAGGGTCTAGAGCAATGGTTTTTTAAAATAACAAATTATGCCCAGCGCCTCCTAGATAACCTAGAAAAACTGGATTGGACAGAAAAAGTTAAAGTTGCTCAACATCAATGGATAGGCAGGTCAGAAGGCGCAACGATTAATTTAATTTTAGAAAATACTAATAATGTTATTGAAGTTTTTACTACTAGACCAGATACGTTATATGGAGTTACTTTCTTAGCGCTATCTGTCAATCACCCGTTAGCACAGTCAATTCAGGAAGGTAAGATAAAAGAAGTTGTTGAGCAAGACAAAGTAGTTGAATTCATTAAGGAAGTTAAATCTAAAACCCCAGATTTTAGCAATGATTCCTCTAAAGATAAGTTGGGTATATTCACTGGACTCTATGCTATTAATCCTATTAATCAAGAAAGGGTCCCTATCTGGGTCACTAATTATGTTTTGTCAGACTATGGAACTGGAGCTATCATGGGTGTGCCCGCGCATGACGAACGAGATTTAGATTTTGCTAAAAAATACAATTTATCTATACGTGAAGTAATAGATAAAAGTTCTAATAAAATTATTAATTCTTCTAAATGGAATGACCTAGACTCCACTAACTCATTAAGCACAATTCTTGATGTCTTAGAGAAAGAAAATATTGGTAAAAGAGAGGTGCGGTATCATTTACGCGATTGGTTGATATCAAGACAGAGATATTGGGGTGCGCCCATTCCTATGATTTTTTGTGAATATTGCAAAAATCAGGGAGTAGGTGAACGTGATGATATGCCTGGATGGTATTGTGAAGACGAAGAAAAACTTCCAGTAAAACTACTATATATTGAAGATTATAAACCTATGGGTACTGGTAAAGCACCATTAGCTAATTACCCCAGTTTCTACAAAACAACCTGTCCAAAGTGCGGCAATAAAGCAAGGCGAGAAACCGACGTCTCAGATACTTTCCTAGATAGCGCATGGTACTTTCTGAGATATACTTCCACAGAAAAAGACATTATCTTTGATAAGAATAGGATTAAAAAATGGCTACCCGTATCAATATATATTGGAGGAGCAGAACACTCAGTTCTTCACCTACTCTACTCTCGTTTTATGACTATGGCTTTAAAGGATCTAGGCTTTATTGATTTTGAAGAACCCTTCACCCGATTCTATGCTCATGGATTAATAATTAAGGAAGGAGCAAAGATGAGTAAATCAAAAGGTAACATTATTGTCCCAGATGAGTATATAGCAAAGTTTGGTGCCGATACTCTACGAATGTATTTAATGTTCCTAGGTCCTTTTAGCCAAGGTGGTAACTTTCGAGATAATGGAATAACCGGAATGCACCGTTTCATTAAAAGACTATGGAACTTGTTCTTACAACATATAGATAGTAAAGCTACGATAACAGTAGAAAGTAATAAAAAAATGCATGAGACTATCAAAAGAGTCACAGTAAATCTGGAGGGGCTACACTACAACACTGCTATTTCGTCATTAATGGAGTGGTATAAGTATTTAAATACTCAACCATCAATCAGTCGTCTTGAATTAGAGATTCTAGTTAAACTACTTGTCCCCTTTGCACCACATCTAGCAGAAGAGGTATGGTATCGACTTAATTCTGCCAAATTAGATACTAAGGAAGCTAAATGGTCGATTCACCAGCAGTCTTGGCCTGTTTATGATAATCAATACTTGATCAAAGATGTGTCCTTAGTTGTGATACAAGTAAACGGTAAAAGAAGAGGTGAGATTGAGGTACCAAAAACTAGTCTTGACGACAAGGAACATTTGCAAAAACTAGCCGAGGAACAAACGAAAAGGTACTTAGTGGGTAAAAATATTAAAGATGTTGTTTATGTACCAGGTAAGATATTAAATTTTGTGGTATAAACTTAATCCCTCAAACTCCACTCTCAATTAACTACATTAACTGGTTTATTGTGTATACAGGATTGGATATTTAGTATTAATTCCTCTCCCCTGCGAATGTCAGTCTCTAAAGTATTGAACGCCATATGGGGAGTAATAATAAGGTTATACTTATCCTTTAGAGCTACACCCATTTGACTGGTATAGTCTAAAGGTTCCGTAGTAAGAACATCTAAAGCAACTCCCGCCAGATGCCCATTTCTTAGTTGTTCTAATAATACGCTTTCATTAATTAAGCTCCCTCGAGAGGTATTGATAATATAACTGCCTTTTTTCATAGATCTTAACCGCTTTGCATCTAAAACATAACCCGCGGTCTTTTTATAAGAGACATGCAAAGTAACAACATCAGAACTAGAAATTATTTGCTCCAAGTCCTTTATGCTCGTTGTTGAGTTTGCCCAAAGAACTATCATCCCTAAAGATCGAGCAATATCTGCAACCCTTTTCCCAATCCTACCGTAACCAATAACCCCAATAGTTTTAGAGCTAAGCTCAACACCGGTGAAATGTTGAGGTCTCCAAAAACCATTTCTAATATCTAAACTTGCTACTACAATCTTACGAGTAAGCGCAAAAAGCAAAGCAATAGTAAAATTTGCAACCGCATCAGTACTTTGATTCGGACTATTCAACACTCGAATCCCCTTATTCTTGGCTGCACCTACGTCAACCCAATCATAACCTACATAAGGGATAATTAAATATTTTAAATTACCCTTAACCTTGTCAATGATCTTATCAGGTAGGGTTACCCAATTGACGACCGCTATATCATTATCACTTAACCTATCAATTAATTCCTGATCAGTTTGTGGGGGGCTACTATAAAAAGTCGTATCGCCCATGGCTTTAATCCGCCTAATCTGTTCACCCGAAAGATTTAAGGGGTCGATAAAAACAATACGCATACTTTATAGAAATATTAAGTTAATTTAAGCATTAAGAAGCGCCTTCTTCAACCTTTTTATTGACTCAGGTATGTCCGACTTCTCGATATGGCTGTAACAAAGACGAATATGTCTATGATCGTCACCGTTTATATAGTAAACCGAACCGGGCACATATGTAACACCGAACCTAGTAACATCAGCTAAAAGTGAGGTGGTATTAACCTCCTTTTTAATTCTCGCCCAAATAAACATACCACCTTTATTGGGTGCAATATCCAGTTCTTCACCTAAGCAATTTTTATCAATTTCTGAAAATATTAAATCCCTTTTACCCCGAATAACATCATAATAATGTTTCGCTGACCGGGTGATAATTTTATTTTTAAACGCGCACAATAGTATTCCTTGTGAAATAAGATTAGCACTAGTAATGGTATACCTTTGAATATGTAGAATTTTTGATAACAACTCTTGATTGGTTACTAAAAAACCTAATCTTATCCCCGGATAAAGAATCTTTGAAAATGTGGATAGGTATACTGTATTAGTTTTATCCTTATCTAAACTAATAATATTGTCAGGTAACTTATTCTCACTGTAATTATAGATGCTATATGGATCATCCTCTATGATCACAATATCATTTACTCTACAAATCGAGAGTATTTTTTCCCTATCTGACTTGGTAAGTACTACACTATTTGGATTATTGAAGTTTGGAATAATATAAACTAATTTTGTTGACCTCTTTTTTGCCAACCTTTCGAATTTATTCCAAGCTGATACAGAAAGTGATCCACCCTCACTAAACCTTACCCCGTGTACGAAACGTGAGTTTATTTTTAAACATTCAATTGCGATATCATATGTTGGCTCAAATACGATACTGTCGTATTTTCCATGTAAGATCACTCGCGACACCATATCTATACCTGAGATAGATCCGCTTGTTACCATTAATTCCGAAAGTTTTGCTGATACCTGGTTATTAACAGACAAAAAATTACAACCCATTTTACGTAATTCATCTAAACCTTCAGCTTCAATGTACTGAAGTATCTCATAATTCTTATCAGTCAAAGCCTCTTTTAGTAGTTGAGGCAAAAATCTAGGGGAATAGGTCTCGTCTATAAAACCCCAGTTCAAATTATATACTCTTTTCATACAGACTTAATTATATCTTTGATAGAGTGATTCTAGCACAACTTATACTTGGCTACTAACGGAAAGTGTCTCATTTAGTATAAATACATGACTTTTATTGTTGCTCCTCATGACCTATAATGTAGCCAATATTAACATGGAGCGAATTAAGTATATCAACGAACTGCTTGCAGAAAGTGACCTCAACAAATTATCCACAATTGACATCATCAAACGTTGTAATGGATGGCATGAAGGACATTTCGTCTTCTATAATGGCGATCATGGTAATGGTTGGATAAACAAAATGGCATTTCTCAGATACCCATCTGTAATGTCAGAAGTTGGCAAAAGACTAGCAAAGCTTTACGACAAGGAAAAAGATCAAATTGAAGTGGTAGTTGGTCCAGCCATATGCGGTACCGTGTTGGCATATTCGGTTGCCGTAGCTCTTAGAGTGCCTTTTACAGCAAGTTATAGATCCGATACCGATAGGATGATTTATATATATGATGGTTTTATCCCGCCCAAGGGAACTCGTTGTTTATTTGTTGATGATCTTGTTTTTACTGGAACAGACCTTAGAGATAATATAAATTATATGCAGACAGAAGGTTTAAGAGTTGTAGGGGCAGCAGTTATCGGGTATAGAAGAGAAATCGAACTATCTGTACCATTTCGAGGATTGACTAGAAACCCTTTTAACAGGACTAGTGCGCTCACATGTGGCTTATGTACTAACCAAATTCCAATCACCTCTACCGGTGTTAGAGAGTAGGTGTGTACTTCGTGATTATGAAGTCATATTTTTGGTAATGTCATCCCAGGTTAAAGATCTATCTCCCAACAAACTGAACGCCCTATTTGCCTTATCCTTTATATCTGCTCCTTGCGTAAATCGTCTATAAGGGATAAGTGGGTTATATATTCTATATAATACTGTTCCTAAAGCTACTCTTTTGAAGGGCAAGCCTTCTATATCTACATTCGCTCCCTCATCCTTATAACCCTCATGTAAACCCCCTAATAATATTGTTGTTCTGTCTGAGTTATGTAAATTGTGAACAACGACGTGACCAGATAAGTATCCCAAAGCAAACGTAGTTGTTCCTCTATAGAAGTCGTCCAGGTCGCATATAGTAGGACGACCAAAGGCGTCTTTACCGATATTTTTTGGCGATAAATCTGCTAGTATTAACTGCTTAGGCAAGTTATTCAGTTCATTTATTAACTGGTTGAGTATCGGATTATTATGATAACCTAATCGATAGTGAACATCCTCCTGCAGAACCTCATCGTCTCCTTCTTCTCTAGATGAGAAAGGTATTGGTTTAAGCATATTGTGAACAGTAGAAACGGTAACACCTAGTCTATACATATCCTCATCTGTTGTTCTACCATCATTAAGTTCATCTTCTAGAGTTCTACCGCTTGGCATAACATCGGATGTCATTAACAAAGCATTTTCCAAGTCGAAATCTAGCACTTGTGGAAACGTTGTATCACATAAAGTATTGAGCAGTTGCAAAGCTCGATATTCGTAAATTATGTCCTGAGGATTATGTGTATATTGAGGTAAGCCTGAAAGTTGAGCTTCGCGAACCTTCAATACACCCACTCGTTTTGAACCCCTAATCTTAAACACTTGATGAAGTAATCCCGATTTCACTTCTACGCCTTCAAAATCCCCCAAGTGTTCATCTACCATTCTTCGGACACTTTGCTGTAAAGGAGTAATCTCCTTACCCATACGTTTTTGATTAAGTAGAGGACTAAAATATCGTTCTTCCAGCTGTGACATATTAATTAATCAAGAGATATCCAAAATACAGTTAAGTAATAATCATTTGTAAATTCTCTCATCGTATTGCTCTGTTATATAGGTATTTTAGAGTGAATTATATTACAGGCAGTAATAAAAGCCAATTTCAGGATGGTCTTATTGTGATTGTGTAAATGGACAAAAAGTAGAAGTTGCCTGCAATCCAGATAATCCAACTGAAAAACGACTCGGTTGTGGTACTTCAAGTAACCCTTGTGCAGGGGTGACTTGTCCAGCGCCTGCTCCTTCATGTTCATCATATAGTGGAAATGGATTGAGTTATTCTTGTCAGCCTGCTCCTAATTGTCCGAGTGGATATTACAAATCAAGTCGAAACCCAACTGATTGTGAACAACTGTATGATAAACTGTAGTTAAGCTAGATTTGCTTTTTTAAACTATATTATGGGATAATATGGATATGGATTTGGAGAAAGAAAGACCAAGAATAGTAACTACTCCGAAAGTTGACCGGAGGGGTTTTTTAGGAAGATTAAGCAGATTAGCAGGTCTTGGAGCTGCTGCTAGACTTGGTGTTGCCAGAGCGGAAGCGTTACCACAAGAAATCGCCTCACTTGAACCTCCTGTAGATATGACAGAGCCAGAAGTTGAAGGAGTCATGGCTGAAGCTCCTCTTAGTCCTGTGGAACAGCTTCTAGCTAAAACAGAACTTGTTGATGCTGTTTACTTAGGAAATAATCCTGTCGCTGAATTTAGAACTACTCCAGACTCCCCTTTTATGATTAGTATTAATCCCGAAGTATCAGAAGAAGAGAGAAATAAATTTGCTGAACTTGTGGGCAAAAGCGGCCAACATTTTAATTATGATACCTTAGAATTTGTAGTGATGACAGAAGATGAATACATGAATGGTCCTGTAAGTAAAGACGACCGTGGGTCTTACTATACCTATAAAGGGATCGATGTACGATTAGGCTCTTTCGGATCTTTATATGATGAGCAGTCAAGAAAGTTCGTATTTAGATTTGGTCTCTCTGACCAAATCAAAAGGTTTTCGAGCGATCCGGACTTTTTAGGAGTAGCTATCTACCCTAACATCGGAGGATTAATAGGGCAAGTCGTTGCCAAAGGTGATATAGATTTCATGGCGGGCAATCCTGTAAATTCTACACTATCTAAAGAGGTACAAAATATTGTAACAAGTAATTATCTTTCCTTCTCAGATAAATAATAAATCTTTTAAGATCTCCTTGAGTTATTTTATGCCAAGTGCTTATAATGTTTTTAATGAGTATTGTTCAAATATTTCTCGCAAAAACACTTATCATTTTAAGTATTTTACTAACATTCGTTCTTTTTCCTACCAAAACATTTGCCTGTGACACCTCAAAACCTTACAAAACAGTACTTACCAATACCTGTAAAATTGCATGCAATAACTCTAATAATGGTGTATGGGCCGGATATGTAGCATATGCTGATTCAGAATTGGACTTTTTGAATAACAAATATTGTGCGCAAGAAGAATACTTTCAATCTGAGCAGGCATGTAAAACTAAGCGGCTTGATTTAAGAACTTCTAACCCTTGTCCTGCTGGGTGTACTGACCATAGCCAATGTGGAAGTAGTGGAACTTGTGCTGATGGAAACCTAGGAGCTGGGGAAATATGCAAAGGCAATTATGGCACATCTAATAAATGGTGTGTTCAGACACTTTGTGGTTGGGAGTGTGACCCTAATCCTGATTATTGTCGGGTAAAAACTGCCGCAACAGCCAGAGAAGGAACTCGAACAGGATGCTATTGGGCAGATAACCCAAACGACAAAACTTGTCAAGGAAGCGGTCTACAGCTTAAGAACACTGGAATTGGTATCAATAATGATGACTGCCGTAAATGTGTTCCTCCAGCAACTACCACCACGCCAATAATTTGTTCTGACTTAAGCAGAGAAAACCTGACCTACTCTTGCCGACCACCGACTAGTAGTGGCAGTTGTCCCACAGGTTATACTGACTCCAAATATTCACCGACTGA
>Ga0209211_10007151_pt1 | contig 15789 bp, 16 predicted proteins | sample RifGroA2_FD_183992 | JGI IMG/M metagenome (GOLD analysis project Ga0209211, IMG submission 183992) | Groundwater microbial communities from Rifle, Colorado, USA - Groundwater A2 (SPAdes) (version 2) | ecosystem: Environmental > Aquatic > Deep subsurface > Groundwater | place: Rifle, Colorado... | reverse complement strand
ATCTTTTCCGTTACATACTTCTACTGGCGTGTCTACTCCAACTACTTTAATTGATTTTGTCTCAAATTCACTGTCTACACCTTCATTATCTGTGACAATTAATGTAAACTGGTAAACTCCTTCTTTTGTTGGAGTTACTATAAATGAGGATGCTTCTTCGTTAAATGAGAAAGTTTCCTGCCCAGATAGTTGATTCCAGTGGTATTCTGCAATATACCCATCTGTATCGTATGAACTTGTTCCAGATAATGTAACTTGTGTATTTACATTAACTTCAAGAGAAGGAGATACATCAATTACTGCTATTGGTGCTATATTTTCTGAAGCTTGATTCACTTTCAATGTTAATATCTGCTTATTTATTTCTTTAAACCCTGTCCTGTCTTCTACATTTATGACTATTTTATAATTTCCTGGTTTCTGGTAATCATTAGGACTCAAGACTATTGCAGAGCTTGTGTAAGTATAACCCTGACTTGCAAAAGTTTGTTGCGATATTGTTTCTGTGTGGATATTGCTTACAAACTGATTATTAGAATCTCTTAATATTAATAAAACTTCTACAGGAGCATCAAATGATGCAATCCTGTAATAGAAAGATGCTGTTTCACCCTCTCTTATGGTTATTGAATTATCTAAATTCTGCCATTCAGCCCTTATTAGTTCTGTCTCAGCAGAAACTAAGGTAAGGAACATTAAAACTAAAATTAAAATTGGAATTATTTTTTTCATTTTATTTCTCCCTTAAAATGCTTTTCTTATGTAAGCTGTTCCCCTTACATCTCTTCCTGTAGTGATTGAGAATTTACCTGCAAGACCGTATCTTCCTTGAATGTCATGTTCTGCTGCAATGCTTAACACTCCATCTCTTGATCTATCTCTAGTACTGAATGGTCTGATTCTCTGATAACCATCTGTCAAAGGAGAGCCATTAGCATCCACTTCTTTAGTATCAGCATTTCCATTAGTTTTTCTTCTATTCCACTGGATACCCAATGAAGGGGTCAATCTCCAGTTGTGAATCTGAGTTAAATAACCAAGCTCAAAAGTCTTTGCTCCTCTTTGGTCATGTGTTGTGTCTATTACAGTAGAAGTTCTTGTTCCTGCAAAAGGATCTGGAGTTCCATAAACTGGACCTCTTGGAGCTGGATTTCTTGAATCAGGAATTCCATATGAAGAAGTTAATACTACTCTCTCCCCTAAAGTTAATCCTGCTTCTGCAACTGTATTTCTTCCATTATAGCCTATTCCTGCTTGTAGTGCTGTAGGTGTGTACCATGGATTGCTTTGAGCTACAGTTACTGTATCTGGCTGTGAGGTTGGAACTATGAAAGTTCTTTCAGCCATTAATGTATCATTAGCATCATTGATACTTATCTTTAATGTTAAATCATCACCTGCTCTAGTGCTATCTACAGTCCAGATTATATCCCTTAAATGAGGTTTATTCATTACTGCAGTGTAAAGTGGGATGGTGTTTACATGTAAACTATCTTCCAAAACTGCCCTGTTTACATTAGGGACTGCTTCAGCTATAGTTCTTGTTAATTCTCTAACTACATTAGCTCTTGTCTCTTCATTTAGAACATTAAAAGGTCCTCCAACTATTTCAGCTGTTGCTGGAGCTGCTGCAAGGCTTAATGATAATGCATATGGTACAACTTTATTCATCTTTTTATCTCCTGGTTATTTCCACTCCTAAAATTCCTCCGTCAAAAGGATTTTTAGCCACTCTTATAATTAAGTTTCCTGTAGTATAACTATCAACTTGTGCCGGAGTTACACCGTAAACTCTTAATTCTGCTCTACAACCTGCCAATTGTTCTGCTTCAGCCACTATGTCCTCAACCTTGTCTAATGGTGTTGGTCTTCTAAAAGAGTAAAATCCTATTTGAGTTGGTGTTTCCATTCTAGTATACTCAAATTCTCTTGCTGCTCTTGGAAGTGATTCAACTACTGCAGATAATGCAGCTGTTTTTGCTGCCCTTGCTGCTACAGTTGCGTTTTCACTTGAGGTTCTTACTACTCTGTCTCTTTGTGCATAAGCAGAATCTCTTTCTGCTGCTAACCTTGTAACATCTACCCCTAATCTCTCTGCTAATCTGGACACTCTTTGATATTGGTTTTCTGTATACCTGCCTGTACCTTCTCCTGCTTGTGTTAATCTACGGTTTAATACAGTTATACTATCCTTTAGAGTGTTTAACCTGTCTGTTTGAGCTAAAATTAATTCAACAGCATTTGGATATCCCCAAGCTTTGGCTAATGTGTCGGCAGTTGAAATTTGCTGCGGTGAAGCTGGTAATTCAGTTCTTTCTTCTAAGGTTGGAGTGGTTCTATCTGGTCTAAGAGCTATTCCTAATGCAATCATTCCTATTCCAATACCTAATGCTGGGTATAGTGTTGCTCTGTTGCTCTTAATTTCTGATCCGGTTGGTGTCTCTCTTACTGGAGATTCTGTTTGAGCAGTAATTCTGTGTACTCTGTCATAATCTTTATTCATTCTTTCTGCTTCTTTACGTAATTTTGAGGTAACTTTCCTTAAAAATGAATTATAATCTCTAAACAAATCCTCTATGAGAAATATTGAATCAGAATATCCCTGAGATTCCAGATACTGTAACCATAAGCCTGGATCTTCAAAAGGTCCATAAACTCCTTTTACTATGTTTTCTGGAATATGAAATTTTGAAGAAAGATTAACTAGTTCTCTTTTTAACATCCACCTTTTTAGAGGGTTCCATATTCTTGGAGTTTCATCTTCAAGCTCTTCATCAAGACCTTCATAATGTTCTTCAGCCATTTTATAATTTTCCTAATTGGAGGGTATTTAAACCTTTCTTTTTTTACTATTATATAATAGTTTATTCTTAGAATTATTTTATAGTAAAAATTTAAAAAGGTTTTGATAGGGCTGAGAAATGAATGGGGAAGCCAGGATTTGAATTTCCAATTTGTAAGGGTCAACTTAACAAATTCCTGGATCCTTCGGTCTGGAGCCGAAGACACTAAACCTGGTTATGCTACATCCCCACTGGTAACTTTTCTGATTGTATTCTTTATTAATGTTTTTGTGTAAATAAATCTATATAAACCTATTATATTATGGGAGGGTATGATAAATAAAGAGGAGTACTTCTTCCCTTATGAGGTTGTAAGAGGGCATCAAGAAGAGCTTATTAAAGAAGTAAGAAAATGCGCAGAGAACAGAGAAAATATTCTGATTCATGCCCCTACAGGAATAGGGAAAACAATAAGCGTTCTAAGCCCTTTAGTAAGCTATGCGGCTAAAAATGATTTAACAATCTTTTTTCTGACACCAAGGCATATGCAGCATAAGATTGTGATAGACACTATGAGGCTTATTAAAGAGAAGTTTAATGCTAATATTACTGTAGTTGATTTTATTGGCAAGAAATGGATGTGCGCTCAAAATGGTGTGGATTTTTTGAGTTCAGGAGAGTTTGGAGAGTACTGCAGGGATTTAATTGAGAAAGGAAGCTGTGTTTATTATGAAAATTTTAAGAATAAAAAGCTGAATGTAAAAAAAGATTTAATTTTAGATGCAATCCTGAAAGATGGACCAATGCATGTCCAGGATGTTGTAAAGAAGATTTCAAAAGAAAAATTTTGCCCTTTTGAGATGTCTGCTGTTTTAGCGCAAAAAGCAAAAGTTGTTGTTATGGATTACTACCATTTATTAAACCCTAATATAAGAAAGAGTATTCTAGCAAGGCTGAACAAGGAATTAGAGAGATCTATTATTGTATTTGATGAGTGCCATAATCTTCCTGAGAAATGCAGAAAAATATTAACAGACCAGATTAATACAAGGGTAATAGACTTAGCCATTAAAGAGGTAGGGCAGTTTAATGGAGGAGAGGGATTGAAAGATTCTTTGTTGGAGATAGGAAATTTATTACTTGGGCTGTCTAAAAAAATTCCCCTTGATAAGAGTGAATGCTTAGTAGAAAAAAAAGATTTTTCTTTTGAAGACTATGATTCATTAATAGAAGACTTGGGAAGCTTTGCTGATGAAGTTAGAGAGGAGAAAAAGAGAAGCTATGTTGGCAGTGTTGTTAATTTCCTTGAATTGTGGAGGGGTAATGATCATGGGTTTTCAAGGATTCTGACAAAAGGGTTTTTGGAGGACGGCAGAGCAGTTGTGAAATTAAAATACAGCTGTTTAGACCCCAGTTTGATTACCAAAGAATTGATTGTTAGCAGCTATTCTGTCATAGGGATGAGCGGAACTTTAACACCTTTGGAAATGTATAAGGATTTATTGGGATTTGAAAATGTCAAGTTATTAGAATATGAAAACCCATTTCCCAAAAAGAACCAGCTGAGTCTAATTGTTCCGGGGGTAACTACTAAATTTTCTGCAAGAAATGAAAAGATGTACAGGAAGATTGCATTGAAATGTGCATGCTTGGTCAATGCAGTCAGTGGGAACTCAATAGTGTTTTTTCCAAGCTACAATACAAGAGATGAAGTTAATTTATTTTTTGAGAGGTGGTGCAAGAGAACAACTTTTTTAGAGCAAAAAGGCATGAATAAGCATGAAAGAGATGAGCTAATTGAGAAGTTTAAGAGTTATAAAGATAAAGGGGCTGTTTTATTAGCAGTTAGCAACGGGAGTTTTGGAGAGGGAATTGATTTAATTGGGGATTTTTTAAAAGCTGTTTTTGTTGTTGGGATTCCATTAACCAAGCCAGATTTGGAAGTACAAATGCTAATAGATTATTATGAAGGCAGATTTAAGAAAGGATGGGATTATGGGTATATTTATCCTGCAATTATTACAACAATCCAGAATGCTGGAAGATGTATAAGAAGTGAAAATGACAAAGGAGTGGTTGTATTTTTAGATGAGAGATATAAGTGGGGGAATTACTTCAAGTGCTTCCCCAAAGATAAGAAATTTATTATTACAGAAACACCTGTTCAGAAGATTAATGAGTTCTTTAAGGATTAAATTTTATTTGTTTGCTTCCCTGAATGTATTAGCTAAGTCAATTATGTACTTTCCTTCTCCAACTTTGAATACTAAGGGCTTTCCAGAGAATAAATCAACTAAACTAATTTCATACTGTCCTGGTTTGCTTATTCTGATGCTTTCTATGTCTAATATGACAGGTCGGTCTTTGTTTTCAATGCCTATCATATCAAATACATCCCTTTCCATCTGGGTCTTTTCTTCTTCTGGAATATTAGAAGAAATATCTTTTATCCGTTCAAGATCTTTATTTTTCACAAAGAAGAAGAATTTTCCGCCACATTCGCAACCTTTCAGTAACTCTTTAGAACCATCTTCATAGAATTTATTGCACCTGACACACTGATGAGCCATGTTAGTTCCTCACTCTTGGATTACCTTTCCTGATTTTTTCCTGTTTTCCTCTATAGTTAACCATTGTAAATTTGACGGATTAAATGCTTTTTTTACCTCATTAGGACTTGTAAGTTTGAATGTGCGCAGAGGAATTATATGATCTATTTCATAATCGCTTATATTTTTTGGAAAGGGGTTTAAACTTTTAATCACTTCTTTCAAATCAATTCCATATTTTCTGGAACTCATAATTTTTCCAGTTTTTGTGTATTTGGTTAAAGCGTGATGTAAAGAACGTCTAAGTCTGTCTCTAACTGCAAATTCTAGATCTGTCCGCCTTCTCCACCTTTCTTTTTCCCTTATCCTTTTTTTAACTTTTGGTCTTTTTGCATAATCCTTCCAATATTCTGCTCTTTTTTTTCTATGTTTTGTTATTGCTAAAATTCTATGCCTTTCTCTCCATTCTGGATGATTTCTTCTATACTCTCTCGTTCTTATTCTATTTATCTTTTTTATTTCTGGCTTGCTGTTATAATGCTTTCTCTGACATATATTGTTACAAAAACGTTTTCTTTCTATCTTAGTTTTTATATATTTATTACAAAACTCACACTTTTTTACGTACATTTTACCTTATATTTTTTGTTAATAACTCTATCTTATCAGGGTCCCTTTTAATCTCTTTAACAATTGAGGCGGGTCCTATTATAGTCATACCTGAAACATTAATCCCTAAGATAGCCTTTGCTAAATTCCTTTTTAGCTTATTAATCAAATCTTCCTTGGCTTGGTCCCCAACTGAGCAAATTTCTATCCCCTTAAATCTTCTACTGATGCTATTCATCGTTCTTTCTATCAGCAAAGCTTCTTCTTCTGGTGAAAACTTTCCCTCTAGCAGAATTATTCTGTTGTTTTTTACTATTCTCAAGACTTTTGAGATTTTATTCTCGCTGCTTAAGTTTGCTATTTCTGAGTAGGGTATAAACTGTAATCTTAACATTTTATCTTACAATCCTAAACAATTCTTTGTAGAATCCCTCCATATTTTCTCCTTTTAATGCTGAAACTCCAATTACATTATACTGCGGGAATGCTGATTCTACTCTTCTTATATTAGCTTTTTTTAAGTCAATTTTATTTGCGACAATCAGCACAGGGATGTTACGGGCTGCTAGATTCCCTATTATTGTGACATTTACCTGGTCATATGGGTTTTGTGTTGCGTCCAGGACAACTAAAACGCAGTCTACATTTTCAAGCCATTTTATAGCTTCAATTACCCCCTGGGTGGCTTCTTTAGCTCTTCTTTTAGCTTCTTTTTTTGACATCTTGTACTTTAAGAAATCTTCAAAGTCTATTTTTGTAGCAATTCCGGGAGTGTCTATAAGGTTAAAATTTAATTCTTTTCCTCCTGACTTAATCTTAACCTCTTCTTTTACTTTTATCTCCCTTGTTTCATGGGGGACTTTTGAGACTTCTGACATCACTTCTCCAATCCAATCCATAGAAATCTGGTTTGCCAAGGAAGATTTTCCTGCATTTACAGGACCATACAACCCAAGTCTTATCGTTTTTTTAAACTGAAAAATTTTCAGAATATTCTTCAGATAATCAAAAAATCCCATTGTATTCTCACTTATTTTATTTGTATTTAAAGATTATCATTCTCCAGTATCTTTTTTATTATAGGGTATACCTGTTTGAACACTTCCTTTATTGGGGGATTGCCGTTTACTTCTTTTAGCTTACTCTTTTTTTTGTAATAGGCTATGACTGGTTCTGTCATTTCTTTATAAACCTTCCATCTGTGTTCTATTGTCTTTCTTGTATCGTCTGATCTGTGCTGTGTTTTTGCCCTTTTTAACAACCTTCCTGTAATCTCTTTTTTAGTGCATCTCAGGAAGATAAGAAAATCGATTTTTAGCCTTTTAGCCTGATCCAAATCTCGCGGGGTTCCACTTAGCAGCACATTTCTTTTGCTTTTTTTCACTTCGCTTTTGATAATCTTCTCAACTACCTCATCAGGGATAAGGTTGCCTTTTTTCATGGTATCTTTTATCTTCCTTCCAAGAGCGGTATTTTTCCTTGTTTCTTTTCTTAAAATATCTCCTGGAGAAATAATTTTTATCTTGAATTTTTTAGAAATGAGGATACACTGTGTATCTTTGCCTGCTCCTGGCGGACCTAATATAGATATTACTTTTTTCATCCTCTTTTTTAAAATGTATAAGCGTTTTTTTCTGTAGGAACCTCTTCTTCAGACCATGCTTCCTGCATTCTCTTTGCTGTTTTACTAATCTCTTTTTTTATTTCCGGCCATAATTTAAACACATCATTGATGTATCTTACAGTTGATGTTTCTTCTTCATCTATATCTAATCTTATTGACTCTTTTTCATAATGCATTAGTTTTTTGTATAAATTTGAAATTGCCTGTTTCTCTTCTTCCGAAAAGGCTTTTGATTCAACCATTGTGATTATGTTTGGCTGTGAAGGATAAAGAATGCTTTCTATTATCCTGCAATAAAAAACTATTTTTTCATTTATTTTCCTTCTTATGAATCTTAAAAGGAACTTTGTATTTTCCAATCCTTGAATGTTTGAGAGCTCAAACTCATTATCAAGTTTTTTGAAATCTGGAAGTTTAGTTTTTAACTTTTGGTATTCCTTTTCGATATTCAGTTTCTCTTCCATATTCTTTTTATGCCTACAGAATATAAAAGCTTAACTAAAAAGCCCCAGAGGAGATTTGAACTCCCGACTTCTTCCTCTCTGGCTCGGTTACCAAGGAACTAAGCAGTCCTTAAACTTGTGCTCTACCAGGCTGAGCCACTGGGGCATATCTATTTTTTATAGCTTTAATTATTTAAATACTTTTAAAAAATAAAAAAAGAATAAAGAATCCTGATACTCATAAAGAATTAAAACTTCTTATGTTTTCTATAACAGTCCTTACAGTAAATAGGTCTGTCTTCTTTTGGCTTAAAGGGAACTTCACACTCTTGACCGCAGTCAGAGCAAGTTGCTTTGTGCATTTCTCTTTCTTCGAAGTCTCTTCTAAAGCCTCTTCCTTGTCTTTCCATATTTATTTTTCTCCTAATATACACAACAAAGAACTAATGTTCTAAATTATGCTTTGCTAATGCTTATAAGTTGTGGTTTATAAATCTTTGTAAAAATCTGTGGGGGACAGGACTTTCATATCTGGTAGTACTTTATTCACTGCCCTGATATTTGAACCTGCGTAGGCACTAAGCCACAGGATTTCTCAACATTGCAATTTCCTTGTAGCAATGAAGGAAATGTGTGCACTTAAGTCCTGCCCGTTTGGTCCTTCTTACGAAGATTGACCAGACTCCGGCACCCCCACCTACCAAATTTTAACTTCTTAATACTTTATAAATATTTATATCAGCTTTTTTACTTCTTTTTTAAGCTCTTTTATAGGCCTGGCTAAAAAGTGGGTTTTACAATACCCAAAAAACTCAATATCATTCTGGCACTGGTATCCAAGTTCATTGATTGCCTTACATTTATTTTTGGAAATTCTGCATTCTCTACAAATTCCCTGCCTTGACCTTGGGGAGTTGTAAGGGGCATAGTACTTTTTACATTTTGTACACAACTTTTTATATTTCACAGGTGGCATAATAAGCTTAGTATATGGGAGTTTATTAGTGTTTGGTTAACCGATAATTATTTATATAAACCAATAATCTTAGAGTTAGATGATTGCTTCTAAAATAAAACCAATAAAAGAGGGGACTGACAGGCTGAGAAGGGAGATTCAGATTAATGTAACTACTGCTGTTCTTGCCGCATTTGGTTTTATGATTGCTTTGGTGTGGAGGGATGCCATACAGGAAGCGATTAATAAACTGTTGGTAGTTTTAGACTTAACAGGAGATGCTTATATCTTTAAGGTAATTTCTGCAGCAATGGTTACATTTGTCTCTGTAATTGGGATAATTTACTTTTCTAAATTTAAGGAAGAGGATAAAAAATAATTAATCTATTTTTTTAAGGATTTCTTCTTTTGAGAATTTGGACTGGCAGGTATTACAAATTATTTTCTGTTTTTTCCCTATTCTCATATACGTCCCTTTAATTTTATTTAAGAAAGTTTTTTCAATTTCACTTTTGCAGACTTCACACTTAACCATTTTACTCCTATTATCTGCTAGTTTTTAATCTTTTTGAAATAACCTTAAAAAGTACAAGAAATTCTAAGTTTTATGAATAAGTTTACTGCTATTGTTGACAAGGATAAATGCGCTCCTAATAAATGCCAATTGGAATGTATAAAATTTGACCCTTTAAACAGAGTTAAGGATGGGGAAGGGTTTCATATTGGGCAAGATAAAAAGGCAGTGATAAGTGAAAAAGTTGTTACAGAAATGCACAAAATCCCTGCTAAGAAATGTCCTTTTGAGGCAATTAAGATAATAAAACTGCCTTCTGAATTAAAACAAGAGCCTGTTCATCAATATGGACAGAATGAATTTAGATTGTTTACATTACCTGTTCCTAAAAAAGAAACTGTTGTTGGGGTTATAGGAAGAAATGGGATAGGAAAGACAACAGCATTGGCTATTCTAAGCGGGAGTTTAAATGCCAACTTAGGGGATTATAATAATGAGAAGAATTTAGATATAGTGGAAATATATTCCAACTCTATCTTAGGGGGTTATTTTGAAAAGTTAAGAGAACACAAAATAAAAGTCAGCTATAAACCTCAAAGAATTGAGTTATTGCCTGAAGTTTACAAAGGCAGAAAGGTCAAAGAACTGATAGAAAAGAGTGATGAACTAAGAATAAGCAAAGAACTGATTTCTAAACTGGATATGAAGAGCATTTTAGACAGAAATGTTGAAGAATTATCAGGAGGAGAGTTACAGAAATTAGCTATTGTTGCATGTTTGATAAAAAATGCCCAGGTTTATTATTTAGATGAGCCAATGAGTTTTTTAGACATTACTACAAGAATAAATGTTGCCAGGCTGATAAGAGAATTGAAAAAATCAATAATTGTTGTTGAGCATGATTTGACTTCTTTAGACTATATTTCTGATGAGGTACAGATTGTTTATGGAGAAAGAGGTGCTTACGGTATATTCTCCCAAAGCAAAGGGGTTAGGAATGGCGTTAATGAATATTTAGACGGATACATAAAGAGTGATAATGTCAAATTCAGAGATTATGCTATAAGATTTAATGAGTCTCCTGTTACTAAAACAAAGACTGATGTAATGCTGTTTGAGTTTCCTGAGATGGAGAAGAAGTTTGAAAGCTTTGAACTGAAAGTTGAAAGTGGAAAAGTAAACAAAGGAGAAGTTATAGGTGTTGTTGGGGCTAATGGGTTAGGGAAAAGCACTTTTTTGAAACTGATAACAGGACAGGAGAAGGCAGATAAAGGAAAAGTTGACAAAGTTAAGTTTAGCTATAAGCCACAATATATCAAAGCTGAGAAAGGAAATGTTTTAGATTATTTGAAAGAGAAAGCAGGTAATTCTTTTAATTCTGGATGGTATAAGCAGAATATTCTTGAGAAATTAGGTGTTGGAAATATTTTAATGAGTGAGATGAAAAACTTATCTGGGGGAGAATTACAAAAAGTAATGGTTGCTGGGTGTTTAAGCGAGGATGTTGAGCTAGTTTTAATGGATGAGCCTTCTGCTTTTGTAGATGTTGAAGACAGGCTAAATATGGCAGAGATAATTAAAGACTTCATAATAAGAAAAGAGATTTGCGCTATAATTGTAGATCATGATATTCAATTTGTGGATTATTTGTCAGACAGTTTGCTTGTGTTTGAAGGAAAGTCAGGAATAAATGGTAGAATGGAAGGAATTAATGAAAAAAGAGAAGGAATGAACAAAGTTTTGAAGATGCTGGACATAACATATAGGGTTGATAAAACTACAGGAAGAAGAAGGATTAATAAACCTAGAAGCCAATTAGACCAGCAGCAAAGGAAGAAAGGAGAGTTTTATTATAGATGATTAATTTTTAATTCATCATCCTGGACATATTCTAAATTATGTTTTAATGCTGTACATGCTTTTTGAATTTCTCTTCCCAAATATGCTGCATGTCCCATATTTTCTATTAAGTCTTTCTTAATTATTGTCATGTAAATTTCTAATGGATTTGTTCCATACACCATTACATCTATTTTATTTATTTCAGAACAATGAGCGACTTCTACTCTTTGTTTCTCTTTGTTGACTCTAATTAAGAAATAGCCTTTTTTGTCCATTACAAACTCTTTTAAGTCATTATATTCTGCTTTGATTTCTTCAACTTTATCTTTTTTAATATTTACTGATACTATATCTTCATCAGTTTCATCATCATAGACTCTGATAGCATTAACAGGACATTGTTTTGCTGCTTCTATAACATCGTTTAGTTTACTTTTTTCTATTGTTGAAATAAAAATACTATCTTTTCCTTTAGAATTTTTTAAAATTGCTTTACTTCCATTTTCATTTAGTTGAAAATAGTATGGAGCTGAGGCTACACAATTTCCGTTACCTATGCATTTTCCCTGATTATATTCCACTTTTTTTGCCATATTTACTGTGGTTTGTTGTTTTTTTATAAATGTTTTTAATTTATCAATAGTTATTGCATTTGAAAAAAAGGTTCTGTAATTTATATGTTTTAGTTAGATAATGTTTATATACTAGTTGTATGTTATAACACTATATATTGTGAGTATAAACATAAAAAAACACAATATCTTGTGTTAGAGGCTAAAATCAAGTGTCCATATTGCGGTCACAATGAGACCAAGGTTGTAGATAAAAGAGAAACTAATGAACTAGTTACAACTAGAAGAAGAAGGGAATGCCTGAAGTGCGGGAAGAGATTTACAACGTATGAAAGGGTAGAAGACATAGATTTGGTGGTTGTTAAGAAAGATGGGAGAAGAGAAGAGTTTGACAGGGACAAAATTAGGAGAGGACTGCTGAGGGCATGTGAGAAAAGACCTGTTTCAGTAGAACAGATTGACAAAATACTGGATAAAGTTGAGTCACAATTGAGAGTACTAAAGGACAAGGAAGTTAAAAGTTCGGTGATAGGGGATAAAATCATGAAAGAATTAAAGAGGCTGGATCAAATTGCTTATATAAGATTTGCATCTGTCTATAGGAGTTTTGCTGATGTTACTGATTTCCAAAAAGAATTGAAGGATTTAATAAAAAAGACGTGAAAATGAAATTAATAACCAAGGCAAGAGATGAGCTTGAACTTGCTTATGATTGCCTAAAAGAGTTAGAGGAGATGAATTAGCTAAGATGCAACCTACTTTTCCTAGTGGGAGCTCGCACCTTTTTGGTTTTTTAATAAGGAGGAATGATTATGAGAGCTGAATATGAAACTATGCCTGTTGTTGGGAGAGTTAGAAGAGCTTTAGCTGGTGATAGAAGATTTAATGATCCAGAAGCTTTAGACGAGTTTCTTAGAAGAAGTTCAGATGTAGAAGTTTATTATGGAGATAATACTATTGCTGTTGATGTTTCTAGATCCAAATACCTTGCACCTGGAGAAAAAGGCCCTTTAGACATGTGGGATAGAGTTGCTAGAGCTATGGCAAGTGTAGAACAGGATCCTGAAGCAATGTATTCAAGGTTTATGCCTTTACTAGCTGATTTTAAATTTGTTCCAGGAGGGAGGATTTTACATGCCGCTGGAAGAGATGATGCAAAAAGAAAGCCTACTCTTTCTAATTGCTATGTTATTCCAATTAATGAGGATAGTTTAGAAGGGATTTATCAATGCCTTACAGAATCTGCAATGGTTTACAGAACTGGTGGAGGCACAGGTACGGATCTTTCTGTTTTAAGACCGAGAGGAGCTCCTGTTAATGCTACGGTTGATACTTCTCCTGGTGTGACTGCTTTTATGAGTCTATTAAGTGAGAGTACTAATACAGTTGCTCAGGCAGGAAGAAGAGGAGCTTTGATGTTAACATTAAGAGTAGACCATCCGGATGTTTATTACCCTGAGTATGACCCTAATAATCCTAAGACAGGGGGTCCTGATTTTATTAGAATAAAAAATGATTCTAAGAGAACAAGAGTGCAGTATGCGAATATCAGTGTTTTATTAACTCATGAATTTATGAGAGCGGTAGAAAATGATACTGATTTTGATTTAAGATGGGGAGGCAAAGTATACAGAACAGTAAAAGCCAGGGATTTATGGAATACTATAATTACAAATGCTCATGCTTCTGCTGAACCTGGAATTATTTTCTGGGATACTATGAGAGAATACCATAATGTAGAGTATGCTAACCCGTTATCATGCACTAATCCTTGTGTTGTTGGCAGTACATTAGTTTCCACTTCAAAAGGTTTAGAAAGGATTGATAATTTAGTGGGAAAAGAAGTGGACATTGTAACAGCTGTGAATTTTTCAAGAAACGGATTGATTCAGAAAAAAGTAACTAAAAGAAGAATAAATGGTAGTTTTAGAACTGGGAGGAAATTTACATATAAACTCATTACTAAATCTGGATATGAACTTGTTGTTACTGAGGACCATAAAGTTTTAACATTAGAAGGCTGGAAAACTTTGAGAGATTTGAAGATAGGTGAAAGAGTTTTATTACAAGAGGGGAAATCACTTTTTAATCAAGATAGTTCTTTACCTTTTAGTGAGGGGAAGTGGAGCAGAGAGTTGGGAATTATGCTTGGTTGGTTAATTGGGGATGGATGGTTTATAAGTAAAGGTAAAAATTGTAGAGCTGGATTTGTGTTTGGAAAGAGCACAGTGAGTTATTTAGAAGAAGTCAAGAAAACATTTAATAGAATTTATGGGAGAGACATTAAAGAATCTATTCGGAAAAATGGTGCGGTTCACTTATCGTATCACTCAAAAAGATTTATCAACTTTTTAGAAAAACTAGGGCTTAAACAAGCTAAAGCTGCTCAAAAAAGAGTTCCAAAATCTATTTTCACTGCACCAGAGGAGGCTGTAATTGGTTTCTTACAAGCATTATTTAGCACGGATGGAACCATTAATGTAGGCAAAAATGAAACAAGATACATTAGATTAAGCTCCAAATCTGAGAAATTACTAAAGGATGTTCAACTTCTGCTTCTAAACCTTGGCATTAGAAGTAAAATATATGAGAGACATAGGAATAAGAGAGTTAGTTTTAGATATAAAAATGTTAGGGGAGAAATAAGACTTTATGAAAGTGATGGAATATTATATGAACTACAAATAAGCAAGAGCATGATTCCTCTGTTCTTGAATGAGATAGGCTTTTTATATAACATACATTCTGAAAAAATAAAAAGATTAAGAGAGTCTAGATATTATAAAACTGATTTCACTGATGAGGTAGTAGCCATTGAAGATTGTGGGTGGGAAGATGTTTATGATTTAACAGAACCCATAACTCATTCTTTTGTAGGTAATGGTCTTATAATCCATAATTGTGGTGAGCAGCCTTTGGCTTCATATACTGCATGTAATTTAGGTAATCTTAACCTGCTGGCTTTTGTTAGTGAGTGGGGGCAGCTTGATTTTGAAGAGTTAGCATCAGCTACAAGGACTGCTACAAGATTTTTAGATGACGTGATTGATTATAATTTGAACAATCATGCGCTTCCTGCAATAAGAGATGCAGTAGCTTCTGATAGAAGAGTTGGGTTAGGGGTTACAGGGCTGGCTGATGCTCTGGTAAAGATGGGGATAAAGTACGATTCAGAGGAAGGATTAAAGACTGTTGAAGAGGCTATTATGGTCATTGCCTATACTGCATATGATGAATCTGTAGAATTAGCAAAAGAAAGAGGTAGGTTTTCTTTGTTTAACTGGGAAGGCCTTTCTCAAAGTAAATTTATACAGAGTCTTCCTGAAGGATTGCTAGCTAAAATAAAAGAACATGGGTTAAGGAATTCTACTTTAATTACTATGCCTCCTGTTGGAACTGGGTCTATTATATCACAAACTACTTCAGGAATAGAACCGATATTTGATACAAGCTATAAAAGAAGAGTTAAACAACAAGATGGTGGCACATTTAGAGAATATAAAGTGTATCATCCTCTTGTAAAGGCATTATTTGGTGGAGATGAAAATCTTCCTGAATATGTTGTGACTGCACATGATATAGATCCATTCTTTAGAGTTAGGATGCAGGGGATTATTCAAAAATATGTAGACTCATCTATAAGCTCTACTATTAACCTACCTCAAGATGTTTCTGTCCAGACTGTAGCAGATATTTATATGGCCGCTTATAGACAAGGATTAAAAGGCGTTACAGTTTACAGAGAAGGAAGCAGAGAGGGGATATTACAAACTGAAGGACATGCAAAGGGAGATAGCAAACCTCTTGAAGAAAAAGTTAGGAGAGAACCAATAAAAGTCCCTGGAATTATACCTTCGATTAAGGTAAGACAGCCAACACATGCAGGTAATATCCATTT
>Ga0209211_10007150_pt1 | contig 15789 bp, 11 predicted proteins | sample RifGroA2_FD_183992 | JGI IMG/M metagenome (GOLD analysis project Ga0209211, IMG submission 183992) | Groundwater microbial communities from Rifle, Colorado, USA - Groundwater A2 (SPAdes) (version 2) | ecosystem: Environmental > Aquatic > Deep subsurface > Groundwater | place: Rifle, Colorado... | reverse complement strand
CGATCAGCGAACGGGGGCGCGGCCACATGGAATACAGCTACCGCGAACTGGTTGAAGAACGCGATCATGTGAAGCATTTGCTGGGGTAAGGATTGCGGGGGGGGAATCGACCCGGCTAGCCCTCGCAAATAAAAATATTGCGCAGCAAATGCAACCAAATCAGGCCAGCCACTGTCTGATTTTCCGAAGCGTAGCACCGGGTGAGCCTTACCTAGCAAAACCACTCCGCAGGGTACGCTGCGCTCAGGTCAGGCTTTCCGCCCTGCCAACTGGCAGGGCAGTATTTTTAACCCGGATTATTCATTAGCACCGTCATTCCCGCGCAGGCGGGAATCCAGTTGATTGAACAATCCCCGCATAGCGGACAACATTGAGATTTTGTCCGCTATGCGGACTGATTGTCTCGCTGGATTTCCGCCTGCGCGGGAATGACGAGCTTTTCGGTCTAATGGGCAATCCGGGTTTAATGAATCAAGCATTATGGAGAAGTATGAATGGCACTATCTATTACCGATGATTGCATCAATTGCGGCCTTTGTGAGGCGGAGTGCCCAGTTGGGGCGATATCCGAAGGCGATTACGTTTATGAAATCGACCCGGACAAATGCAACGAGTGCGTAGGCTACTTTGACCAGCCGCGCTGCGTCATTGTGGGTCCGGTGGATTGTTTCCTGGATGCCAACGGCAAGCCGTTCCGTTTGCCGCTCGCGTAAGAGCTTCGCCTTTCCCTTTGAAAAATTCAAGCCATAGTTTAATTGGAACGCGGGCTTCCAGCCCGCATGCGGACAGGGTGTCCGCGCTCCCTGCATCCATTCCGCGCCGTAGAGGGGATAATTGCGCATGACCGATCTTATCCAGCCCTCCTCCCCAGCCAACACTGCCGGGCGCTCTTTCAACGAGTTGCCGCTGTCGCCCGGCATACTGGCGACCTTACAGCAGCTCGGCTACCTGACGATGACCCCGATACAGGCGGCCAGCCTGCCGATTGCTTTGGCAGGGCACGACCTGATCGCGCAGGCGAAAACCGGCAGCGGCAAGACGGCGGCGTTCGCGCTAGCGTTGTTGACCCGCCTGAACCCGCGCCGCTTTGCGGTGCAGGCGATGGTGCTGTGCCCGACGCGCGAGCTGGCCGATCAAGTGACGCAGGAGATCCGCCGTCTGGCGCGCTCCGCAGACAACATCAAAATTCTGACGCTGTGCGGCGGCAGCATCATGCGCACGCAGACCAGCAGCCTGGAGCACGGCGCGCACATCGTGGTCGGCACACCGGGGCGCATCATGGATCACATGGAGCGCGGCACGCTGAATCTGGAGGCGCTCAACACACTGGTGCTCGACGAGGCGGACCGCATGCTGGACATGGGCTTTGTCGATGACATCGCCTATGTCGCGAAGCGTTGTCCGGCCGAGCGCCAGACACTGCTGTTCTCGGCGACCTACCCCGAAGGCATTGCGCGGCTGGCGCGCCAGTTCATGCGCGCGCCGCAGGAAGTGAAGCTGCTGGAGCAGCACGAGGAAAGCAAGATACGCCAGCGCTTCTACAAGGTGGAAGACGGGGACCGGTTGCAGGCCGTTGCCACGCTGCTCAAACATTACCGCCCGGTCAGCACGCTGGCGTTCTGCAACACCAAGCAGCAATGCCGCTCGCTGCTGGAAGTGCTGCATGCGCAGGGCATCAAGGCACTGACCCTGAACGGCGATATGGAACAGCGCGAGCGCGACCAGGTGTTGATCCAGTTCGCCAATCGCAGTTGCCCGGTGCTGGTGGCGACCGATGTCGCCGCGCGCGGCCTGGACATCGCGCAGCTCGAGGCGGTGATCAATGTCGATGTCACGCCCGACCCGGAAGTACACATCCACCGCATCGGCCGCACCGGCCGCGCCGACGAGAACGGCTGGGCGCTGAGCCTGTGCAGCACGGGCGAGCGCAACCGCATCATCGGCATCGCAAAGATGATGCGCATCGAACCGGAGTGGCATGAGCTGGGCGAACTGCCAGGCGCCGCTGGTGCCGCCGATGGTGACGCTGCTGATTCTCGGCGGGCGCAAGGAGAAAATCCGCCCCGGCGACGTGCTGGGCGCGCTTACCGGCGAAGCGGGATACACGCGCGAACAGGTCGGCAAGATCACGGTGACCGATCAATCCACCTATGTCGCCGTCGCGCGCAACATCGCACATGAAGCCGTGCGCAAATTGTCGGCAGGCAAGTTGAAGGGCAAGACGGTGAAGGTGCGCGCGCTGTAGGATTGATTACCGATCCTAGCCCCTCCCCCGTAGGCGGGAGAAGGGAGTAATAGCTCGGTAGTTGTTTGGTTGTTTCCAGATTTCCTAAACCGTGCCAGCCTCGACAGCCCGCCACAGCGGCTGGCCCATCGCATCGAGATAGCTGAGATAAGCCCGCAGGTCAAACTCCAGCTGGTAATAATCGGGCTCCATATGCAGGCACAGTTGATAGAAGGCCTTGTCGTGCTCGCGTTCCTTGATGTGCGCCAGTTCGTGAACCACGATCATGCGCAAAAATTCCGGCGGCATCTCCCTGAACACCGCCGCGATGCGGATCTCACTTTTGGACTTGAGTTTTGCGCCCTGCACCCGCGAGACGCTGGTGTGCGTGCCCAGCGCATTCCGAATGACGTGCAGCTTGCCATCGAACGCCACCTTGCTCAGTAAACCGGCGTTGCGCAGATACCTGCCCTTGGCTTCCAGCACGTAGTCATACAGCGCCTTGTCGGTGCGCACCGTATGCGCGAGCGGATACTTCTTCAGCAGCATTTCGGCCAGCAGGCCTTGTTCGATCAGCCGCTGCACTTGCTCGACCAGTGCTACAGGGTAGCCAGCAAGGTAATTCGGCGGCAGTTTCGGGCGCATGGCGGCATATCAGGGTTGGGCAGAATGCGGGATTTTACCGCTTGTCACCCGCAGCGCCAGTTATTGGTACCGAATGCGCTATGACAAGAACAGCACCCTGCGGAAAATAGCGGAAGTTATGAACAGAATGGGGATAGCATCGCCTGAACGTAATTGGCACGTTCTTGCCCACCGCACTCGCAGACCGCGTTGAGTTTGAAGGCTGGCGCGGCGGACTTCGTGGTAAAAACTTTCGACCGTGCCACCCTAATTGCCAAGATAGACCCTGCGTTGGGCAATCAGTGAAACGGCAATGCGGCAACTGTGAAAATTATCCGCACCTTTAGCTAGTGCAGTGCGCCGCGCCATTTTGAAAAATCAGCGTGATTGCTGCCATGCGCCGGTTCTTTTCATGTCGCCCCATTTCGCTTTGCCGCCGCGTAACCAGCGCACGATGCCAATAAACCGCCACCATGAATTAATCTGCCGGTAGCCGAAATTCTCCAGCAGCACGATCAATAACAGCAACAGCAGATGCCTGTGGCGCGGATAAATATGGAATGTCATTTCTTCCAGCAACAAGCTGCTTACCGAAAGCAGAATGCCAAAGCCTATGGCAACGAACAGAAAAACCCATAATGCCTGGCTGGAAATCGTGCCGCACAGGAATAGTGCAAACATGAACAAATATCCGGCCAATTCGATGACCGGCCCCAGCGCCTCAAATAGCAGCATGAACGGGAATGCCAGCCAACCAGCCGCCCCGCCGCGGTAGTGGCAAAGCAACCCCAAATTCAGACAGAGGCTTTCCAATAAGCCGCGTTGCCAGCGAATACGCTGATTCTTCAAGGTGGCCCAATCTTCCGGCGCTTCCGTCCAACAAACCGGATCGGGCACAAACACGATGCGATACGGTTTTTTTGCGCGACGATAAAGTCTGTGGATGCGCACAACCAGCTCCATGTCTTCGCCTATCGTGTTGGTGCGGTAACCACCCGCCTCGATCACCACCTCTTTTTTAAACAACCCGAACGCGCCTGAAATAATCAGCATGGCATTCAGCGGCGACCAACCCATACGCCCGAACAGGAAGGCACGCATATACTCGACTATTTGCAGCAGGGGCAATATCTTCTTCGGCAAATCGACTTTCTGGAGAAACCCGTTGCTTACCTGGCAGCCATTGGCAATGCGTATGCTGCCGCCCGCAGCCACCACACGGGTGTCTTCCAGAAATGGCTGCGCCACCCGTTGCAGGCTGTCACGCTGCAGGATGGAATCTGCGTCCACCCCGCAGAAAAGCGGGTAGCGTGCCGCGTTGATACCCGCGTTGAGAGAATCGGCCTTGCCACCGCTTTCCTTGTCGATCACCCTTAAATTGTTGTACAGGGTGGAGCGGTATATCCTGCGCACTGGCTGTGTCTTGAGTTGCTGGCGGTAGGCTTCCGGGAAAGGAATCAGGGCAAATTCCTGTTCGAGCACTTTGAACGTATCGTCTTTTGATCCGTCATTGATCACCACAATTTCGAATTCCTGATAGCTCAGTTGCAGCATCGAGTGGATCGATGAGGCGATGCTTGCCTGCTCGTTATAAGCGGGAACCAACAAGCTGATAGGCGGCGTCAACCCGGAATAAATCTGCGGCAGTTTACCGATCATGCGGACGCGCATCAGCTTCGACAGGCTAATCAGCGAAAGAAAGTTGAGCGTCAAATACCCGCAGTTCAGGCCGATGAAATACAGCAGGAAAACCCACTCGCCAATCTCAATGAGCCATTGAGTCATGACATGCGTTCCGAGATGACCTGGTTAAGCATGTCGATAGCAAAAGGATCTTCCAGGTGTTTTTTGATGCCCTCCAAGCCGCCAGCCGTGACGAACGGCATACGGCTTATCGCCTGTGCGGCGCGGTAACGCACCCACCATTGGGGATCGGAAAGAAGCTCTATCAGCATTTCCATATCTTTTTCCTCGCCCATATCGCCCAGCGCAGCAGCCGCATGTACGCGCACCCGCCAATCCGGATGGCCTATAAGTTGACGCACTCTGGACAGATCGCACGGGTCGCGCACCACTTTCAGGCAGGCTGCCAGCACTTCCGTATCTTCAGTCCAGTCCATGATCTCGCGCAACGGTGCGTGGACAACCGACGGGCGCGCCGCAACCGTAAGCGCGACTAGGCGAACCATATGTTGCGGAGCCGCTCCTTGCAGGAAAGCATGCCGCAGCATATCGGCAAGTATCGGGGAAACCGCGTTCAACCCCGCTTCTTTCAGGACATTGGCGATGGCGGTGGTCGGCAAATCGCTGCGCTGCACAATGATCGGCATCAGCTCGCCCAGCGTGCCCAAATCGATGTGCAACAAGGCGCGCACCGCATGAAGGCAGGCTATGGGATGTTCGCTTGCCAGTAATTTTTCCAGCGCTTCCGTATCGGTTTTTTCCCCCAAGTGGCCGAGGCTGACAATGGCGAGCAATTTTTCGGCATGACCGCCCTCTTGCAGCATCCGGCGAGCGGCACAATCGATGCCGGTCGAGCGCGCCAAAAAATTAAGCCGTTCCCTTGTTTCGCCGCGCAATGAATTTTGCAAATGGTTCCAGTAAGGAAGAAAAAAAACCACATCCTTATCGGCAATGACAGGCAATCGCCGCGAATCGAGATGGGTGAGTGCGCTCTCAGTCAATAAACCGCGCCAGATCGACAGGAATTCATGTTTGCGCCGCTCGTTGTGCCGGTATATGGCCCGCAAGATGACAATCCATGCGATGAGCGACAGGGTTAATGCTGTTGCGCCAAACCCGCTCCAGAACGCGAAGCGGATAATGGGTTCAGAATTGACGGCGAAGTCCAAGCCGGAACGCATTTCTGGTGTAAAGGCTACCTTGCCTGTTTGCAGCAACCTCGTAAGACACGGCCCAACCGCGGCCAAACCAGTGCCGGCCATTCAGGCCGATGGATTGCACGCGGGTGTTCAATATACCCAGCGTCGAACCCAAATTTTCGATCTCCGACCCATTGGAAAGGTTAACCCCGATCCAGCTTTGCTCGTCATAATATCCGGTCAACTGAATTCGCCCATTGGATGCCGATCCTGCGCCAGCCAGGGTGCTGATCGAGTGTATGTAGGCAGCGCGATAGTTTGACCAATAACGCTCCCCGGTAACCAGCAGGATGTTGCTCAACGCGTTGTTGTAATCGGTGTGGCGCAAGCCCAGATGCACGCCCCAACCATCATCCAATGCATACTGGACTTGGCCCAATGCAGACCATTTTGCAAGGATGTGATGGGTCGGGCTTGCATTGCCTTCGGCCAAAAGCGTCCAGCGGCTGGCCAGCGGGTAATAAATGCCGGCCAGCACTTCGGTGTCTCTTGTTTTGAAACGTTCCGTTTCGCGCAATGAGCCATATACCGCGTGGCGGTCGCCCAGTTTTTTTTCAGCCTCAATGTAATGGCTGCGCCAATTGGCATAGCCCTTGTCGAGTGCATCAAGCGATGCACCCATCTCGATTTGCGCAGGTGCCCCATCTTGTGCATAGGCGCTGACAGCGAATAAACCCAGCGCGGCCAACAACACTGCCTTCACGTAACTCATGGCTTTACCATTCCGGTATTCAATCCTTCTCAGCATAAAAACAAATCGAATTGCGCCCGCCCTCTTTCGCCCGATACATCGCGATGTCGGCCCATTTGAGAACCTCTTCCGGGCCGGCTTCGTGGTTGATGAACAATGCCACGCCGATGCTCGCCGCACAACGGTGCTCGATGATGGCTTCTGCGTTGCCCTCTTGCTTGCACGCCAGCAGGTAGGGTTCAGCCAGCGTGACGCGGATTTTTTCCGCAACGATACCGGCTTGTGCGGTGGATTCAGCTTTATCCGCATCCAGTTCACTGAGCATCACCACGAATTCATCGCCGCCGAAACGCGCAATAGTATCCGTCTCACGCACGCAACTGGTGAGGCGATGCGCTACCTCGATCAACAGCAAATCTCCCACACCATGACCGTATGTATCGTTGAGTGGCTTGAAGTTATCCAGATCGAGGAACATCAACGCGCCATAGCGGCCGCTGCGTTTGCTGGCGGCCATTGTTTGCCCAAGCCGGTCGTTGAGCAGACGGCGATTGGGCAGTTGCGTCAATGCGTCATAGAAAGCCAGCGTGCGAATCTGCTCTTCAGCCTGCTTGCGCTCGGTGATGTCCTGCATGATGGCGACAAAATGCCGAATCGTTCCATCCCCGCCGGTTACCGGGGTGATGACAAGCGCCTCGTCATAGAGGGAACCATCCTTGCGCCGATTGACGATCTCGCCGTGCCACGTCTGGCCGGACAGGATGGTTTCCCACATGCTCCGGTAGAACGCCGGGTCATGCTTGCCGGACTTGGTCAACTCGCCCGGACTACGCCCCAAAGTTTCTTCCAGCGAAAACCCCGTCAGTTGCGTAAAAGCCGGGTTGACCCACTGGATATGGGCATCAACATCGGTAATGACGATACCGCTGGCGACCGAATTCAGCGCCACTTCGAACAGCCGCAAGCGTGATTCAAGCGTCTCGCGCACCAGTGCATTACGCACCGCGCGGCCCAGTGCATCGTGATCATACTGCCCCTTGACCAGATAATCCTGGGCACCGATTTGCAAGGCGGCGACGGCGAGAGCACTGTCGTCGTGCCCCGTCAACACCACGATGGGCACGCCGGGCAAAGCGGTATGCATCGCCTGCACCGTGGCAAGTCCCGCCGAATCGGGGAGCGACAGGTCGAGCAGCACGACATCGGGCTTGTTGCTCCGGCCTGCGTCGATCCCCTCGGCCAGCGTCTTCGCCCAGATCAGCGGCTCTTTGCCGCCACTGAGGCCCAGTCTGGACAGCCGCACATGCGCCCGGATCAATCCAAAATCACCGGGGTCGTCCTCTACCACCAGGATCGATATGGCTTGTTGGGAAACTTCACTCATGGCTTTCCTCGATTCTGCTGCTCACGCAGCCTGTCATTTCAAAGGTAAAACAATCCATAGGCCGGGCTTGAGTCCAACCTACAAAAATGCACGTTCGATCTGGAATCAAACACCGCATTGGGCAAGCACCAGGGATACATCATCATGAGCGACACTCCCTCCAAGATGGGTTTCAAGAGCGGAAAGAATATTGTCAAAAAGCTCATCCGGCGGTGACGTCCGGAGCAGGATTTCAAATCGCGCTTCGCCGAATGGTTCGCCGGAAGCGTTTTCCGCTTCGATCAAGCCGTCCGAGCTGAGCAGGAGCATTCCCGGCGGCGCATGAAAAATTTCGGTGCCGGCTTCGAAAGCATCGGCATCCAATATGCCCAGCGGAAGATGCCGTGAGCAAAATTCATGCATCTCGCCGTTCTTTTGCAGATGGACGGCGGTGGGGATGCCGCCGTTCCAAATTTCGATGGAAGAGCACTTGCGGGCGATGTGCGCCACCGCCGCCGCGATGAAACGTCCGGGCACGGCAATTTCCCGCATGGTCTGGTTTAGTTCCGCGACAATATCGCGGGTTGGCAGCCCCTTTTTCACCATGGTGTGAAACACCCGGAAGATGGGCAGCAGGAACAGTGCGGCTTGCAGACCATGGCCGGCGACGTCCGCGAGGAGGATGCGCAAGTCACCGTTGTTATCCCGCGCGGCAGCGATGAAATCCCCGCCGAATTGCTGTGTCGGACGCTGTAAGTAGCGGATTTGCGGGTCGCGCAACCCATCGGAGCGCATGATGTGGTTCAGGATATTGCTGGCAACGGCCATGTCATCCATATTGCTTTCGTGCAGCGCCAGCAATTCCTGGTTCTTGTGTTCCAGCTCCTGCTCCAGCGCGCCGCGTACCAGCGCATGGCGCACCGCGCGCCCCAGCGTATTGCGTTCGAACTGCCCCTTGACCAGGTAATCCTGCGCGCCAACCTTCAGCGCGGCATCGTCGAGCACGCTATTGTCGTGCCCCGTCAATATCACGATAGGGACATCGTGCAAGGCAGCGCGCATTGCGCGCACCGTATCCAACCCATTCGAATCGGGGAGCGACAGGTCGAGCAGCACGACATCGGGCTTGCTGCTTTGCGCTGCGGCGATCCCCTCGGCCAGGGTTTTCGCCCAGATCACAGGTTCCTTGTTGCCGCTTGGCACGAGACCCAGCATCCGGATATGCGCACGGATCAGCCCGAAATCGCCGGGGTCGTCCTCGATCACCAGAATCGAAATGGGTTGCAGGAAAGTTTCGTTCATGCGCTTTCCTTGATTGTGTTGGCCAATGCCCCGCCAGACGATGAAGGAAGAGATGCGGGAAGCGTGACGATGAAGGTGCAGCCCTGGTTTTGGCCCGGCGATTCCACCCAGATGCGCCCTTTGTGATGCTCGACAATCTTGCGGCACAGCGCCAAACCAATGCCGGTGCCGGGGTAGCGGCTGCGCGACTGAAGCCGTTCGAACACCTTGAACAGGCGCGCTTCATGGCCTGGCAACAGGCCCACGCCGTTGTCGCGCACTTCCAGGCGCCATTCGCCGCCGACCGTCTGCGCCGAAACGGCAACCTCCGGTTTTTGGCCTGACAGCCGGTACTTCAGGGCGTTGTCGATCAGGTTCTGGAACAGGCGCAGTATTTCGTCGCGGCTGGCGAAAAGGCGCGGCCAAACGCCATTTATACGGATATCGGCCTGGGCTTCCTCGATGGCCGGTTCCAGATAGTGCAGCGCTTCATCCATGACCTCGCGGCTGTCGATCACCGCCATCGTGTCGGCCTTGCGGCCAATACGGGAGTAGTCGAGCAACGCCATCAGCATCTGATCCATACGCTTCGCGCCCTCGGTTGCAAACTGGAGGTTCTGCCGCGTCTCCTCGGTGAGTACAGGAGCCAGATCGGACTCGAGCAATTGCAGATAGCTCGAGATCATCCGCAGCGGCTGGCGCATGTCGTGCGACGCGGCATAGGCGAACTGTTCCAGATCGGTATTGGAGCGTCTGAGTTCTTCTTCGGCCTGCTTGCGCTCGGTAATATCCTGCACGGTCCCCAGCATTCTGACGGGCTGCCCCTCCTCGTTGCACGACACCTCGGCCTGCTCATGCACGTAACGCACCGAACCGTCCGGCCGCACGATGCGATGATCGATGCTATAGGGATGCGCCTGCTCCAATGTCGCACGAACCTGTGCATCCACAAACTGCCGGTCTTCGGAATGCACGGCTTGCAGGAAAGCTTTGTAGTCGGCTCCGAACTGCTGCGGGGCGAGGCCGAAAATACGGTAAACTTCATCCGACCAAATCAGCGCACTGCTCACAATATTCCATTCCCAGTTGCCCAGATGAGCAATACGCTGCGCTTCGGTCAATCTGGCGGTGCGCTGCGCAACCTCTTCCTCCAGATGCTCCCGGTGCTGCGCCACTTCGGCATCGCGCAACCGGATATATTCCAGCATAGTATTGAAACCTTCAGCCAGCATGCCGAATTCGTCGTGGCTGTTCACCGGCACCCGCACCAGATAATCATTTTGGCGTGTAACGTGCGTCATAGCTTCCACCAACTTGGTGATAGGGTTGCTGATGGATTTTTGGAAACGGGCAAACAGGAAAACAGCGAATACCAGGGAGAACATCATGGTAACGGCGATCAGCAACAGCTTTTTGAACAATTCCCAGTAGACACCCCGCAAATCGGATTGCAGATACAGGATACCAACCGTCTCACCGGAATGAACCACATTTTTGGCATAGACCAATTGATCTAAAAAAAACAGGTGCTCATCCGAGGCGAGAATAGTGACTGGAATTTTCTTTCGTCCGGGAACCTCGAATTTGGCGACAATGTCGCCGCTTTTTTCCTGCAATACGGCATAGACAATGTTGGTTTCGGCATTCAGCCGCGCCAATACCTCCTGCGCAGCTTTGTCGTCGGCAAATATCAGGGCGGACGCCGCGTTGTCGGCGGTGATACCCGCGTGTACCGACAGGGTAGTTACCGCCCGGTCGCGGTAGCTTGTCCATTCCCCCGCGCCGAAGAGGACACTGAGCAGAATCACCGCCACGCCGTTGGTGACGAGGCCGATGAGCATCAGCTTGTGCTTTATGGGGAGATTTTCGAGCAATCGCATCGGGAGGTCAGTGCGTTGTGCCGGAATCAACGATGCCTGCATCGACAATTCTGGCAAGCGACAGGAGTTTGGAGCTGATTTTCAGGCCGTCATGTCGCGTGGCATCCAGATTGACCTCGAAGCGGATTTTTCCATCTTGCGAGAAAAAATTGACCATCACGCCGCGCTGGGCAAACCCTTGCGTGTCGCCTATCGTCAGCACCCCGGCACCGCGTGAAAGTGCGGTGATGCGTTCGATATGCCGTTCCGCCGGAGCGGCGATAAACAGCATGGCGCATTCGCGGGTGTCCGCGTTCATGTCGAGCAGCGACACTTCCAGTCTCCGCTCGTTAACCGCTTTCCCCCGGATGGACTCCAGCGCCGGGCCAAAGGGATTGCCGCCGAGCACGCACAGGCGCAGCGGCGCGCCAGCGTTGACAGGCGCACCCGGCCATTCGACGAACCTCGCGATCTGGTAAATAAACGCGGCCTTGAGCTCATATTCGGACGGTGCGGCGTGTGCCGGGGTCAGCGTGAGCAACAACATTACGCCGCACAGCAGCCGCACGACCGACTTAAACCGGATGAGCCGGAGCCAAAAATGTAGGGGCGGATTTATCCGCCCGTGGGCGAATGAATTCGCCCCTACAGAGTTGCTGCCCGTTGTCAAAATATCCACGGCTATTACGGAGCAAACCACTGGCATGGCGGGTGGGATTAGAATCGCCATATCGCACCTCCAAAGATGCTGCGCGGGACTTCGCTGGTTCTCGGCCCTGATACGTTGACGAATTCGGAGTGGCTGGGATCGAGCAGATTGCGCCCCGTCAGGCTGAGCTCCAGATCACGCTGGATGCGCCAGCCGAAGCGCGCATCCAGCCGGATGTAGGCGGGCACATTAGGGTTGTGCAGACTGTCTACATAGTAGAGCGAAGTGCTCAGATCGACATGTTCAACCGGAGAGTGCAGCACATGAAATTGGAACTGGTTCTGTGGTGACCGCCCGACCTCGCCTTCAATCGAGGTGTCGGTGCTGCCCGCATCGCGGCGGATGCTCATTTTCAGCCATGTCCAGGCTGCCTTGAACTGCCACTTGTCGGTTGGGCGCCAGTTTCCGCTCCATTCCAGCCCGTGGGTCGTAGCGCTTGCCCGATTGTTGAATACCAGCGGCATGACCGTGTATCCGGCTTCGGTGAAATTTGCCTCGCGCTCGATGGTCATCAAATTCTGATGCTCGTTGTAAAAGGCCGCGACATCCATCTGCACCTGCTCGGCAAGCTGGCTGCGGTAACCTGCCTCATAGGCAAGCACATGCTCGGCCTGGATCGCCGGGTTGCCTTGCAGGCGCGTCACGAAGGTCGTCGCGCCCGGCTTGACGACTGCGGCAACGATGCGGCTATCCGCATCGGTGCGGGAAGGCGTATGCACGGCGCGGGACACCGCCGCCCAGGCAGTTTGCCGCTCGTCAATTTTCCAGCGCAGGCGCAGGTTGGGCTGAACCTCAAAACCGGTGTAGCCGTTGTGTTCGAACTTGGAACCTGCAATCAGATGCAGGCTATCCCCGTTCAGCGCGATCTCATCCTGGAAGAAAGCGCTGGCAACATGATCTGTGCGGCTCGCCGGCATATATGACACCGCAAAGGTATTGTCCATGCTGTCGCGGGTTTGCCGATACCCTGCGCCCCACACAATATCGTGCCGGTCGCCCCCCAGGAAGCGGTGCTGAAAATCCAGGTCGGCGGTGTTGCGTTGTTCGCCAAGATTGAAGTAGCGCCGCTCATAGGTATCGTAATAGAACTGCAATGTCCATTGATGGGTAGCCGACAGAGCGCTTTTCCAGCGCGCCAGCAAGTTACTGCCCTTCAGGTCGATGGTGTAGCCGATCGGCGTGCTGTAGGGGAGCGTAGGCGCAACGCTCGTGCCGGTGTGGTCGGAACCGCCGCTATAGGTATCGCCCTGCACCGTCAGCGAGTTCCCGCCGGGCATATCCCAGTCCGTCCGGAAACCGGCACTGCGCAAATCGTGCCGGTCATGCGCCCCGGCGCCGGAAGCCAATTTGAAATTGCTCTGGGCAGCATCCCTGGCATAGATGCGAAAATGACCGGTTTCGCCGAGTTCTCCGCCGAAGCGCGCCGTTCCCTGATGCCCGTAGTTTCCGGTGCCGCCGCTCAGCATGCCGCCTTGGGTCGCCGACGCGTGCAGGGTGATGATATTGATGGTGCCGCTGACCGCGTTCGCGCCCCACAGCGCGCCGCCGGGGCCGCGTATTACCTCGATGCGCTCCACATCTTCCAGCACCACGTCCTGAGCATCCCAGTACACGCCGGTAAAGGTCGGCGTCTGCAACACGCGACCGTCCAGCATGACCAGCAGATTGTCGCTGTTCTTGGTGTTGAAACCACGGCTGCTGATGGCCCAACTGCCACCGTCGATGCGCGCCACCTGCATGCCCGGCACCATGCGCAACAGTTCGGGCAGGCTGGTCATGCCGGAACGGCGGATATCCTGCCGGGTAATCACATGAATCGCGGCGGCGGTGTCCTCCAGCTTCTGCGGCTTGCGCCCCGCCGAGCTGACTTCGACGCTCATGTTCATCAACTGTTCCAGCGGATAATCAGCGAGCAATAAGCCTTCACCCGCTTTCGCATCGGAGGGAACGACGAGACCGCAGACCGGATTGAACAACAGGGCGGCGAGCAAGAGCGGGCGCAGCGATTTTCGAAAGGTTATGGTATCCATTATCAGTATTTTAATCAGGCCGCTTACTAAAAGCGGTAACTCAACTTGAGCCTGAAGTTTCGGCCATCCTGCGGGATTACGTCCTGAAGGTACTCGGGTCTGCCCGGGTCGGCATAACGCCGATCGAACAAGTTGTAGATGCTGGCGGACAGATCCAGCCCCTGCGCCAGTTTCTGGCTGGTCAGGGTCAGGTTGGCGACCGCATATCCGCCCGCGCTTCCGCCAGCCAGGGTTTTGCGGCTGCCGGTGTACTGGAGTTCCGCGCTAGTTCGCAACGCATTGTCGAACATCGGCATGGAATAATTGAGTTTCGCCAGATGCCGGGGGGAATTGAGCAGTTCCACCCCGCTGCCCTGATCCTGGCTAAGCTGCCAGGCATAGCTGGCGCGTAGCCGCGTGTCGTCGGCCCAGGCGCGCTCCGCCTCGAATTCGGCCCCTCTCGCCCTGGTCTGGCCGGTGTTCTGAAACACCAGCAAACCGTCCGCCGGATCGATCACCTGGTCGATCAGGTTGCGGATTTGGTTGTAATAGGCCGATGCAATCAGACGAAAGTTGGGATCAAGCTGGTGCTCGATGACCAACTCGTGGCTGGTGATTTCCTCCGGTTTGAGGTTCTGGTTGGCCTTTTGGTCGGTGCTGGCGTAGTACAACTCATAAATGTTGGGCGCGCGGAAGGCGGTGCCATACAGCAACTTGAGCGCCGTCTCCGGGCGGGGAGTATAGATCAGCGCGAGGCGCGGATTGGCCGTGCTTCCTACCGTGGAGTAATGGTCGTAACGCAGACCGGCATTGAGCTTCAGGTTTTCGCGCAGCGTCATTTCATCCTGCGCATACAGTGCCTCTCTCGTGCTGCTGCGCTTGTCATCCAGATAAAGCCAGTAAGGTGCGATGTCATAGGTTTGTTGATCCTGGCGGAAGTTGTCCTGATATTCCGCCCCCAGCACCAGCTTGTGTCGGTCATAGCGGCTGACCAGCTTCACGTCGGCGCCCCACCACTCGCCCCATGACCGATCATCGTTGAGAGTAACTGGCGGCTGATCCCATGGGTAGCTGCCTCGGTAGGAGTAACCGTTATAAGATATCCGCGCGGTAATATCCTGTTGCCCTGAGAGTTGGCCGTCATAGCCGAGGTAAAGGGCGGTCAGGGAATCCGTCGTCTGGGCATGCGGATCGTTGAACACCGTGCCGAAGGATGCCGTGGGTATTCCCTTTGCCCGCTCGGAATAGATCGCCGCCAGGGTAAAGTTATTGAAGGACAGCTTGCCATAGACGCGTTTAGCGGTGTCATGATCCAGCCCTTGGGCAACGCCGTTATTGGTGGCGGGCGTGTTGTATTCGGGAAAGAACAAGTCCTGCCCCTTGCTGTCGTAATAGCTCGCCGACAGCAGCAGCTCGGCACCATTCTCCTGCTGCCGCCCATAGGTCAGCCGCCCATTGCCGGCGCCAAAGCTGGCGGCTTCGCCGGAAACTTCCGCGCCGTTGTAATCCCTGCCGTGCTTGGTGATCACATTGACCACGCCGAAGAAGGCATTGCTGCCATAAATTGAAGAGCCCGGTCCGCGCACCACTTCCACCCGCTCGATCAGGTCCACGTCGAGAATGAATTCCGTGCCGATGGGAGCGGAGTCGTACACCACGTCGTTGACGCGGTAGCCGTCTACCAGCAGCAGGATACGGTTGTTGTAGCCCCCGGGACGATTGAAACCGCGCGCCCCCAGGAAGCTGTAATTCCGGTCATAGGTGACATCCATGCCGCGCACGCTGCGCAGGATGTCGGCCAGCGTGCGGTAACCATAACTCTTGATGTCCGCTGCGGTGACGAGGCTGACGGATGCCGGCGCCTCGGAGATTTTCTGCGGGAACTTGCTGGCGCTGAATACCTCGATGTTCATCAGCTCTTCGATGGAAAGCTCGGTGAGGTCGGCAGCGGCTGCCGCGCCAGCCAACGCGAACAGCGCCACTAATACTGTTGGCGCAATAAAAAACATCTGGCAAAAACCTTTCCATAGCGCCATGCTCTTGAACAGCATTTGTAGGTGCGAATTCATTCGCACTGACAATGGGCTGTGTGCGAATGAATTCGCACCTACATTTCCCTTGGTTGCGTTTTCTGGCTTCATTCCTGA
>Ga0209211_10007148_pt1 | contig 15791 bp, 16 predicted proteins | sample RifGroA2_FD_183992 | JGI IMG/M metagenome (GOLD analysis project Ga0209211, IMG submission 183992) | Groundwater microbial communities from Rifle, Colorado, USA - Groundwater A2 (SPAdes) (version 2) | ecosystem: Environmental > Aquatic > Deep subsurface > Groundwater | place: Rifle, Colorado... | reverse complement strand
AAGCCAATGGCATTTTATGCCAACCTGATAGTGTTAACGAATTTGCAAAAGCTCTGGAAACCATTACTAAAAATTTCAGCTTACGCAAAAAATTTGCCCAAAAATCATTTCAAATTGCATCACATCATTCTTTAGATAAAACCATTAGTCAATTGGAAAATATTTATATATCATTAATAAACAAATGAAAGTTTCTGTAATTATTTCTGTTTATAATGAAGAAAAATATATTAAGGCGTGCTTGAATTCGCTAATGAAACAAGAGGAAAAGCCGGATGAAATAATTGTAGTTAATAATAACTGTACTGATAATACTATTTCTATAGTTGAGAAGTTTAAAAACATAAAAATTATTAAGGAAGAAGTTCAGGGAATGACGCCAGCTCGTAATACAGGTTTTAATCATGCTAAAGGAGACATCTTGATTAAAGGTGATGCTGATACGGAATTTCCCACGGACTTAGTCAAAGAAATTAAATTGGCTTTTATTAATAACCCAAACTGCGCCGGATTGACAACTCCTGTATATTTTGGAGATCTTATAGCTACAAGAAAAATGCCCTGGCTTTATTACGTCTATCTTCTTATCCCAAAATTAATTATAGGTAATTATCCTTTAAATGGGCCTGGTTATGCAATCACTAAAAAAGTCTGGAATAAAGTTAAATCCGAAGTTTGCCTTGATGATAAAAAAGTCCATGAAGATATTGACCTGTCTTTTCATATTAAAAAATATGGAAGAATATTTTTTTTAAAAAAATGCTTAATTAAAGCATCTGCTAGAAGATTAAAAGATAACCCACAGTCTTTTTTTGGTGAATACCAGTTAAGATTTATTAAAATGCTTTCTAATCATTGGTTTTGAAACATTTTTTCTAACTCACTTAAAGTTGTTGACTCTTCTGGTTTTTTATCATCACGAAATCGTTCTAATCTTGGAAAACGTAAAGCCAGTCCGGCTGTATGAACGGGAGATTTTGTTATCTCGTCGGCACGAATTTCAACAATAACTTTCGGTTTTATCCATACATCACACTCCATAGCTTTATTAACTAAATAATTGTTGGGTTTGATTTTTGCTTGTCCGCCGGAGCCTTGGCGAAGGCGGAACTTTTGACTTTTATTTTCTAATTCTTTCCATTCTTTATCTGTTAGCCCTGTTCCAATTTTAGCGATCGTAACAAATGCTCCTTTTTTTTCATCATAAACCCCCACTAAAAAAGCTCCTATTCCAAAGTCCGTCCGCTTCCCTTTGCCAAAGTCATACCCCATCACCAGACAATCAATCGTATCATTGATTTTTGACGAGTAGCTTTTTTTATATTTTATCCAGTTCCATTCCCGAGCCCCTGGTTTATAAACACCATTAATCTTTTTTGCAATTATCCCTTCTAATTTCTTTTTCACCGCTTGATCAAATAGTTGCTCAAGTCTAATTTCTTTTTCTACTTTTTCTTGGGAAGCTAATAATACTGTATCTTTTTCAATATTGTTTTTTGGATTAATAACAGATTCCAATAATTTTCTCCTTTCACCAAATTGGTTGTTAATTATATTTTTGCCATTGAGATATAGCAACTCAAAGACAAATAATTTTAAAGGAATACTTTTTACTTGTTTTTCTATTCCGTATTTCCTTTTTCGAGTGGCCGTCTCCTGGAAAGGTAAAAACTCTTTTGCCTTTTGATTATATCCAATCGCTTCACCTTCAAAAATTGCATTTTCAACTTTAATTTCTTTTTTCACTCCTTCAACAATATCAGGATACATAAAAGTTACGTCTTCAAGGTTTCTAGAAAACAGCTTTACTTTTACAAGGTCTGACCCTTTAGGGTCAGACCTTAAATGTATTTGAAGGCGAAACCCATCAAATTTTGGTTCGACCAAACATTCACCTAATTGTTTCAATATTTCTTTTGCCGATGACATCCTTTCCGCCCTCATCATAATAATTGGCGTGAATAATACCGGTTCGATTTTATCCAACTCCTTAAATCCTTTTTCTTTGATTAACCGTCCGATAAATCCCAGTTCCGGTCTGACATGATAGGCTTTTTGGAACATCGGACGAAGACTTTTATCACCTTTTATCATCCATGAATATGAATCAAGTATCGTCATATCAGAAAAACCCATTCTTATATCCCCTGTTGGAATTCTCACTAAAAATCTGGAGGATATTGAGTCAAGTTGACGGATAAGCGTAGATAACAAGCTCATCTTTATTTCCTGCGAACCGGTTCCTGATGATGTGGCTATTTTGTAAAAACTATCAAAGACTTTTTCAATCTTGAGATCTATTTCTTCAAAAGAAACATATTGATATTTAAATTTTTCAACAGTCTTTCCTAAATCCCCGATTTTTTTCAACTCTTTTTCAAAATAACTTTTTTCAATATTTAAAGCCGATATAACCGCCTTGACAATCGTCCTTTCCGCCATACCAAATTCCAGTCCCTGATAAGACGGGGCTACCTTCCCCTGAAGAAGATAGACGACTTTTTCTACCTCTGAAGGACTTAATTTATTAAAAAGTTCCGCCAGTATTTGGGTAATAATTAAACGAGAAGAGTTTTTTTGAATCCTGTCAAAATATTGTGCTAATTCAGAAAATTTCATAAATTGCGTTGCCGAATTATTAAACCATCACATACCTTGCCGATTTCGTACTTCCTATTTTTTTAACCAATCCTTTTTTTATTAAATCCTGCAAATCACGTAGTACCGTGTCCTCAGAAACATCGGTAAACACCGATGAAAACATTTGATTTTGTATATATCCGACTTCCTGAACATATTCGATCAATTTCATCTGTCTTTCCGTCAGATAAATCTGTTGTCCTCCAAAACGTTCCTTTAATTTGACATCTTTTGAAAGTTTTAAAATCTTCTCTTTGGTTTTATCAAACTCTATTGATGCACCAAGAGTGAAATATTCAAGCCAGGATGTTAAATCTCCGGCCGATGCCTTTTGTAAATGTTGGTAATATGACACGGCATCTTTATCGTAAAATTCTTCTAGAGAAAAAAATCGCCTGATATCGTACCCTCCAAGCAATAATATTAAAGTTGCCAGTACCCGGGCCACCCTTCCGTTGCCATCGATAAACGGATGGATCCGAACTAATTCATGATGAGCAATCCCCGCCTTTAAAACGGGGTGAAAATCATCATCTTTCCGATTTATCCAGTAAATAAACTCACGCATTAAAAAGGGAACTTCAATCGGAGGCGGGGGACGAAAGGTTACTTCACCGTTTGACGAATTTCTGATGATTACCTGCTTGACTCTATATTCGCCTAATCCTTCGGGAGCCAATATTTTTTCAGTAATGATTCTGTGAATTTTTTTTATGATAACTTCCGAAACTTTATCGATCTTTTTTTTTGCTTCCTCATCAATAAATTCAATTACCTTTCTGTAATTTATTATTTCCTGGATATCGCGCGGTCGGCCGATGACATCACGGCCTTCCAAAATATCCTTGGCGTCGCCCTTTTGCAAAGCGTTTCCTTCAATATGAGTGCCGTGATAAGTTGCCCGGATAATGGCATCTTCTTTAAATTGTTTTTCCCAGAGAGGCAAAAGTGGCGAATGCTTTATTACTTCCTCAGCCGCTTCAATTTTGGAAATATGTGAAAGAATTTTATTGGTAATTGTGTATGAAGGAGTAAACATAAGATAATTATAGCATTAGACCTTGACTCATTCATCCCTTTTGTTTAAACTTTATACATGATTTATGCAATTGAAATTAATAGCCAAACTTTTGCTCCGGCCAAGATTACTTCCATTTCCACCCTTTTAAATGTCGTCCTGCCGTTATTGACAACCGGAGCCGGATTGATATTTTTGGTAATGGCTTTATTTGGCGCTTTTAATCTCCTAATCCACGGAGATAATCCGGAAGCTGTTAAAAAAGCCTATGGTACGATTACCTACGCAGTCTTAGGGTTACTTATTGTTATTGGAAGCTTTATTGCTGTCCGATTAATTGGTAAAATGTTAAATATTGAAAATGTTCTTCCAATATGAAATTATTAGCCGACCAAACAGTTGAGGAAATATTTGGAAAAATTTTACCCCCTGCTGGAATGAATATTGATAGCGATCCGAATATCGGATTTGGAAAATTTATCGCCTTCGGGATAAAGACATTCATCATTGTTGCTGGACTATTTATGCTTATTTATCTTTTATTTGGAGCCCTTGATTGGATTACCTCGGGTGGAGAAAAAGAAAAAATTCTCAAAGCGCAAAATAGAATTACTAATGCGATCATTGGTATGGTTTTGATATTCGTTGTTCTTGTTATTTTTAATATTCTTGCTGGTAATATTCTTGGAATTATTAGACCCGGGACAACTGGGTGGGAGTTTATTCTGCCTTCTTTATAATCAACGATCCTCCGAAGGTTTTAGTTTTATTATCTTGTCCACGATCGTGGTTAAGATACGTGAATATAACCATAAAGTATCGCTTTATGGTTTACGATTTACTGTCAACTGTTAACTATAAAATAATTAACTTTACTATCTTGTAGACGACCGTCGATAAGATAATATTACTCCCACTGTCATCCCGAGCAAAGTCGAGGGATCTTTCTAAAATTGACTTTAATTAATTAAAGTAAGAATTTGAGAAACTATTTAACTAACGATCCGCCGAATTTGATAAAAATTAATTTTTTCACAGAAAATAGTATATTAAAAAGTTAAAGAAGTTTCGATGTGCTAGATTTCTCTATTAAAGATTTCCCTCATAGCAATAATCAGTTGGAATAATGGAATCATCTATATGAGTTCCATTATTTTCATAACCATCTATATACCAATTAAAATTATCATAATTATATAAATATATATATTTAGATGAATTTTCAGCTGAAGGAGGAGTGGATCTTTGTGTACAACTTTGATTATTTTGACAAAGAGTCCTCCACCACGAATTACAGGTATAAATTTTTTTTAAGATTCTACAATCAACAATAGTATTTGTACTACAGTAACTGGCAAAACCATAACCCCAATCCATTACTCCTGATAATGTCAAACCTCTAATAGTAAAGTTTGGATCAAGAACAGGATTTATTTTAGTTCGGCTGTAATACAAGCCTGAATACGTTATACATCCGTCTAGTCCTCTTCCTTCATAATTAATGTATCTTCTTGCTATTTTATCGATTAATAACGAACAATTATTAATAATTGTATTAACAGACATTATTTGGGTAGGAGAAGGCGGCATAGGTGTCGGAGTTAGCGTTAGAATAGGTGTGGGAGTTTGAGTTAATGATGGACAATTTACGCCATTAACAAAGCATTTACAAAGATTAATATCTTCTACTCTTTTAGCTGCACAATATGGCCTTGATCCACTATTATTACTAGGAATTAATCGGCCGTTCGTCATATAACACGTTCTACTGTCCATCCAGGTATATTTTAGTTGTTCCCCAGGTGGTGGACAATTAAAATTTTCTCCTGCTTCGACTGGAGCTTTATTGTAAGAGATACATGTTTGTATATTCACTTCTTTATTAAGACATCTAATACTCTCGCTAATTCCTGCGATGCAATTTACATCGGGGCAAATAGAAGATCTTGAACAGACAGCGGTTGTAGTATAGCATTTAGCTTTATTTCCATATAATCCGTTCCATAATGGTTTGTCTTCATATTGTCTACAATACTCATCATAATACATTGATGAAAAATTGGTATCTTGTAAGGCAAAATAACCGGTCACTCCACATTCAGCGCCAACTGTGTTAGCTTTTGTTTTATAAGTGTTTACTTTCCCGGTAGAATTAACAATCAACAATAAGCCGCAGATTATTATCAATAAAACTAAATAGATAATTTTTTTAGAAAAACAAATCGGATTTTTTGAAATCATGTTATTATATATAATAATAAAGGTTTTAATAAACTATGTCAAACATCAAAAAACCCTGCTTAATGCAGGGTTTTTTGGATTTTCTCTTTATCTTTTATCACATCGCCGGTGTTGGAATAAGACGACATCGGATATTTGTCGAATTATACAACGCTCCATCTCTGTATGTTCTATAACCAAAATCTTTACATTGACAATATGCATCAGCAACTTCTTTATTGATACAACTCGCTCCCACTCTATCTGAGGTGCTATTTAGCTGTAAACAAGTATCATACTTAATCATCCCTATCTTAGGAACATCAGTTGGAGCACCATTAAGATAAGTATTAGGATCAGGTAACACTCCGAAAGTCGGACTACCCTTCCAGCCAAAAGTGATATTTGCCTTACAGATAGCATTTCTCGCAACAATTCTAGCATTCACTGTGGCTGAAAACCAATCTTTAGCTGCCTGAATGTCACTTTCACTTGTTAATTTTTTATTTATACAAGTCTTTCTACCGCTAATTGCATTAGTATCTACTCCACCTGATAACTGATAGTAGTCAGCTCCCAGTTTATCATACTGCGTACCAATATTAGCTGGCGGACAAGCAAATCCTGCTTGTAATATGTCTATTCCATATTGAGCATATTTTGTCTGACAGTTATTAACATCAACCTCCCGATTGATACAGGCTATTTGATTATTAATTCCAACTACACAATCTCTTTTATTACAAAGAGCCCGAGTTGAACATAATCCGGTTGCTGTATAACATTTAGCTTTGTTTCCCCAAAGTCCGTTCCATTTATAGTCCGTGGCATTTTTGGCACAATAAGTATCATAATACAACTGCGCCCATGCCGCCGGAATACCGTTTGAATCCATTAAAGGATAAAACGTTTGACTCGGATCTTCAGACCTTACATTACTACAATAATTAGCATAAGACTGCACCTGTCCGCTTAAATTCTCCCCTGCATCGGTTATTGCCTTATCTAAATCATTATATGCACTATAAGCTGTTGCTAAAGCATTATTTAGGCTAGTAATATGTCCATTTATTTTAGTTGTTATATCCGTACAAGAAACATCGGCGCAATTTGATATCGCCCCATTTTGTGGTAGCTGTCCTATCAAAGAACTGGACTCAGATATCGTTTGATTTGCCATTCTACTGACAAAAAGGTGAATTTCATTAGCTACTATTACAGAAACTTTTGCTTTTTCATAATCTGTATAACTTTGATTATAAATAGACTCTTTCGCTACAACATCTAAATTAGCATTATTCAATTCTGTAAAAGCTGCTTTCAAGAGTGCAACTGTGTTGGTGTATATTAGTCTATTACTATCAGCACCTGAATAAGTCAACGTTTGCAAACTGGAATACACAGAATCAAGCTTTACAGTGATAGGATTGGGAAGAGTACTATAGTCCGTATAAATCAATGTATAATCTCTAGCTTCAGTTAACTTAGTAATTATTGAAGTTGTACTTCCTCTTGCTCCTCCAAGAGTTTTAGTATTGCGTCTTATAACGGTTATTAAATTATTTATCATCGAAATTACATTATTTTTTGCGAGTTGAATTTTTGCCAAGCTTGTTTGGGCAGTATTTTGAGCTGTGATAAGATTGGTCTGAGCTGTATTCTTAGCCACTAATTTATTATCTCGATCCTGTTCTGCGGCAGTTAAATTTGCTGAGGCCTGCGTCACAGCTGACGAAGGATCTACTTTCCCAGTCAAATCATTGAATATGATACTAATCTGTGTAACAATGCCTTGATAAGAACTAACTGCAGCTGTTAGCTTTACATTAATATCTGCAATTTTATTTGTAATTGTATTTACATCGAGGGTCGCCGATCTGTTTTGTGCTGTGTTTAGTATTCCTAAAATATCTGTTGCTCTTTGTCGTAGATCAGTTAAGGTAAATAAAGGAGGAGCGACTGCATCATTTGATACTGTTAATTTTGTTTTTGATTTTCTTGTTGCGGCTTTGGTGTCGGTCGATGTTTTATTATTGGTCGCACTATTCATTGCCCAAAAAAATCCAACTACCACTAACACCAAAAGTACTAAATATCCGAGAGTTCGATTGAAACAAAATTTATCGTTTTTCATATATTAATCCCTTCCCTTTCAATATAATTTTTAAATTATTAACTATATACATTTAATAATAAACAAAAGAGAAAGGGATTGTCAACTGCTAATAAAAAATATTTTACAAAATTTATTCTATCTTGAAGATTTTGCTGCCAAGAAGCACAAATATTGATTTATTGTAAACCACCATGTCGGCGCCTTTTGACAGTATATCTGAAGCTATCTGACTGACGAATTCCCCATCTTTATCCATCACATAAACTATCCCCTGCCCTTTATCCCAGGCATAAACTTGATCAAGGTCTTTTGTGGTAAAAACTTTGGTGAAACTGAAATTCGCCTGAGGTAAGCTCAGTTTAAAACCATCGCGCAGTCCTGAAGTAAATTTAATAATACTGTTTCCCCCGCCAAGATATAAAGAAGAATCTATCGCCATTGACTTCACCCAGGACAAGTCAACCGCCTGGCCTGAGGCAAAGTAGGAATTTTTACCTCCAAATCCGTCTCCGGCATTAAGATATTTCAAGATTTCATCTTTTCCTGTATCCAGAAGATATATATTTCCGTTGAAAACCCAAAAATCAGTAATCGCTCCCCAATCCTTGTCATTATCTATTGCTTTCTTAGCTTTTCCTTTATCATCTATTTGATAAACTCCGTAGGCAGGAATGAAAAAATATTTACTGTCTTCATAACTGGCGGGTAAGGTTGCTTTTTTTATTTCACTCGCCTGATCTTTCGTCAAAGATTTTTTTTCCAGAGATAGGTGATAAATCCTGCCTCCTGTCTTGTCAAGAATAGAAAGATTGTCACCATCAAGATAAAGTTTATCTCCTTTAGCGGTTTTATCATCAATCGTTAAGTCATAAAACTCGGAATAGTTGGCTTTTTCTTTTTTAAGAATTTTATTTTCGGCATCAGATATTAGTTTTTCAACCTCTGATAACTCCTTGCTATTTTTATATTCTTTATTCAATTTTTCATACTCCGCTCTGCTTTCAGATAATAAAACCAATGCCCGACTGATGTTTAATGAAGAGACTTCTTCCGCCGAATTTAATTTTTGAACGATTAAATCTTTGGATAAACTAATCTTGACTTTTGCTTCACTGCTGATTCGACGATTATATCCGAGAACAACGCTCCATATCAGGATGATAATTAATAAAATAACAACTGAAAAGGTGATGGTTTTTTTCTGTTTTCCTTCAAACTCTTTTTTTTGATAGGGAATTTCTTCATTTTTAAAATCAATTAATAAAGCCATCGGCTGGTCGACAGAGTACTCAATTCTTCTGTCATCAAAATTAAAGGTTGTTAATACAAAAAGATCATTTTCTTTCACATAGCCGGAGGCTGATTTATCTCCCGATATTAAAGTCGTCACTTGATCTTTTCTTTTTATGACAATTTTCCCCCGACCGGATGTCTTTAAATAAAGAATGTTATCTTTCAAATATGAGGTGGCGTAGGAAAAATGAATTGGAATATTTTTTGTCTTGATTATTTCGGAAAAAAAAGCATCCAAATCCGAAAGACCTACAATTGATGTCTTGGTTATTTCTTTCTTTATTTGCCCGATTAATTCCTCACCCTGTTCATGAGATATTCCATCTTCAATTTCGAGTATAAAGAAAAAATTATTTTGAATTATTAATCCACAATATCCTTTTGATTTTTTTTCTTCCTCGTATATGGTGGTTTTATATGACAGCATATTTTTATGCTAAGCGAAAAATATCGAAAATATAAATAATATAAAAGCTATTGTTGTTTGAATAGAACAAACGGCAAAAATAACGAAATTAAATTCATCATGTAATGATTTATCCATTATTTTTACCTGCTTGGAAATAATAAAAGAATAAAGAAGATAAAATAAAGAAAGACAGATCACTATTATTTTAAAAATAATGTCTAATAAGCTACGACTATAAAAAAAATTAAAAAATTGACTAATGTCCATGTTTTTTTGCCAGTAAATTATTAATTATCTGAACAATCTGGGCAGGCATCGGGACATTGGCAAACTCAACATTGGCTTCGGTCCCGGCTGTCTGAACAAATATCGTTCCATAATCAAAAAATGCCTCTATAAAACCACCGCTTTTTGTTGTCACATCCTGAATTTTATCCAGCTGGGCAACGGTAATTTCTTTATATAAGATATTAAAAAAATCAATATCAATCACCCTCTTATTAGTAATGATCCCGACATTAAAATACCAATTCAGAAAATTAAACCATATATAACTTAAGATAAAAAAGACTGCAAAAATATTAACAAACAGTATTTGAGCGTAATTAAAATAATTAATAATTACTGAGTTGACAACAAAAATGAATAGTAACATCACAAAGACATTGATTATCCAATAAATTTGGGTAAAAGGATGGCTGCGGACAAGAAGAATTATTTTTTCTGTCGGCTCATATGTTTCGAATTTAATCTTGGGATTAGTAAGATAGGAAAAAAATACTTTAGACTCGGAAATATTATTGTTTTCCATTCTATTATATTATATACTATACTTTGCCCTGGTTATCAAAGCGACTTGGCCCCACCCTTTCCCATCCCGAACAAGGAAGTGAAACGAGTCAGCGCTGATGATACTTCCCGCTTTGGCGGGGGGAAAAGTAGGTCGTAGCCGGGGCATTTTTTATGTTCCTTTTTTACAGGATGAGAGAGCTTTTTTAACGTCGATTTTTTGTCCGGAATACTGATTAACCATATTTTGTATATTGCCAATATCGGTATTCAAAAGACCTTCCGCAAACGGGACGTAAGAGGAAAGGTCATATTTTTTCGTCTGGTTATTTTCTTTTACCTGCAAAATAACTTTTTTATTATTGATTGATAAATCATATTGCCTTTGGCCTTCCTGATAATGGCAAACCCATGGACCAATTAGGTCAATTGGAATTTTATTTGTAGTTGATGGGGTAATTATAGTTGTTGTAGGGGTTTGATTTATCAAACCCGCTTTGGAATTTATTAAATCCGTTTTTGTTTGACCGAATTTTAAAAATAAAGAAACAACAAAAATAAAAATCGGAATAATTATGACCGCCTTGGAGACGTAGGAAAAAAAACTGTCTAAATTATTTGTATTATTCACCTGATTCTAATTTATCAAACTCTTTAATTTCTTTTAACTCAGGGGCAGACTTCCCCATGATTGCCTGTAAATCTCCGGTCGTTCCTACTAAATTATTTTTTAGGAGTTCTATTGATTTTTTTTCAGCCGCCCATTTATTAATGAACCATTTTTGTTCCTTATCTAAAATTTTTTCTCTTTGAACAATGGCTTCATTAATCGCATCTAATCTTTGTTTAAACTCTATACCTGTTAAATAATTCCATAAGATTTCTTTTTTATCCTGTTTGCCTACCACAGATAGTTTGACGGCAGCGATTTTTATCAAACTGTCTCTCAAGGCCAGTGCTAATCCGATTGCTGAATTAAAATCGCTTATCCATATTTCATTCTTATTGGAAAAGGCTTTAATATTTTCCGGAAGGATTTGACTTATTATTACTGCCAGATCGGCTTTTAAAACCCGCTGATCCTCTTTTAACTTAGAGATCCATCCGTCGCTCCAGCTTTTCGTCCTCTTCAATTCCCAAATTATAATTCCCACCGTCTTCCCAAAATTATTCCTGACAACTTGTTGAATATCTGCTCCTCTGACACCTTTTGGAACTTCTTTGATTTCATCAAAAGGAAATTCTTGCCGTAAAATATTTTCAAATTCTAATTCAAAAACTTCTCCTTGCTGTTGTTGGGATCCCTGCTGGGCTCTACGCTTAAGTACTTCTATTTGTTTTAATAAATCACTTTTTTCTTTTTCATTTTCAAGATTTTTAAATCTGTTTTCCTCCATGGCTTTTTTATAAGACTCTTCGGAAATTTTTTTTCTTTCTTCATCAATGGTTCTCTGGGTTTTTAATTCCAATTCTTTTTTTTCTTCTTCAAGTTTTACTCTTTCTTTTCGAATTTCTAGTTCGTTTTTTCTTAATTCCTCCAGTTTTTTTTCTTTTTCCTCATTTTCCTCTTTTAATAATTTGACTTCTTGATTATTTTTTTCTTGAGTTCTTTCCTCAGCGGCTACTAATGCTTTTTTCCACATAATCTGTTTTTGTTCAAGTTCAAAAACCTTGGTAATATCCTCTCTTAGTTGATGTTTTAAAGCTTCGTCAAACGGAAATGATTTTTTGCAATGGGGGCAGATTATATTATCGTTCATGCCAAGATTATAACAGACTAAAACGGTTGATATTTGATAAAATATACTATATCTTTTTGATCTTTGATATTTGATTTTTGGTATTTCTTATGGGGAGTGGTGTAATGGTAACACACTTGCCTTTGGAGCAAGTTACTCATGGTTCGAATCCATGCTCCCCAACATGATTCGGCAAGTTCACCTCACTTTTTTAAAAAAAATATAGAACTTTTCTATTATCTAAATCCTTGTCATTCTAAATATAATTATTGACCTCTCAAAATCGGATTGACTTGAACGTTTTGAGCTGTGACCGAGCCGTCAGAATTTTCCGTTCCAAAAACGGCTACCTTGACTCCGCTTTTCAATTCGCTTTTGTCGACTGTTTCCGCTTTATTGATCTGGGTTCCGTCCGACAATAAAACTATCTTACTGCTATGATTAAACTTCATTAAAAACGAAAGATGAAGCATTTTCTTGATTTTTTTGTCTAAATATGGTTTAATAGTTAACTATGGTTAACTATTTCGGTATTTTCAGCCAAAATCAGGAAGATTACCTTAAAACAATCTATTATATAAAGGAAAAGGCAAATAATAATATCAAATCAGTTGAAATAGCTAAAAGACTTTCTGTCAGTAAGGCAGCCGTTTCAAAGATGATAAGACGGCTTAATGATCAAAATCTCATAAAAATCAGTCCTTATTCAACTGTCAGTCTTACACAAAAAGGAGAGAGAAAAGCAAAAATATTAATCCGCAAACATCGTTTGATTGAAGTATTCCTTGTCAACGTACTGAAAATAAATAAGAAAAAAATTCATGAAGAAGCCCACAAACTGGAACATTCTTTTTCCGATGAGACAATAAAAAAACTAGACGCTTTTTTGGGAGCTCCAAAATTTTCACCTGAAGGCCGCCCAATCCTAAAAATTTAAAATACAAAAATGAATTCATTAACAAACTTTGCTCCAAAGTCATATGTCAATATTCAAAAAATAAGTGGAAATAATATGGTAAAAAAAAGACTTTCAGGAATTGGAATTGTCGAAAAGACAAATGTAAAAATTCTCCAAAATTCAAATAATCATTCCCTTATTCTCATTAAAATCGGCAATAGAAGAATTGCTATCCGCCGTAAAACCGGGCAAAATATTTTGGTAAAACAAATATGAACAAAGAAATAACCGTCGCAATTGTCGGTAACCCCAATGTCGGAAAAACCGCTCTTATAAATACTCTCGCCGGTTCTCATTTAAAAATCGGTAACTGGCCAGGTGTGACTGTCGAGAAGAAAGAAGCAGTGCTTGAATATAAAGAAACTATCATTAGATTAGTTGATCTTCCCGGAGTATATAGTTTAAGTTCAACCAGACAGGATGAAATTATTACAGATAATTTTCTTCATTTAAATAAATATGATCTGATAATAAATGTGATCGATGCAAATAATATCGAGTTGAACTTAAATCTGACAACCCAACTTCTTGAATCAAAAAAACCAATGATTATGGTTATCAACTTCTGGAAGGAATTTATAAAACAAGGCAATATTTTATATATAAAAAAACTTTCCAAACAATTAAATATAGAAATACTTACAGCTGAAGTTATAGATAAAAATGCAAAGGAAATTATACTGGAAAGCATTTATACAATTTCAAAGAAAAAAATACCAAGGCCGATTACAATCTTTAAAAAAAATCGCCACGAAGCTATACAACTCATATTGGTAGATGTATTACATACAACAAAAAAAAGAATTAAATCATTGACCGACCGTATTGATCGGATTTTTCTTCATCCTGTTTTGGGAATTATTTCTTTTATCACCATATTTTATTTTATGTTTAAGCTTACCTATGATGGCAGTGCTCCTTTTATCGACTGGATTGATGGTTTTTTTAACGGATTTATCCGCAATAACACTCAGATTCTTTTGAATTTTTTTAAGGTTCCGGACGTCTTGCAGTCTTTTATAATAAACGGATTGATTGCCGGCGTCGGAACTGTCATGACGTTTATTCCTCTTATGGCCTTTTTATATTTTTTTATTTCTCTTCTTGAAGAAAGTGGATATATATCAAGAGTTGCATATTTACTGGATAAATACATGATGATGATCGGACTTCCCGGTAAAGCATTTATTCCCCTTCTTATAGGTTTTGGGTGTAATGTTCCGGGGGTTTATGCTACAAGAACACTTGAAGAAGACAATGATAAAAAAATTGTCACTTCCATAATGTCTTTTATGTCATGTGGAGCGAAGTTACCAATTTATATTTTATTCTCTTCAGTATTTTTCCCTAAATATGCAGGATTTGTCGCTATTTCCTTATATTTATTGGGAATAATAATTGCAATTATATGGGCATCAATATTAAAAAAATGGGTTTATCCAAATAAATCAGAAAGCCTTATTATTGAATTACCGGAATATCATTTGCCCACCACAAGAGTTGTTTGGAATTCTGTCCGGCTTAAAATTGGTTCTTTTATCCACCGTGCAGGAACGGTGATTACCGCAGTTGTAATACTTATCTGGGCCCTGACAAATTTACCTTATGGAGCCGGTCCTGAAAAAAGCATTCTTTCAAATATTTCAAAAACTGTTTCGCCTGTATTTATGCCACTTGGTTGGGGTCATAGTTGGAGAGCGACCGCGTCAGTTGTCCCAGGTTTTCTTGCCAAAGAAGCAGTCATCGGGGCATTGGCAACAACATATGGAATTAAAGAGAATCACCAATCAAATACAAAGAGTGAATTCATATCGGATCTCGCAATTCAGGGAGTGTCATTAAAAGATGCCACAATTCAATCGGGAAAAATGATTATTTCAGGAATAATTCCTGGCGTTTTTAGCTGGGAAAAAGACAATGATACTACATTAATCACAGCTATTAAAAAAGACTTTACTCCCCTTACTGCGATATCCTTTATGATTTTTAATCTGCTTCTTATGTCCTGTACCGCGGTGATGGGAGCGATAAAGCATGAGTTTGGAGGAAAGTTTCTCTTAATTACTCTGGCAATAACTGGAGGTACGGCATACACCATCAGTTTTATCGTATTTCAAATTGGAAGATTATTTGTTTTATAAAGTATGGAAAATACATTAATACTGCTAATAATCTTTTTTTCTGCAGGATATTTGTGCGTTTTTTTTAGAAAAACAAATAAAGAAGGACATTGTGCAAACTGCCCTCTTAATAAAGTGTGTATTAAGGTAAAACAAAAAACTATCTGAATTTTAATAAATTGATTTCGATTTCAGACATTTTTTTAATACTGTTCCATTTATACCATTTAGTCTGGAGATGATATAACACTATAAGAATCAAACGGGTCATGACCGACCCGCTCAACACAAGAAATTGGAAGATTAATACTTAATCGTCTCTGGGACGGAGCCGTCAAGATGAAACACTCCCCCTTTGAAACTTGCATCTTTGATATCCGCGCCCCCTATCTGACTTATTCTTCGCTCAATCATATCCCCCATCGCCACTGCCACCAGTTTAGTGATTGATTCAGGGACAGTCACTCGTCCAACCTGAAGAGTGGCTGG
>Ga0209211_10007141_pt1 | contig 15799 bp, 12 predicted proteins | sample RifGroA2_FD_183992 | JGI IMG/M metagenome (GOLD analysis project Ga0209211, IMG submission 183992) | Groundwater microbial communities from Rifle, Colorado, USA - Groundwater A2 (SPAdes) (version 2) | ecosystem: Environmental > Aquatic > Deep subsurface > Groundwater | place: Rifle, Colorado... | reverse complement strand
CGCTGGTAACTAAATTACAAAAAGAAAATCAAATCCTCAAACAATTGGTCGCCGAGCTTTCCTTGAAAATCAGGGAGGGCGAAAAAAAGGGGTGGTGAAAAACATGGACAACAAATCAAAGGCCTTGGAATTCTTGCGCATTCCCCGAGCCTCGTTCTACTACCAATCAATTTTGGAAGAAAAAGACAAAAAGTTGAAAACCGATATTGAAAATGTCTGGGTTAAACATCCGGGCTACGGCGGCGAGCGATTGGCCATTGAACTTCAAATCAACGAGAAACGAATCAGGCGAGTGATGAAGAAATTCGGATTGCGCCCGCCGAGAGGTCGCAAAAGGCCAAGAAAATCAAGATGGAATGACAATGGAACAATTGCGCCGAATCTCCTGGTTTCCTTGTTCCCGCTTTTCAAAAATCATGTTTGGGTTACCGACTTTACTTATCTCAAATGGCGGAACCGTTGGGTTTATGTCGCCACGGTTGTAGATTTATTCACCCGGGAAGTGTTGGGCGTTTCCATTAAAACCTGCCACGGGGCGATTCTGGTCGCCGAAACATTACTGAACGCTTTGATGGATAATCCACCACCAAGCATTGTCCATTCCGACCAAGGCAGCGAATACAAAGCCAAGCTGTTCAAATCAATCCTTAACGAATGCGGGATAGTGCCAGCATTCGCCATATAGCCAGTAACAAAAGATATACCGGCGGGGCGGTTTTTGAATTTGGCAATTTTATCTTCTAACTCTTGGTGAAAATACAAATTACCGGTGAGCAGACGAGCGCTGCCGTTGCCAATGCCCCATTTTTCCAAACCCTCTTTCGCCGCCGCAATTACTCGCTCGTCTCTCATCATTCCCAGATAATTGTTAGTGGCGAACATCAGAACTTTTTTGCCATTCATTATCACCTCCGGCGCGTGCGGACTTTCAACTATCGGCACATTTGGAAAAAGCCCGTGCTTTTTAACCCAATCCACCGCTTCAGATATCTTTTTCATTTTATGAAAACTTAAATCTTAACCCGATATTTTATTAGATGATGAAAGTAGGACATTTATTTTCTTATGATAGCATAAAAATCTCAAGAAAAAACCGCCCGAATTTACAATTATCCATCGACACGCTACAACCGCTTATATATCAAGTTTTGCGTAAGTCCTATTAGTATCAAATTATCCCCTATAATTTTATTCCAAACAGTTCTTTAGTTTACCTAAAATCCCTTTTGGCTCTTCAAAAGAGAGGGTGGCCAGCGCTTCTTCATAAGTCGCCCATCTGAAATCGTCAATTTCTGTTTTGTCAATAACGACTACGGAATTGTTTGCGGTGGCAGAAAAGAAAGTAACCGTTTTATGGATTTTAGCGCCGGCTCGCTGAAAATTGTAAGAGTCAGTGAAAGATAGATTGGGAATGATGGAGACATCGCGAAGACCGGTTTCTTCGGCAAGCTCGCGCAACGCCGCTTGCTCGTCGGTTTCGCCGTCATTTTTGTGGCCCTTGGGAAAAGCCCACTCTTGCGTATTTTTACTTCGCACCAAAAGAAAACGACGTGAGGTGTTGTCGTTCCAAATCGGAATAATCCCAAACGAAGCGTCTAATATTTCTTCTTTTAACGCAGAAATTTTTTGCATAACCAACGCCGCGGCTTTCTCAAAAACGCCATCCGCGTAAATGCCTTTTCTTGTGATTCTTTGGATTTCACCGGCCAAAATGGGTTTACCGAAAGAAACTGTTACTTTTCTTCTCCTTAACAGAAAATCCCAGCAGGTTATTTTTAATACGCCTGACACAAAAACCGGAATAATCGGCTTGCCAGTCATAATCGCAAGATAAGCTATCCCGCCTTTTCCTTCACCTAAATTTCCATCGCGGGTTTTCTTACCTTCGGGAAAAATATTGACACTGCCGCCATTTTCAAGAATCCTAATGTGAACCGCCAAAGATTTCTCAAAATTATGAAGACCGACCAAAACGGAATAAGCCCCCCAGAGTTTAAAAAATAAACCGCCGTAAAAAAACTGCCGCCAACCACTGTTTTGGTAGAAAGCTTTCTCGCGTGAAGTATAAAAAACCGGCGACAACCGCGACAGGAAAGGCAAGCAGGCCGGCACGAAAAACGGGTCGAGTTCGCTTGAATGATTGTTGGCGAAAATAATGCCGGCTGGCAAATTAGTAAAATTTTCAGCGCCCTTGATTTCTAAACGTAGAAAAAAACTAAAGATGAGGCGTGTCGGCACCCAAATTAAATTTTGGAGAATAAAGGGGTAAAGCCAATAAAAAGGAAGAAGCATTTTAGAATAAAATATTGATTTTACTTTTACATAATAGCACGAAATCATTCCAATGCGGCGTTGCGCCTGGAAATTAAATACGGGTTGTTAAGAAAAATCAGATTTTTGCCAAATCGTCCACAAGAGATTTGAGGTCGGCGGCGAAGGGGGTGCGGGGCCACTTTTTTAGGAGGGTCTTGGAAGCCGCGCTGTAATACCAAATGATTTTCTCTTTCGGCGCGGCAAAACGGGCAAAGACCTTGTCGCCGATACGCCGGTGGTCGTTTAGAAGTTCCGAACCGTTGGCTAAAACATCAGCCGCTTTGACCATAAGAGACGAATGCGAAAAATGGGCGATGCGCTCTAGCGCTTCCCTCTTCCGTTCGTCCCAAGCTCTCCTGTCCGGCTTCTCTGAAACGCTGGCCACCACTTCGGCCACCCTCTCGCCGAACCGGTCATTGAGTATTTTCTTCGTTACTTTCTTGAAAGCGGCGCTGTCCTCAATGGTATCGTGAAGGATGCCGGCGGCGACAATTTCCTCGTCCGCGCCGCCGCGCGAAAGCAAAAGCCCCACGATAAGCGGGTGGATAATGTAGGGAATGTCTTTGCCTTTACGCTTTTGCTTCTGGTAAACCTCGTGAGTGTTAATGGAGAAGCGAATGGCTTTTTTAATGACCGATGAGTAAAGCACAAGGGAAGCATTTTATCTTATTAATATCATCAATACTACACAAAACTGTGGATAACCGGATTGATGACGAAGCGGGAGCGAGTTTTCTTATGAAAAAGAAAAGGCCGCGCTGATTTTTCGGGAGAAAAATCAGCGCGGCGATGCGGAAATCTCCGCTAAGCGCTTGCCGAAAATATATCCTCAAACGGCTGAACGTTCGGCACGGCCGGCCCTCGCGCCTGGGCAAAGCGGAATTTAGAACGAAGAAGCAATGTCCCGAGCAACAAATCCGCCGCCGGAAACACCACATTGAAATTCCGGTTCGGATAGCGATGGTGGAGCAGATGATGGCCGTTCAAACGAAAGAAAAACCAAGTTCTCTCCACCCGCCGCCCTTTGGGCAAATGCATGCACCAATGCAAATACTCATACGCTCCGTAATAGAGACCGATGACTCCCATAGAGATGAGCCATGCCCGCCAACCGACCAAAAGAAACGGCGAGGCCGAGAGGATTACTAAGACCGGCCCGTTCCACCACGCCATGGGAATCGTCCATTTGTCCGAATCTTCCTTGAGATGATAACTGTCATCGGCCTTGAAAATCCGATGGTGAGTAAGCGCGTGCGCCTCATATGGATATCTAAACTTCAAAAGAGGCCGATGCATAACGAAGCGGTGAAGCGTCCATTCAAAGAAGGACGCATAAATCACACTCCCCAAAACAGCGAGGATAAAAACGGTTAGAGACATATTTTCTTTCGGTTGAGAGAATTTCCGCGTTGATGACAAAGTTCAAATTCATTTGGGCAAGCATTCCGACCGCAAGCGGACGAAAAAGGCGCGCGCCCTTTAGAATCTTCCGGATAAATTATAGCACACGATTTTCCAAATTATTTTAATCCTTGATTTTTTTCGCGCAAAAACTTTTTAATCCACCGCCTCTTTCGGCATCGTATGCCACAAGCCCCGCTGGCCTTCGGCCAATCGCGGGTCTTCGTAGACTTTCGCATCAGGATACAAAAGAGCCATCGTTTCCTTTGACCGCCGGTAGTAAGAAACATAGTTGGCGTCAAAATTGCCGAATCTCTTCCTCAAATACTTGCCGGTAATTTTGGCTTGCTTCCGCCCTAAGGAAGTAAGAGCATATTCATGAGATGAAATATCATAATCGGCGCGTTCCACTGGAGAGCAGACATTTCCTTCCGACTCCGCGTGTCTAACAATCACAAGCAAGCTCGGCCAACCATTAACTTTGGTGCCGGCGCGTTTTGCCCGCTTGCTCTTGACTCTTCGCAACATAACCCCACATTATCACTTTCCCGCTGTTGAATCAAAAAACTGATCTATCCGCCGGCTCATTATTTACTTTTTGACTTTCTGTTTAATTGTCAAAAACAGCCAAACAAATCCGGATACTAAACCTGCGGTACTCAAAACATCGCCCAATGCGCCCTTAATAATAACCCCTCCCAAAATACCAACGATTGCAACATATCCGTACTCCTTTTTATCCATTTTCCTAAATTGCCACCATTTTTTCTTCTCCTCCGGTTGGAAGAAAAAACTCTTCTTTTCATTCTCCATATTAAGTTTGTTAATAATAAAAGAAATCAGCAAAACTATATCAACTTTTGATAAGTTTCAAAAGCGGCTCTTCCCAGCCGAAGCAGGTTTGCTTGCCTTTTAGGATTCCGAAAGCCTTTGTACAATTCGGGTCAAGCTTGGCGTATTCTTGAAGCACAGCAACAATCTCTTCAACGAATCCACCGACCGTGCCATCGGAATCGTCAATACCGCCGCGAGAAAGTTTATCATCGAGCCGTAGGAGCGTATCAACCAAGAGCTTCGCGGTTTGCTCGCCGACCGGCAAGTCGGAAACTATTTTTGCCAAACGGTTGCATCCTTCGGAGAGCGAGCTTTGATACGCAAACCAAACACGGGAAGGGCCATCATATGGCTTAATGTATTTCATTGCGCCAGTGATTTCTTTTTTCATCGCCGCTAATTCCTCTTTGCTTAACTCTCCGAGCCGGCCGCTGCAAGTTGGCTGACTTACAAGTTTCTTCTCCTCATCTGTAAGCGGCTTGCCGCCGGTTACGGCCCGAATCGCAACCGCGACCATGTGTTTACAGAGCGTATTATTCTGTCCAAGATAACAAGCGCAATCGCCTTCATCAAAACGCCGCGCGGAGACAAAAACTTCGTAAACATTTCCGCCGCTCCCGCGCACATTCGCCAAAAAACCGGACATTTCGTTATCTCTAAAATTCTTCACCCCGCCCGATTCATAAATACTAATCGCCTTCTCAATTGTCGGCCCATCCGTCGCAAACTTAATTTTATCTAAATCGTATTTCGCCGTCATGATTTTTTACTCTTCACATGCTAATTTTTTCTGCTTCGGTAGTTTCTTTAATTATCTTGACCATGTTGTTAACAATATTCCAATGATTTTTCTCACGGCGAGATATATTTGAGTTTAACTACTCCTCGCGCAATGCGAGGACTTTATCCACGACATACCTAAACATCCTCTTTTCTATGTAGGCATTTAGTTCTTTGTTATTTCGGAGCTGTTCCCACAATTTACGGTCAACATCAAACTTATCGTCAATCTTCTTATCAAACTTCTCGGTAAAATATAGCTCAGATGATGATTTAGGATTATTAGCCACCACATCCTGAAGTTTTTCGTCTTCTGCAAGTTCTTCGCCCACATTGTTCAAAGTTTTTTGTTGTTCAGGCCCAAAATCCACGCCCCAGCGTTTGTTCACATCTCCAATGATTTTAGAAAGTGTGTCCTCTACCTCCTCAAACGGAGCACTGGGTACTTTTTCCTCCTCTCGCACATCGCCACCTTCCGGTGAAAGCGTTACGCTTGTCTTGAGCTTTCGTACCACGCGCACCGAATCCATATCAATATATTTTAATAATTCAACAAGGGGCTTTCTCGGGTCTTTTGGCAACTTTTTCAAAAGACATTTCAAGAGCAGGTACAGTTTTTCATGCGCCACATCCGAATATCCCAACACCTGCGCAAGATATGGGTAGCGCTTCAAGTACACATTACCGATAGACAAAAATTCTCCGTATTTATCGTCCCCGACAATATCGCCAGTGCCGCCTCGTGGCAATTCCTCTATAATCTGCTTCGCAATCGTATCTATATACGCGTTCGCTTGTGCGTGAATCTCCTCGGCATCGGGGTCAATAAGCTCTACAAATCCGTCAAGTGCATCATCGCTAATCAAATACACTCCGAAAAGGGCGCTCCGCAAGTCATTGAGCGCGTTGATATCCGTACCCTCTGAAATAATCGTGCTTGTGTAATACGGTTCAAACGCCCGCTTAATCTCGTCAATCTCATTCACAAAATCAAGCACATATACTTGCTCCTTGTCTCTGGTCGTACGATTTAAGCGCGAAAGCGTCTGCACTGCCTGCACACTCGCCGTTAGCCGCTTGTCCACATACATAGCGCACAAAAACGGCTCGTCAAATCCCGTCTGGTATTTTTCCGCCACAATCAAAAACCGATATTCCGGCTTTTTGAATTCACGGGCGGTGTTATCTTCAGAAATACCGCCGTTAATAGATGCCTCTGTATATGATACGCCGTCAATCACAAGAGAATCGGTGAACGCCGCAAGCGTTTTGTAGGGAAAGTTATGCTCGCGTAAATAGCGGTCAAGCGTAAGTTTATACCTCGCCGCCGCCTCGCGCGACGAAGTAACAATCATTGCTTTCCCATCACCGCGCAAGAGGTCGCGCACAGTTTGCTCAAAGTGCGCCATGATGACCTCTATCTTTTGCTCAAGCGTTGTTTCGTGCAGATTAACATACTTGAATATCGCCGAAAGTGCCCGTCCGCGAGGCACAGTCGGGTCTTCGCTCAATTTCTTTAGAAGTTTGAAATAGGTTTTATAGGTTGTGTAATTCGTAAGGACATCAAGAATAAACCGCTCTTCAATTGCCTGCTTCATGGAATACAAATTGAATGGTTCAAATGAGCCGTTCGTCTGCTTTTCGCCAAAACGCTCTAGCGTTTCGTGCTTTGGTGTCGCGGTAAAGGCGAAATAACTGATATTGCCCGGCTGCCTTCGGCTGTTCACCTGTTCCAAAAGCCAGTCCTCGGTTTCTTCTTCGGTCAAGATATCGTGAACCCTTCGGGTGAGTTCGCCTGATTGGGAAGAATGCGCTTCGTCCACGATAAGCGCGAATTTCTTGGTTGATAACTGTGCAACGACATCCGCCACAAACGGAAACTTTTGTATGGTGGTTGTAATAATCTTTGCGCCGCTTTCTAGCGCATCTTTAAGACGCGTTCCGTCTTCACCGGCAGAAATCAAGACCCCGGGCGTTGCCTCCAATGCCTTGATAGTATTCCGCAGTTGCTTATCAAGCACCCGTCTGTCTGTAAGCACAATGACGGTGTCATACACCTTTTCGTCTTTTGCGGTATGTAAATCCGCCAAGCGATACGCGAGCCATGCGATAGTTAAACTCTTGCCGCTTCCGGCGCTGTGCTGAATGAGATAGTTCTTGCCCGCGCCCGCCTCGCGCGCTGTAGCAAGCAGGTCAAGCACGGTGCGCCATTGATGATAGCGGGGAAACAATTGCACCGCCTGACGATACTCCTTTCCCGCGCGGTCTTCACGCGTCTCCGTATAGGCGTGGACGAACGATTGGAGCAATCCCGCGAGCGCGTCCGGCGCCCACGCCTCCTCCCATACATAGTAGGTCATGTGTTTTTTCTTTACTGGCGGATTGCCCGCGCCCTTCTCAAACCCTTTGTTGAAAGGCAAGAAGAAAGTTCGCTCTTCTTTAAGCTCGGTTGTTACATACGCCTCGCTCGTATCCACGGCAAAATGCGCCACGCATCGCTTGAATGAAAAGAGCTTTTCGCGCGGGTCGCGGTCGGAGCGATACTGTCGCATCGCGTGATGCGCGTTTTGGCCGGTCAGTTCATTTTTGAGTTCGGCGGTAATAATGGGAATACCATTTATGCACAAAACTACATCTATGGATTGCTCGGTTGTTTGCGAAAACTTCACCTGCCGAATGACAGAAAAGATATTACTTTTGTAGAGTTTCTGAACATCGGGATTAAGCGAGGTTGCGGGGAGAAAAAACATAAGTTCTAAACGCACCGGCCCTTCCTCCACGCCTTTGCGCAATATATCAATCACTCCGCGTTTGCCGATTTCTTCATCAACACGGTTCGTCAGACGAGATTGGAGCGCGTCTCCATAAATCTCCTCAAGCCGCGCGAGCTTGTCTCCTTGTGTTGCACGCAAAAACTCAAAGAGAAGCGCGTGGTCAAGCGTGGTCGCTTTGTCATAGTCCGTCTCGGCGTTCCGTTTGCGGAAACTGTGCATACGCGCAAGTTCGCGCTCAATGTGCTCCTCAAACGCAATTTCTTTCAGGTTTTGATGAATATTGGGCATGGTCTATTCTATCTTCTAAATGTCTTCTAACGACTTTGGCTATATTGTTCTAAAAATCTCCTTTTATTTAGCCCAATAAATAGGCATCTTCTAATGTCTTCTAAAAATTGGGTTCGTAATGGGCATCTACAGTAGAGCCAACTTTATGGATAAGGCCTACCTCCTGCATTTTACTCAAATCATAATTGATTGTCTGCCGCGGAACGCTTGGCAAAATCCGTTCACACTCCTTTGCGCTTACCTTTTTGCTGTCAACCAGATGCTCCCATATTTTGAATTGTCTAATGTTTAATTGGCTCAACTTTGGTCCCGGAAGAATCACTTTAAAACTGTTAGTGGTATTCTTAAAAACCGGCGATAATAAATCCCATCTTTCCATCTCATTAAACACAATATCAATTCCTCTTCCGTATTCCTCAAGATAATCTAGGTCCTTTAATCGGGCTGCGATTATTTCGTTACGGCTCACCTGTGCGTCGCGTATATTTTCTACGGTAACACCGGGCGGCAAACAACCGGGATTAAATACTTCAATTCTGTCCTCAAAGATATTCACCTGCGTATAAGTTTCGGTGATTCTGTAATCGCGGTGAATAACAGCATTGGCAACAATTTCACGAATCGCTTTTTCCGGATATTCATAACGCTCCACTCGTTTCGTACCGATAATCTCCGCGCCCCTTCGTATATTTTTTAACACGAATTTCTGCATTTCATTGATATGTTCGTCTAAAGTTCCATCCAAATCTGCGCTGTCAATAATCTCTGTCGCAACATTTGAACCTTTATAACGCACACAGCGAATCTTGTATCTATTAAATGCCCTTTTTAATTGGGGTTTGTCTTTGGCAAAAACTAAGAAACCGGCCATGGTGGGATATCTGCTTCCGTCATAATCATCAGCAATGCCTAAATTTTTCAACAATTCAAAGTCAATGTCCGCAGAGCTCGCTTCTCTTTTTGTGCGCCCACCCATGCGTACAAGTAGTTCATAAATCTTTTCCGTTGACAGATCACTAAGCGAAACATCCTCGGCTTTAGACGCATCAAATCTTGAAAGTTTTGCGTTATCAAGCAATCGGCGCATTTCCTCATCCGTAATTTTTCTGTCCGTATTACCGTCTCGCACGAATGCGCCATTCGGCATTCCAACCGGTTTATAGTAACAGGGTTTAAACTGATCCGGACATTCAGGGATATATGCCGCAAGCAAAGGGACGCTGTCTATTTCAAAGAAAAAATATTCTGGACGAACTACAATACTCATTCCGGTATTGCACATATCACCCATTTTCTCTTGAATCATAGATGCATCACTAATTCCAACAACAGTAAATTGAACTTTTCCTTCGCTCCGGTCTTCTTTTACGCCAAAGACAATATAGCCGCCATTCGGCCGGTGTGAAAAAGAAGAAATTGACTTCCAAGTATCTCGTGGAAATCCTCCTCGCGCGTCTTTAAACTCAACATTATTGGTTTCTGAACCAAGCTTTAACGCACGGGTTACAGCTTCTTTTGCTTGTTGTTCATTCATATTTTTATTTTCCCCGTTACCGCAGAATAAATTAGCGATGAGCGGTATTCTTTTAGCTTTTCAATTTGTGCCTCAATGAGCGCGACGGCTTTGTCTATTTTTGCGGTTTCAGTGTCTAAAAAATCCGCAACTTGTTTTTGTTCGCGCACATTTGGTAGCGGAAATAATTTATTGTGCACGGCTTCTCGTGATAATCCAGGCACGCCAGTATCAAACGAAATATCATTCAGATTTGCTACGCTCATACAATATGAAAGCCACTTTAAGTCATCTTTACTCCACCTTTCGTCAACAAAATATGTAGTATCAATCGCAAACACAGCTTTACCAGTGTAATTTACAGCACCGAAAGAACCTTTACGACCCACAATTATTGCTGGTGCTTTTGTGTTTGCTTCTGAATGCACACCGACTGGCCCATTTGAACCATAAACCTGTACCTCACCAATCTCGCGATTTTCGTTAGATAACGACTCTCCGTACTGTAATCTCGCAATGAATTTCAATCTTTTTAACTTCCACCCCGCCGGAATACGCCCGAGCCATTCTACGCCGGAAGGTTTGAGCGTGGCGCGCGGGTCTAACCCTTTGGTAACGGCGCGGGTGATGAGCGCGGTGCGCTTTTCGCGCAAAAGTGCAATCAATTTTTCTTTTTTCTCAATCAACTCGTCAACAATTTTCGTCTTCCCATCCAAAAAGTCCGCAATCCGTTGTTGGGTGTTGAGAGGGGGTAAAATGGAATGAAGCGCTTTGAATTGCCAATATCTCAAGCTGTGTTGGTCATCAACAATACCATGTCCGTATTGATACGAAAGTTCGTTGTAGACCTGTGTTTTGTATTGGTAGTGTAAATATCTTGGCTCAACTCCCGATTTCGGTTTCAAAATAATATAAGCAGGACTCACGATGCCATGATAACGGCTCACACCAACCGCGCCTTGCCACATGCGCATTTTATTATATGCAATGTCATTCGGCTCAGTAATTTTATAATTGCTTTTGTCATCGTTTGAACTATCTTTTTCATTTTCCAATTCTGATTGCTTCGTTACCCCTCGCGAAATGGAAACTGACAACAATTCCTCACCACCCTTTGCGCGCTCAATGCGCTCGGAAAAAATGCCGAGATTGCGAATCGTTTTCCACTCCAAGGGAATTCTATCAAACCACTCCACGCCAGAGTCCTTATATTTCGGATATGTTTGTAATTTCGTGGTCATACGCTTACTTCTTTTTCTTTCCCGCTTTTTTGTTCAGCTTTTTCACGACGCGGTCAAAGTCGGAAATATAATCTTTATCTTGTTCTACACGGTATTTTTCATACTCCTCCAACGCCAGCGCCTCGGCAACTTCGTGACTAACCTTGCCGGCATCAGCTAGGACATCTCGTTCATTAAACTTCAAAAATGCGTTGAGTTTCATCACCCAGTCCTTCATACGCATGAGTACTCCCCGTTCTGCTTGCATTTCCGCATAATCCAAATACATAGTAACGATTCTGTTCAAATAATCCAGTTCCTTTTCCTGTAAATAGTTTTTTGCAATGACGACATCGGTTTCCCGAATCTCGCCTTTCGGCGCGTTTTTCCAGACGGTAAGTCCCATGTTCCGCTTTCCGCTATCTACCCTTGTGTGTATTATCTCTGCCGCAGTTTTCCCCGTAATGGCGAAGTGGAGCTTATTCTGCACTGTCGCAAAAAACTGCTTTGTGATTTCTTCATTTGGGTTATAATCAGCACTGCACTGCGCGTAAATGTCCGTAACCTTTTGATACATGCGGCGCTCACTTGAGCGAATGTTCCTAATTCTCGCTAACTGTTCCTCAAAATAATCCTTGCCAAAAATAGTGTTGGGATTTTTCAGCCGTTCATCATCCATAGTAAAACCCTTGATGATGTATTCTTTCAACCTTTCCGTCGCCCAGATGCGGAATTGGGTCGCCTGCGAGCTGTTGACTCGATAGCCAACGGAGAGAATCGCGTCAAGATTATAAAACTTGGTTTTGTAGGTCTTGTCGTCATCGGCAGTATGTTCCAAAATGGAACTAACTGAATTTTCGGTTAATTCCCCGCTCTCAAAAATATTTTGTAGATGCTTGGTGATGGCTGGTCTTTGAACGCCGAATAAAAGAGCTATCTTATCTTGTGTAAGCCAGATATTCTCATCCCGCAAAAATATCTCCACCTTCACTTTCCCGTTTGGCGTAGTGTAAAGCAAAAACTCCGTAAAGCTATTATTTGGAATAATTTTGTTCCTTTTTTTCATAAAAGGTCGTCCAGCAACTCGCGGGTTTCTCGTTCAAGTTGCGCAATATCTCTTTCTATTTCCTCAACCTTTCTCGGCTCTTGGTACTTGTAGAAATACCGTGTGAACGGGATTTCATAGCCGACAATGCCCACCTTGCCGTCTTTGGCATCGCAGACACTCTCATCAATCCACGCATCCGGCGCGTAGGGCTTCACTTCTTTGTTAAAGTAGGCGCGAATATCCACGCCCCACGGCACGCGCTCAAAGTCCTTAGGTTCGTTGTCCGGTTCCGGTCTGCCGTTTTCGTCAAGACATATTTCCGCTTTCTCATCGCGCGCGCCGATTTCTTGCCAAACTGTTTTGCGTGTCTTTTTAGATACCTTTAACTCCTGCGTACTGAAGGCATCATCAAGTTTTTTCAGAAATACCGCGCGAGACATAAGTACCTTCTTACGCATATCCTCTAGTATTTTGTAAATCTCCGTGCGTAATTCTTGCCACGCCTTATTTTCCGTTTCGCCTTTCTCGCCGGTCTTTTTGCTCGGGCGGTCGTTCATAAAGTCCTTATGTTCCTTGAGCCGCGCAAGGGATTCATCGGTGATTTCAAACTTCAAACGAAGCGGTCGCTGAATCGTAATTTCGCGATAGGCAAAAGCCGTCGTCCCGAAAATCTTTGCGCGTTCGCTTTCTTTGTAGCCGTTGTAGCAGGTAATAATTTCCTTGGCGTTTTCTTCGCTTATTTCATACCGCTTGGCACCGAGATTACGGCGTAGCTGATTGCGCGTGGTGCGTGCGTCAATCAGCATCACCCTCCCTTTGCGCTCGGTTGGTTTTCGGTTGGAAAGAAGCCAGACATAGGTAGAAATGCCGGTGTTAAAGAAAAGCTGTTCGGGAAGCGCGACAATCGCGTCAAGATAATCATTTTCAAGAAGCCAACGGCGGATTTCACTTTCGCCCCCGCCAGCATCACCAGTGAAAAGTGGCGAGCCGTTGAAAATAATCGCCGCATCGCTCCCGCCATCGGATAGTGATTTGAATTTGGAAACAGCATGTTGAAGAAAAAGCAGTTGCCCGTCAGAAATGCGCGGAAGCCCCGCGCCAAATCTGCCGGTAAAGCCGCGCTCTGCTTCATGTTCCACGGCATCTTTATCTTTCTTCCATTCCACGCCGTAGGGCGGATTGGAGATGATGTAGTCAAATTTCTTGTCGTGGTGCTGGTCGTTTGAAAGCGTACTTGCTTTGTCGTGTTCCTTATCGCCACCCTTGATATGCTCTATATTCTCGCCTTTCAAAAGCATATCGGCTTTACATATGGCGTAGGTTGCGGAATTGAGTTCTTGGCCGAAAAGATACACCGTCGCGTCCTTGTTGAAATTGTTTTGGATATAGTCCTTGCCGACGGTGAGCATACCGCCAGTGCCGCATGCGGGGTCATACAGTGTCTTCACAACTCCGGATTTAGCAAGTTCTTTCTCCTCTCCGGTAAAGATAAGTCCGGTCATAAGCCGCACGACATCGCGCGGGGTATAGTGTTCTCCGGCGGTCTCGTTTGATTGTTCGGCGAAACGGCGAATAAGGTCTTCAAACGCGAGGCCAATGATGTGGTTCGGTACTTGGTTTGGGTGGAGGTCTATTTTGTTAAACTCTTGAAGAATTAAATAAAGAATGTTTGAACCCTCAAGCCGTTCAAGCTGTTTCTCAAAATCAAATTTGGCGAAAATCTCTTTGACATTATCTGAAAAGCCGTCAATGTATTTGCGCAAATTTTTAGCGGCATGCGTTTGATCGTCAAGTAGTTTCTTGAAAGTGAATGGCGAGATGTTATAAAAATCGTAACCGGTAACGCGGCGGATGATGCGCAGGTCCGAAACCTTGCCGTCCAGCTCGTTGAATCGTTCAAGCGCTTTCTGCTTTGTCGGCTCAAGCGCCGCATCCAAACGCTTCAAGACCGTTAGGGGCAGGATGACATCTTGATATTCGTACGCTTTCCAAGAGCCACGCAAATGGTTTGCGACATTCCAGATAGTATTTGAAATTTGGTGATGTGTTGCCATAAAGTTATTTGAACAACTCTCCAGCCGAAACTCCAAGCACCTTTGCAAACTTAATAATAACAGTACCAATACTTCTCGAGCTTTCCCCGCGGCCTATCAATTTTTGGTAAATCTTTTATTTTCATTTTTTGCTTGCGCCTTTATACTCAAAATTCTCGCCGATTTTCCAAACGCCCTTCTCTCTGAAAGCCGGGGCATTCTGGCGGCGCGCGGCATTAGTTACGGCCGGCGCGGACTTGCGGTGCTTTTTCGCGTATTCGGAAAGCCGGATAACTTTGTCGCCCTTGAGATATGTGATCCGCCGCCTCCCACAATCTGTTTTCAAAATCTTTAATATTAGTGCTCATGGCTATTTTGTTTTTGCCCGCGCATCGCGAAATGCGTCATCAAAGATTTCGTAGTAGTCGGCATAGATGTATTTCTGACCATAATCGGCATTGCCAAGAGCCTCAAGGATTTTCAAATCTTTGAGCCGTTCAATAACATTATAGGCGCCGGGGGCAGTAAATCCTGTCCACTTTATAATCTCCGCTACTCCCACAATCGGTTGCCCGAAAAGCTTGCGCACGATTTCCAAAGTGGAGGCGGCGGACTTTTTGCCGAGCTTTTGCATTTTTGCAAAGTCGCGGTCTCGTAAGGCAGTGATTTTTGTACATGTTTCAATGGAAGAATCAGCGATTTCCGCAACGCCTTCAAGAAAAAATTCAAGCCAGCTATCAATATTTGCATCTTCGTCGTGATATTCTTGCAGTTTTTGGTAATATAATTTTTGATGTTTTTTGAAATAACTTGAAAGGTAGAGCACCGGTAGTTCCAAAATTCTTGCATGATGAATATACATCGCAATAAGCATGCGTCCGGTACGACCGTTGCCATCGGTAAATGGATGAATAGTTTCAAATTGCGCGTGCATAAACCCGGCCTTTACGAGAGACGGATATTCATCTTTGGTGTGAATAAATTTTTCCAAATCATTGAGCGATTTATGCATGTCATCGGGAGCTGGCGGCACGAATGATGCATCCGCCGGAGTCTTTCCGCCAATCCAATTTTGTGAACGCCGAAACTCTCCGGGATACGCGTGTTGGGTTGATCGTACGCCGATCATTAATTTTTCATGAATTTCTTTTATTAATCGCAAGGAAATTGGCAGAGTTTCCGTCCTCTCAATGCCATAATTTACCGCTTCCACATAATGGGTGATGTCGTCCACATCCGGATGCATACGGGATTTTTCTTCTGTAACCGGAGCAGCCACAGCGTCTTGCAGGGTGGCTTTAGTGCCCTCTATTTGGCTGGAATATGCCGCATCTTTTTTTATAAACATTAAAAGGAAAAAGTTCTTGTCTGGCAAAAGCCGAGTGATGCCGTCAAGTTTGCCCACCAATCTAATGGCCTCCTCATGTTTTTTGTGTAGTTTTGAACTAATAGGGAAGCCATCTTTTGGGGGAAAATCAAAAGGGATAAAGGATTTAAACCCCTCTTTTTGAGTTATATACCTGCCAATTTTTGGTTTGTTTACATTGATCATATAGATATAAACATATTATACTATTTCGTTTATATTAGCAAGG
>Ga0209211_10007139_pt1 | contig 15803 bp, 13 predicted proteins | sample RifGroA2_FD_183992 | JGI IMG/M metagenome (GOLD analysis project Ga0209211, IMG submission 183992) | Groundwater microbial communities from Rifle, Colorado, USA - Groundwater A2 (SPAdes) (version 2) | ecosystem: Environmental > Aquatic > Deep subsurface > Groundwater | place: Rifle, Colorado... | reverse complement strand
GGACTTCCAAGTGTTAGGAGATATTTGTCCATCCCAAGGCATGGTCTTTATGGATAAATTGTACGATTGCAAAAAGGCCTACGCAGTATTGAAAGCCAACGGCTGCGCTCCGGGCACCATCCGCAAACGGAACAACCCGCAGAAGAACCGCGACCTTGATCGGTGGAGATCCTATCGGCGTATGCCGTTTGAAGGGACCTTTTCCAAATTAAGAGAAAGGTCTAAATTCAAAGGAAGGGTCAAAGTCTTGTTCCAATGCTTTGCCGAAGCCATTTGTCACAACCTGAAAAAGGCAGTGACGGTACTGCCTATGCAGATCGCCCCTTAGGGGGCGCAAGGGTGAGATGTGTCCGGAGGCAGGAAAAGAGATGATTCCGAACACGAGATTGATGAAAGAATGATACGATCAACGCCTTTATAGAGGCGATGTGTATGATGATCGCATTATTGTTTGATCAATTTGGGTGTTTGGCAACAGTCCCTTCTAGGCAGGTAATTGTGTTGCAAGGTTTGCTTGTCAGCCCTTGCAATATTTCTCTCCCTGCAATTACCTGTCAAGAAGAGTTGGGGATAAAAGGTATTTACAAAATCCAAAATATCCGATAAAATAGATTTAGGCTTGAGATATGAGTATAATTCGCGATGTTACTATAAAAGCTCAAAAATATCTGGATGACCCGGATATCTTGTTGTTTGTCGGGGCGCGACAGGCGGGCAAGACTACGATTCTCAAACAATTGCAGGAGCAGGTTGTTTCGGTGCGCCGCGAAGCGCAGTTTTTTTTGAATTTGGAAGATCCGGACTTTCGCGCACTTTTGAACCAGTCGCCTAAAAATCTTTTTAAAATTTTTCCGTTTGACCTGTCACGAAGAGCAGTTGTATTTATTGATGAGGTGCAATATCTAAAAGACCCGTCTAATTTTTTGAAATATTTGTATGATGAACACGAAAAACAGATAAAGCTCTGCGTGTCCGACTCGTCGGCATTTTATCTAGACCAGAAATTTAAAGATTCCCTGGCCGGGCGGAAGCGCATCTTTCAGGTGCATACCCTGTCCTTTGCCGAGTTTTTGCGCTTTAAGGGACAGGAGGAGCTATGGCCGAAGCGCACGCGGGCGCCCCTGACGCTTTTAGAGAAGGAACGGGTTGCGCAATTTTTTGAGGAGTACATGATTTATGGCGGATATCCGCGCGTTGCGCTAGCTCCGCTAGAAGAAAAAAAAGAAATACTGTGCGAGCTGGCATATTCCTATATTAAAAAAGATATCTATGAAGGGCGCGTGCGGCAAGAGGAAATATTTTACAGACTTTTAAAAATTCTGGCCGCACAGACCGGGCAACTAGTAAATGCTACCGAGCTCTCTGCGACTCTCGGGGTTTCTAAAACAGCGATCAATGCATATCTTTGGGTGATGCAAAAATCTTTTCATCTAGCGCTTATTACGCCATTTTTTAGAAATGTGCGCAAGGAGCTTACCCGAATGCCCAAGGTTTTTTTTCTAGATCTCGGGTTGAGAAATTTTTTCCTAGACAATTTCACTCCGTTTCTTAAACGAGAAGATCGCGGCGCGCTTTTGGAAAACGCCGTGTTTTGCCAATTAGCAAAACATCGCGAAAACGCCGAGATCCATTTTTGGCGGACTACCCAAAAACAGGAAGTGGATTTTGTGATTGGGGAGAAGGAGGCTTTTGAGGTTAAAGTGAATCCAGAGCATGCCTCGTTGCGTGTTCTGAAAGTATTTAAAGCACAATATCCCGAGATTGACTTGCGATTTGTAACTTTCGAAGCGCGTTTGCAGGAATATGGTAAAATACCGATTATGGAGGTTTGGGAGTTATAATAAATGTTTATATGTCTACATTTCAAAATGCTCTAGAGCAACTTAAGCGCGCGGCGAAGATAATTAATCCGGATGCGGATTTGTTAGCGGTTCTTAATCAGCCGCGGCGGACGATTGAGGCGGCTATTCCGGTGCGGATGGATGACGGCAGTTTGCGGATTTTTCACGGGTATCGCGTGCAGTACAATAATGCCCGCGGCCCCTATAAGGGCGGCATACGTTTTCACCCTAATGTGGATATGGACGAGGTTAAGGCCTTGGCGTTTTGGATGACTATTAAATGCGCAGTGGTGGATATTCCTTTTGGAGGCGGCAAGGGTGGAGTGGCGGTTGATCCGAAATTATTAACTGCTCACGAGCTAGAAAGGTTGTCGCGCGGTTATGTGCAGGCCTTTTATGAGGTGATTGGCCCGACACTGGACGTTCCGGCGCCGGATGTGAATACCAATCCGCAAATTATGGGGTGGATGAGCGATGAGTTTATTCGTGTAACATGTAACATGAAGCATGTAACACAAGATGAGAAGGAAAAATTAAAGGCGACGTTTACGGGAAAATCCGTGGAGCAAGGCGGGAGTGAGGGGCGAGGGGAAGCCACGGGATACGGCGGATTTGTTGTTCTGGAAGCTTTGCTACATAACTCCACCCATCCTCCCCTTAAATTAAGGGGAGGAGAGGAGGGGTTACCAACGGTTGCGGTACAGGGTTTTGGAAATGTCGGGTTTTATGTGGCCAAGTTTTTACACGACGCCGGCTATCGGGTGGTGGCGGTATCAGATTCGCAAGGCGCGATTTATGATAAGCGTCAGTTAGGCATGGATCCGGATAGCATTATGAAAACCAAAAAGGCGAAAGGCGCCATCGGCGGGTGTTATTGCGTGGGCAGTGTTTGCGATTGTGAAAATTATACGGCGATTTCAAATGAAGAATTACTGGAGCTCCCCGTAGATATTTTGATTCCCGCGGCTTTAGAGGGCGTAATTAATCAAAACAATGCGAGTAAGATTAAAGCAAAAGTGATATTAGAGATGGCTAACGGTCCTACTACGCCAGAAGCAGAAAGCGTGATTTTGGGGCGCGGGGGAGTGATTGTTCCGGATGTACTGGCTAATGGCGGCGGGGTGGCGACCTCGTATTTTGAATGGTTTCAAAATATGCACAATGAAAAGTGGTCTAGAGAGCGCGTACTGCAAGAGCTTAAAGCTAAAATGGAAAAAAGTTTTACTGCGGTTTGGGATAGTTCGGCTAGACATAGTACGGATTTGCGCACCGCGGCCTACAGTGTGGCTTTAGAAAAGATAGCCGAAGCGGCGACTTACTCGGCTGAATAGTAAATAAAGATATGTTTTCACTGAAGCCTGTTTATGAGAGCAGGCTTTTTGCTTTGGGTAATGAATTTGTCGCTGGCGCGGACGAGGTGGGGCGCGGAGCGCTGGCCGGGCCGCTAGTTGCGGCGGTAGTTGTATTTGACCAAAAGTCTCTACGACAGTTTTGTCGGGCGATAGCGGGCCCAATAAGAGACTCCAAACAGTTGAGTTATTTACAGCGTGAGCGAGTTTTTCCTTTTATCAAAAAGTACGCTTGCGAGATTAGCGTGGGCAGGGTAAGCCATCGTGAGATTGATAAAAATGGCATGGGTTTTGCGGCTAAAGAGGTATTTTACAGGGCGATAGAAAAATGTAGAATGAAGAACCCGCCTCGTCGGCAGGCAGGTGTAAAATGCAAAATTTTGGTTGATGCGGTGAGGTTGCCTAGACTAGCCGTGCCACACGAGTCAATTATTCACGGCGATTCAAAAATATTTTCTATTGCGGTAGCCTCGATTTACGCTAAAGTCCTCCGTGATAGATTGATGCAGAAATATGCGTTACGTTATCAGGGCTATGGCTTTGAGAGGAATGTTGGCTATGGCACGGCAGAGCATTTTTCCGCCATAGCAAGCCAGGGATTTTGCCGAATTCATAGGAGAACGTTTTGTTTAGGACACTTGCCCAATAGGCTATAGTGTGGTAAAAGTAGTCCGTTGCTACAAGCCCCGCAGTAGTCCCGCCAAGGCGGGATCACTACGGGGCAAGGAGGAGAGCAATGGTCGAGACCCGGTATGTCTGGGTTCGTCTAGGGGGATTGAGTTTGCGGCTCTGGGTGTATCTTTTCCATGGTACCAAGCTGATGTTTCTGCAAGGGTACTACACGATTGCTGCGGGAAAGAAATTCTGCGGCCACGTTCTTAAAAATCCCTACCGTCTTGATCCGGGTTGGATTATTGGCTGGCACTGGAGGGGCGATGGGCCGAATCGTCGCCAGATTTATTATCATGTCAAGAGCGCTTACGATACCGAGCGTTCGTTTCGGCATGCGAGTGCTTCAGAAGAGGTGGCGCGGGATCGAGTAGGGCTTTCCATTGAGACGGCGGGCATGCTCGTGCGCGACCTCTTGGCCTATTGGCCTCTTACTAAGAGTCAGCGGGCGAGGCTTACGCGCAAGTTGCGGGATCTGCGCGAGCGATATCGGCGAGCACAACGCCCGGCATTGCAAGGAGCTACGGATCAGGTTACGGCAAGTGCTGGTTTCCGAGATAGCCGCGGGCGAAGTAATCCGCGGGCCAGTGCGGCGCGGCTTTTGGCCGCGCAACGACGCTACGGAGTGCGGCTGGAGGAAATTACGAGCATAGTGCCGCATCTGGGTCGCTTGCATGTGCTTGTAACTCAAGAGTTGGCTCGGATTCAGCACACCTTGCTTGAGCACGATTTTGAGCTTTTGCAAGAAGTGCGGCGCAAGTTGCCGCGCTGCAAAGAAGAGCGGGATTTGCGCTGGGCCACGGCGACGCTCCAAGACGTGCGGCGTGATCTGGCCACGATTCGCGTGGCGCCGTTTTATAGGAACTGTCGCTACATGGAAGCGGAGATTGCGATGGCAGTGCAGGTTTTGGGCGATACGCGGGAGATGCCGGAGGAGCGGGTAAAGCGCGTCGTGCCGATTATCGCGACCATGATCAATTCCATTGTTTTCAAACGCGCTCAACGCGTGCTTGAAGGGTTGATTAGAGAGGTGAGCATGGCCCAGGCCAGCGGGGAACTGGATAGCGTTCAGCCTGAAGCCTATGCTCGGCGAGTGCAAGGATTTGCGCAGCGGGCTGAACGGCTGTGTGAGGGTGGTTTCAGGCATAAGCGTTTGGTTGCTTTGCAGAAGCATTTGGCAAAGGCTGTTAAGAACCTGCGCGCAGGAGAGCTGGTCAAGGCCAAGGACTGTCTCAAGGCCGCCTCGCGCCTGCTTTGATCTTTTTTTCGGAGGAAGGGGCACAATTTGCGCCCCTTTTGTTTTTTAGGACGCAGTGCTACACTAGACCTATCCCCTAATAATCTTTCTACTGCAATTTCCATATTTTGACTGCGACTTTGCAAAAAATTATCAACATATACGCCGTATATGCTTCAAATTTTTTGCTTCGTCTCGCTCAAAATCTGAAAATTTCGTCACGAAAATTATTAGGGGACAGGTCTAATTGACAAACTAGTTTTGTCATCCTTAGTGTAGCGAAGGATCCCATTCTTTAACCACGGGATTGCCACGTCGCTTCGCTCCTCGCAATGACGTTATGAAATATCATCATCGTGAAATAGAGAAAAAATGGCAGAAAATCTGGGAGGAGCGTGGTGTGTTTGCCGCGAAAGATTTTAGCAAGCGTCCAAAATTTTATGCGTTGATTGAGTTTCCTTATCCTTCGGGGGAGGGTTTGCATGTGGGACATCCGCGTTCCTATACGGCCATGGATATTATTGCGCGCAAGCGCAGGATGGAAGGGTATAACGTTCTGTATCCCATTGGCTTTGATTCATTTGGTTTGCCCACAGAAAATTATGCCATCAAAACCGGCCGCCCACCGGCGGAAATTACTAAAGAGAATATTGCGACTTTTACCAAACAACTCAAAATGTTGGGATTTAGTTTTGATTGGTCGCGAGCGGTGACAACGAGCGATCCTTCTTATTATAAATGGACCCAGTGGTTGTTTTTGCAATTTTTCAAACATGGTTTGGCCTACAAAAAAAAGATGGCCATTAATTGGTGCCCCAAAGATAAAATCGGGCTGGCCAATGAAGAAGTGGTGGATGGCGCGTGTGAGCGGTGTGGTACGCCAGTGGAGAAACGTGAGAAAGAGCAATGGATGTTGGCCATTACCAAATACGCGGATAAACTTCTGGAAGGTTTGAAAGAAGTGGACTATATTGAACGCGCGAAGGTGCAGCAGGAGAATTGGATTGGACGGAAAGAAGGAATCAACATTGAGTATCAAGTAATAGGGAGTGACAAGAAAATAGTGTGCTTCACCACCCGGCCAGATACTAATTTCGGGGCCACGTTTGTAGTGCTCGGACCAGAGTACCCGTTTGCATTGGAACTTTCTACCCCCGAATATAAAAAAGAAGTAAAAGCATATATTGAGGGTGCAAAAAAAACGGCTGAAGCGGAACGCCTTGTGGAAGGGCGGGAAAAAACAGGGGTGTTTACTGGAGCATATTGTGTCAACAATTTGAATGGCGAGAAAATGCCAATCTGGATCTCTGATTATGTGTTGGGGTATGTAGGGACCGGGGCAGTGGTAGGTGTGCCGGGGCATGATATTCGTGATTTTGAGTTTGCTAAGAAATTCAAAATACAAATCAAGCGTGTGGTGGTGGGAAGCGACGGAGATACTTTAGAAATTACGAAATCTGAACAAGTACAGGAGGAAAAAGGAACCATGATCAATTCAGGGTTTCTTGATGGAATGGATATTCATGCGGCCACAAAAAAAATCATGGATTATTTGGAAGAGAAAGGGTGGGGAAAGCGGGTGGTTAATTATAAACTCCGCGATTGGGTGTTTTCGCGGCAGAGATATTGGGGAGAGCCGATACCGCTAGTGTTTTGCGAGGCGTGCAAGGGAAAGAAACAGAAAGTATTGCTAATCCACGGATTTGAAGGAAGCGCGGAATCAAATTGGTTTCCATGGATGAAACAAGAATTGGAAAAACAAGGATTTGAAGTTTTTCTGCCGACATTGCCAAACAGCTCTCATCCGAAGTTTGAAGAATGGATGGCTGCTCTGGAACCGATTGCAAAACGGTTTGGAGAAGATGATATCATTGTGGGCCACAGTCTCGGCGGACGATCGGCTTTGCATCTTTTATCTCGCTTAAAAAAACGTATCGGTCACGTGTACCTGATCGCGCCGGCGGTTTGGGCAAAACCGTTGAATTGGAATGAAGTGAAAAAGGATCCAAATTGGGAGGGATCTGATGTTGATACATTCCACATGTTTCATGACCATGCCGTGTCATGGGAAGATGCCGGTCAGTACGCTAATAGTAAGACCGTTATTTTTTCTCCGGATGATCCTTTTATTCCAACCCAAGACCACTCGACCATTCCGCAGGGCTGGTGTATTAATGTTTTTTCTGGAAGTTATGGACATTTTGATAGACCAGAATACCCAGAATTGCTCGAACTGGTTGCGGTCAGTAAATCAAGCGGTTGGATTCCTCTTCCTGAAGATCAATTGCCACTTACTTTGCCCGAAGTAGAAAAGCATCAGCCCACCGATACGGGCGAATCGCCGCTGGCGGCTATGACGGAATGGGTAAAGACTAAATGCCCGCAGTGCGGCGGCGAGGCGCGACGCGAAACCGATACCATGCCAAATTGGGCAGGATCAAGTTGGTATTTTTTGCGTTACTGCGACCCCCATAATGATAAAGAGTTTACGGCGATGGATAAGTTGAAGTATTGGATGGGTGGCGGCGGTAGTGACCATGTCACTCACGCTCGTGACATGGTCACGAAGAGCTGTGGTGGCGGAGTGGACTGGTACAACGGCGGGATGGAGCATACGGTTTTGCATTTGCTTTATTCGCGTTTTTGGAATCAGTTCTTGTACGATATTGGACTGGTACCAACGCGCGAGCCGTACAAGAAGCGCACCTCACACGGATTGATTTTAGCAGAGGATGGCGAGAAAATGTCTAAGTCGCGCGGCAATGTTGTGAATCCCAATGAGATTGTTGAAAAATACGGGGCGGATGTGTTGCGGGTTTATGAGATGTTTATGGGGCCGTTTGATCAGGCAGTGCCGTGGAGCACAAAGTCCATTGCCGGAGTGCAGAGGTTTTTGGAGAAGGTGTGGCAATTGGCGAGCAGATTAGATCAGAATAAGCAGATTCCGCAGAGTAAGCAGTTGGAGCGGTTGGTGCACAAAACCACAAAGAAAGTAACTGAAGATATTGAGGCGATGAAGTTTAATACTGCGATTGCGGTGATGATGACACTCATGAACGAATTGAGTTCACAGTCGACAGTTCATCCCAGTACTAAAGCAGAGCTTGGTACGGGACTTCGCAGTACACAGTACGAAACGCTGTTGCAATTGTTGCATCCGTTTGCGCCACATATGACGGAGGAGCTTTGGGAACGATTGCATAACCCCTCCCAACCCCCCCTTAACTTAAGGAGAGGAGACGTTGGGTTGTTGTGTCAGCAGCCGTGGCCCAAGTGGAATCCGGAGTTGGTGAAGGACGAAGAGATTGAATTAGTGATCCAAGTGAATGGCCGCGTGCGTGATCGGGTGAGTGCACCTGCAGATATTTCCCATGATCAGGCAGAAGTGCTTGCTTTTCAAAATAAAAAAGCAGCCAAATGGTTTCATGGGAAAGAAGTAAAAGATGTGGTTTTTGTTAAAGGGAAATTGATCAATATTGTAACAGCAAATTAAGCAAATTAAGCAGAGTAGGCCTTGCGTGCTTAATCTGCTTAGTACTTATTCTGCTTAATCTGCCCAATCTATGAGGATTGCAATCATCGGAGCCGGTTATGTCGGGCTTACTTCCGCCGCAGTGTATGCCAAACTCGGGCATACAGTATTTGCCGTGCGTAAAGACGCGGAGAAAGTTGAGATGTTGAAGCGCGGCGAGGTGCCGTTTTATGAACCGGGACTTCCCGAGCTTGTTAAAGATGGAGTGCAGAGCGGCCGCTTAATTCCGACTACAAGTTACGCAGAGGCAGTGCCAAATGCCGAAGTGATTTTTATTTGTGTGGGTACTCCGCCTCTATCTTCGGGCGAGGCAGATTTGTCGCAGGTGTTTGCGGCGGCGCGCGAGGTAGCAGAAAATTGGGGGGAAGGATACAAGGTAATTGCGGATAAGAGTACGGTGCCGGTTGGCACGGCGCAAAAAGTGCGGAAAGTAATTGAAGAGGTTCTTGTGGCTAGGCCACAAAATCGCAGTGGCCTAGCCACAAGTCAATTTGATGTTGCCTCGTGTCCAGAGTTTTTGCGTGAGGGATCGGCGGTGCACGATACTTTGAATCCGGATCGCGTGGTGATAGGCACTGATTCGGAGCGCGCGCGCGCGGTGTTGTCAAAAGTGCATGAGGATTTGCCTGGCGAGCGGGTTATTACGGATATTCGCACGGCAGAGATGATCAAATATGCATCCAATGCTTTTTTGGCCACGAAAATTTCTTTTATCAATGAGATTGCCAATGTTTGTGATGAGGTGGGGGCGAATGTGGATGAGGTAGCGCGCGGGATGGGGCTTGATCCGCGCATTGGAAGCGCGTTTTTAAAAGCCGGAATTGGATACGGCGGAGCCTGTTTCCCCAAAGATACAAAAGCCCTGCACTCCATTGCTTTTTTGCATGACTATGATTTCAAGTTGCTTAAAGCCGTGATTGAAGTGAACAAGGCTCAGCGCAGGCATTTTTTGCGTAAGGTGCGGCAGATGCTAGCACCTCTTGCCGGTAAAAAAATAGGTATTTTGGGTTTAGCTTTTAAGAATAATACTGATGATGTGCGGGAGTCGGCCGCTCTAGACATTGCCTCTTGGCTTATAAAAGAGGGGGCGCAGGTTGTAGCGTATGATCCGCAAGCGGCAGAAAATGCAAAGGCGGTCATTAAAGCTGAGCTTTCTCCCAACCAAAGCTCAGCTTTGGATTCAGTATTTATTACTTGTCCGACCGCAGAAGAAGCGGCCAGAGATGCGGACGCGCTCTTGGTGCTCACCGAGTGGAAAGAATTTTGCGATTTGCCGTGGAGTGATTTGCGCTCCATGATGAATCAAGCTATTGTGTTTGACGGGCGTAATCTTTTGGATTCTAAAAAGATGCGGGAGCTTGGTTTTACGTATGTCTCGGTTGGGAGACCGTGATCTGCACCGAGGAAAAGCTACGGACGGAGGGGTTAGTGTGTATAAGATGTGGATAAGATTGTAATTATTTCTAAACTACCAAAGTATGCATTATTTAGTTACCGGCGGAGCCGGATTTATTGGCTCGCATATTGTTGAGGCGCTTCTTGCGCGGGGCGATGGTGTACGGATTCTCGACGATTTTTCGTCGGGAAAGCAGGCTAATGTTCCGGCGGGAGTGGAAGTGATTAATTCCAGTATTACAGACCCCGTAGCAATTGCGCCGGCTTTTATGGGAATACAAGGAGTATTTCATACCGCGGCGTTGCCACGCGTGCAGCTATCTATAGACAAACCCAGAGAGACTAACGAGGTGAATATTACGGGCACTTTGAATATATTGCTGGCGGCGAGAGATGCGGGAGTTAAGCGAGTGGTTTATTCTGCTTCGTCCTCGGCTTATGGCGATCAGCCGACTTTGCCGTTACATGAAGAGATGAAGCTTAACCCCAAGAGCCCTTATGGTTTACAGAAGTATGTGGGCGAGGAATATTGTAAGATGGCCAGTTTGTTTTGGGGGGTGGAGACCGTGTCGCTTCGGTATTTTAATGTATATGGACCGCGTCTTACTTTTGAAGGGGCATATGTAACAGTAATTGCAGTTTTTTTGAAACAGCGCGCCGAAGGTGTACCGCTTACAATCACAGGAGACGGAACGCAGACTCGTGATTTTACTTATATTGATGATGTGGTGGCGGCGAATTTATTGGCTATGGATAGCGCTAAAGTTGGGCAAGGGGAAGTTATGAATATCGGGGCGGGGAGTAATCACAGCGTTAATGAAGTCGCGGCATTAGTTGGTGGATTAACCACGCACATTGAGCCTAGAGTTGAGCCACATGATACTTTGGCGGATGTACGTCGCGCTAGAGAGCTTCTGGGGTGGGTTCCGCAGGTTAAGTTTGAGGAGGGATTAAAGCGAACGATGGAGTGGTTTGAAAAAATGTAAAATTATGTTGCCGAAATTGGAAGAGGTAAAAATCGCCATTGTCGGTCTTGGCTATGTTGGTCTACCTTTGGCGGTGGCGTTTGGAAAAAGCCGGTTTGCGCCAGTGATTGGATTGAATAAGAGTAAAGCGCGGATTGACTCGCTTTTAGCCGGTCATGATCCTAATAAAGATGTGTCTGACGAAGAAATGGCTAAAGCTAAAATTGAATTTACACTTGATCCAATAGTGTTGACGCGCGCTAATTTTATTATTGTCACTGTGCCAACTCCTATCAATCAAGCGAAGCAGCCGGACTTGACGCTGGTGCGTGAGGCATCACATATGGTGGGTGAGCATATCCAAAAAGGGAGTGTGGTGGTATATGAATCAACAGTATATCCGGGAGTAAGCGAGGATGTGTGTGTGCCGATTATTGAAAAATTGTCAGGACTGAAGTGCGGGGTTGATTGGAAAATCGGGTATTCTCCGGAGCGCGTAAATCCCGGAGATCACGAACACACCCTGGAGAGAATCGTAAAAGTGGTTTCCGGCATGGACCAGGAAACATTGGAATTGGTGGCGGCAGTGTATGGGGAAATTTGCAAAGGCGGAGTACATAAAGCGCCGAACATTAAAACCGCGGAAGCAGCAAAGGTGATTGAAAATATTCAGCGTGATTTGAATATCGCGCTGATGAACGAGCTCACACTTATCTTTCATCGTCTGGAAATTAATACGAAAGATGTGGTGGATGCCGCGGGAACCAAATGGAACTTTCATAAGTATCAGCCGGGGTTGGTTGGAGGGCACTGCATTGGAGTGGATCCGTATTACTTGACTTATCGCGCGCAAGAGCTAGGATATAATCCGGAAGTTATTTTAGCTGGCCGTCGGATTAATGACTGGATGTCGGAGTATGTAGCAGATTTGACAATCCGGGGACTAGTGGAAGCAGGGAAAGTTGTGCAGGGTTCGCGGGTGTTAGTGATGGGGCTAACATTTAAGGAAAATATCCGCGATATGCGCAATTCTAAAATCCAAGACACAATTAAGAAATTAAAATCATACGGGGTGCAGGTTTTGGGATATGATCCAAATCTATACGAGGAGGAAGTAAATAAGTTTGGGGTAGAGTATGTAAAAAATCTTGCTAATCTAGATAAAGTAGACGGCATTATTTTAGCCACGCTACACAGCCAATTTAAAGCGCTATCTTATGCGGAGTTTTTACAATATTACAATGGTAACGGCAGAGGAGTATTTGTGGATATCAAGAGTTACTTTCTAAAAGAGGCTCGCATACAAAAAGACGTAATATATAAAAGTTTATGAAATGCGAATGTCTTTCTTCTTGATTGTCGTACGTTGTAGCGGATCTTAAAGCAGTATTTAAGTGCAAAAATTAGGCGGGTATGTTTCAGCAATTTATTCGCTACGCGATTGTTGGCGCAGTCAATACCGGTCTTGATTTTGGAATGTATATAGGACTGACGCGTGGATTTACATTCTGGCGTGAGCATTATCTTTTAGCCAATGCGCTCGTCTTCGCGGTCGTGGTTACATGGAGCTTTTTCTGGAATAAACATTGGACATTTAAGAATAGCGAACCAAAGCATAAAACGCAGTACGCAAAATTTGTTTTGGCTACTCTTGGTGGCATAGCGATCACGGAGGGAGTGCTTTTTGTCGGCGTGGACTGGCTGGGTATGCATGACATTCTTTCCAAAGTCATTGCCGGGCCACTCGTGATTGCCTGGAATTTTTCCGCGTATCGCTTTTGGGCGTTCGCATCCCCCACCACATCTTTATGAATTTATATGAGTTTGAAGGAAAAAATCTGTTTGCAAAGTATGGGATTACCATCCCAAAAGGTGTTTGTGTATACCGTGGGGAAGATCCGGTCCAACGCTATAGAGAGCTGGGATTATCTGAATTAGTGGTAAAAGCACAGGTGCTTTCCGGGAAACGCGGTAAGAATGCGGGGATACGGTTTTGTTCCTCTAGGGATGAAGTTGAGAATTCAGTGCGAGCGTTATTGAATATGGATTTGCAAGGTCAATATGTGGCAGCGGTACGTCTTGAAGAAAGGATGGACATTTTAGAGGAGCACTACCTTTCAATCGTTTATGATACAAAGATAAAGCAGCCAGTGCTTATTTATAGTAGGGAGGGAGGAGTTGATATTGAAGAGGTGGGGGAGGATAAAATTTTTAAACAATTACTAGACATACGCCTTCCTATCGTTACATGCAAAGCGACGCAACCGTACTCTGCGATGGATGGATCACTGCGTCACTTCGCCCCTTGTGATGACATACTGTGGAGCACTATCCAAAACTGCTGGAACTGTTTTTTACAAGAAGATGCACGACTGGTAGAAATTAATCCTCTTGTAAAGACGCGCGAGGGGAGATGGATTGCGGTTGACGCAAAGGTGGCACTTGATGATGATGCCGGATTCCGACATCCAGAATGGAAGGGGTATGCGCCACGGACTATGCTCGGTCGCCGTCCCACTGATCGAGAAGTAAACGCAAAGAAGATTGATGAGGGGGAAGCATGGTATCGCGGTACTGCAGGCAAATACATTGAGATGGACGGCGATATTGCGGTACTATTTTCCGGAGGAGGAGCCAGCCTTGCTAATATGGATGCACTTTATCGTGCGGGACTTCGTCCCGCGAACTATACGGAGTATTCTGGAAATCCGCCGAGAGAGAAAGTATATGCGCTCACTAAAGTGGTCCTTTCGAAACCCGGGCTTAAGGGCCTTTGGATTGCAGGCGGCGTTGCGAATTTTACTAACGTGAAAGAAACGTTTCAAGGGATTGCGGATGCACTTGATGAGGTACGACCGAAATTTCCAATCGTGGTCCGTCGTGCAGGTCCGTATGAAAAAGAAGGAATGGCTCTCATGGAGGAGTGTATGAGGAGGAATGAGTTTGAGATGAAATTATTTGGGAAAGAAACGAGCATGTCGGAGACTGCAGAAGTGTTGGCGGCTATAGTTAAACAAGGAGCAAATTGATATGGGAATTTTGATTGTTAAAAATACACAAGTTTTGGTGCAAGGAATTACCGGAAAGGAGGGGCAGCGTGCAGCGGCTGCTATGCGTGAGTATGGAACAGAAGTGGTTGGAGGAATTCGGCCGGGAAAGGGCGGAACGCAGATTGATGGCGTGCCAGTATTCAATTCTATAAAAGAAGCCCTCGAGATGTTTCCTCGTATTGGGGTGACTGCTATCTACGTGCCGCCGTTGTCCGCAAAAGAAGCAATACTTGAAGCAATTGAGGCTGGTCTTCCGCAGATCAATGTAATTGTCGAGAGGGTGCCAATTCAGGATGTGGCATACTGTCTTGCTGCTGCACGAGAGCGCGGCGTTCAAGTAATAGGCCCAAGTTCGCTAGGCCATATTACTCCCGGAGTGGGACGGATTGGGGTGGTTGGCGGGCCCACACCGCTCGTTGACGAGATTTTTTGTTCCGGAGGCGTTGGTATTATTTCGCGTTCCGGCGGAATGACTAATGAGATCGCCTGGCAGGTGCGCAAGGCAGGGTTAGGCCAGAGTACTGCAGTGCATATTGGTGGTGATGTGCTTATAGGAACTGACTACGCCGATCTTTTGCGGCTCTTTGAGAAGGACCAGCAAACAAAAGCAGTGATTATTTTTGGAGAACATGGAGGGAGCTATGAATTTGCCATCGTGGAGTTAATTGAGAATAAAGAATTTACCAAACCGCTTGCTATATATATTGGCGGCAGATTTGCGAGAGTATTGCCAGAGGGAATGAATATCGGCCATGCCGGGGCGATTGTAGAGAGAGGGAGGGGTGCCGTAGAAAAAGAGCAGGCGCTTAAGGGGGTCGGCGTTATGGTTGCAATGCATTATGAGGAACTGGTAGATTTAATTAAACCATACGCGTAATAGATTTGCAGACTATGCAATGGAATACAGCGATTAGTCATATTCAAAGGGGGAAAGAGATCATACGCGGTTACGATCTTAAAGAGTTAATTCAAAAGAAGAGCTTTGTTGATGTGGTATTTCTTGTGCTTAAAGGCGAATTACCTAATAGACAAGAGGTGCGCATGATGAACGCACTTTTTACCGCAGCAATCGATCATGGAATTGGTGTTTCATCCGCCATGACTGCACGTACGGTAGTTTCAACCGGCAACAGTATGCATACCGCTCTTGCAGCGGGTATCCTTTCAATGGGTACATTACACGGAAGTGCCATTGAAGACGCGGCACATTTTTTCCAGGCACATGTGGAGGAAAATGATGTGGAAGGATTGGTGCGTACTTTACGCGAAGAACACGTCCGCATTCCTGGCTATGGACATAAAATTTTAGACCACGATCCGCGATCCGAGGCATTATTTGAGGTTGCCAGAGAAACGGAATTTTATGGAAAGCATTGTAAGTTTGCAGAGGTATTGCACCGCGCACTAAACGCAGTAACCCCAAAGAGGGTACCGCTCAATGTCGACGGTGCAATGGCGGCGATTATTTCCGATATAGGGTTTGACTGGAGAGTGGCAAAGGGCTTTTTCATTATAGGTCGCGTGCCTGGGCTGGTAGCCCATATTTATGAGGAGATGATGAGTGATAATGGGTTGCGACGTCTCCGAGAGGACGAGGTTGAGTATACGGGCCAGCTAGAACGGTCCCTCTAAGGCCTGCGTGTCAACTCATATTAGGATGACACCGTAGCGCCCCTCGGTTGGGTCATCAAAAAAGACACCGTAGCGGGCATTAATTTTTTAAACGATTTAATCTTTGGTTCGACCTTTTGTGCTGACGTTTGTT
>Ga0209211_10007137_pt1 | contig 15806 bp, 20 predicted proteins | sample RifGroA2_FD_183992 | JGI IMG/M metagenome (GOLD analysis project Ga0209211, IMG submission 183992) | Groundwater microbial communities from Rifle, Colorado, USA - Groundwater A2 (SPAdes) (version 2) | ecosystem: Environmental > Aquatic > Deep subsurface > Groundwater | place: Rifle, Colorado... | reverse complement strand
CGCAACTTCAGATATGCCGAAACGTTATGTGAAATGCATGTTTTACTTTTGGGCTGTCGCCCAGCTCTAAAAAAGAATTTGAATTTTGTTTTTTTATTTATTAGAAAGGGGTATAAGGTGTTTTCTCCGCTCCGCTCCGAAAACGATTTATTTATAAGGGGAAAAAAGATACAATACAACTACTACACTAGAATATAAATTATGATGTCACAAACCACACTATTCGGCGAAAAATACAAAATACACCAGTTTCCAAGAACCCAATATTTGGGAAGTAAGGAGAAGCTTATAAAGTGGATTCTTGAAATTGCCCCAAAAGATATTGAAACTGTTTTTGATGCTTTTAGCGGAACATCTGTTGTTGGCTATTATTTTAAAGATAGAGGTTATAAGGTTTATAGTAATGACTTTTTAAAATGTAATTCTCTAATTTCTAAAGCTTTAATTGAAAATCAAAATATCATTCTTGATAAAAATGATACAGATATTTTGTTAGATGAAACTACAAAAGCTGATAATCTAATCGAAAGGATTTTTACTGGAGTTTTTTTTGAAAAAGACCAAGCTCAATTTTTAGATAAATTCCGAGCAAATGTAGAAAAATTAGACAATGAGTATAAAAAAGCATTGGCTTTGACTTTAATGAACCGCTCTCTAACAAGAAAAATTACATTAGGGCATTTTGCACATCTCAAAGCAATTGAATATAGCAAAAATCCAGATAGAATCAAAAGGAATGCGAGCCTAGCAAAACACCTAAAAGATATTTTTCAAAGTCTAGTTCATTCTTACAATCATGCAATTTTCGATAATAAAAAAAAGAACAAAGTTTTTTGTGAAGACACAATTTCTTTACTTCCGAAGCTTAAAGATGTTGATTTGGTTTATTTTGATCCACCTTATGTTGGTTGTCATCCAGACTACCAAGCGTTCTATCATTTTTTAGAAACTTATGTTCAATACTGGAAAGACAAAGAATTTGTAAATGGGACAAAATCATACTTTCCCAAAAAAGAGAGTGGCTTTGTTCAAAAAACTGAAATTGAGAAATCTTTTGAAAAACTTTTTGAAAATAGTAAACACATTCCTTATTGGTTAATTTCTTACAACAGCAAGAGCTATCCAGAAAAAGAAAAAATGGTTGAGCTTATTAAAAAGCATAAAAAAGTAAAAGTGTATGAGAATGAATACTCAAATCATTATGGCGGAAAAGGAAGTCGCAAAGGAACTATCGAATATTTATTTTATTGTTATAACTAAAACACTATGAATTATAAAATCTATCAACAGCTCAAAAAACTTTATGATGTAAATGATTTTGAAACATTACTCAAAGACCAAAATAGTTTGCTATTTTTAAAAATTCGTTCAATCACACGAAAAGCTTTGCTTGTTGAATTTGCGGAAAAAATTGATATCGACCCCGATCAAAAAACTAATGATTTAATCGTGCAAATTGTTAATAGTCCCAAAACTAAAGAAGTCATTGATAAATTTATAAATGACAAGTTCCAAAATGAAAGAAAGGAGAGAAAGGGTTATGAAGATAAACTCATTTCAGAGTTATATAAATTGAAAATTTTTGACTGGGGCGGACTCTATCAAAATAACCTTGAGAGAACAATTGTCGATAATTACATCAAAAAAATCAAAAATTTTGATGCTTTAATGGATAAAATTGACAATGATATACATGAAAGTCTGAAAGGATATGTTTTGTGTTCTTGGTTTAATCACTGGACATCAATTTTGATTGAAGATATTTTCAAAGAACATAAAAGAGTATTACCAACAATTGGCTTAATTAAAAAAGTTGATTTTTTTGTTGACCAGACACCTTTCGACCTTAAAGTAACTTATTTTCCAGATGGTTTTATGGCATTAAAACGGAAAGAAAAGGGCTTAAAACCAGAACTTACCGAACTTAAACAGATTGCCAAAGCAAACAAAATCAAATTTGATTCAACGCAAAAAAACAAATTTTTACTTTCCGAATTATTAACCAGATTATCAGAAAGCCATCTTGAGCCAGTAAAGAACGCAATATCTGAATTTCATAAAACAAGGTGGGAAATCATCGAAGAAGCCATGAAAAATAAAAAGGAGCTTATTAAATGGCTTTATGAAGAACAAGGAGAAAGGCGTTTTGATTCTGCAAACCGTTTGTTTCTAGTGCTTATAGAAAAAGGTAATCTTGAAGAAAGTTGGAAACTCAAAAGAAATATTGATTTTTTACGAGAAAGCATTGGATCTTATCTTGATAAGTTCAAAATCAATAATAACTTAGAAATCAATTTTGACTGGAAAGATGAAAAATACACATCTGTTTCAGACGCTTTGTTTATTGTAAAAGAATAAAATGAGTATTTTTATTAAAAAACTAACGATTCAAAATTATAAATGCTTTGAAAATGAGCCTATTACTCTTAGCGTTCCGAATGGAAGTCGTGGAAGTGGATTAAATATCTTGATTGGTGAAAATGGAAATGGAAAAACCTCTATACTTGAAGCAATTAACTACCTCACTCTAAATAGTTTCTCTGCTGAAAACAAATTGAATATAAACGATTTTTTTGATTTCAAAAAAGATATTTTGATTCAAGGAGAAACAGATGATTTTGGATGTGGTTCATCAATTGATTTTTATAAAGATTGGAGTTTTAAGTCAAATGGCGTTTGTTTCAAAGCAAAAAGCAGAGATACTAAGGAAAGAGGCAACCTGCTGTCGAGTCCTTTTCAAATAAATAATTATTTCCTTTCGCAAGAAAAATATACAAAGAAAGATGGAACACAGGGAAAAGAAATTGACGGCAGAGATAAAATATTCTCAAAATCAAGAATTGATGGCGATGAAGAGATAAACATTTTCTTTTTTGATAAAAATAGAACAAGACAAATAGCGACTGGAAATTATAAAACGACATTTGAAAAAATTTGCGATGATCTTAATTGGAATTTTGTAAAAAATCTTACTGATGAAAATATAGAAAAAATCGTTCAAAATATAGCAGGAGAATACTTTAAAAGCATTGAGGAAATCACAAAAAAGAATGTAGGAAAGAAAACAGCAAAAGACTTAAAAGATTTTTTTGAAAATGATGAATTTGAAAAAATTAAAATTGAACTCTTAAACATTCTTCATCCTTTCACTAATTCATTTTTTGCTATACGAAATGAAAATACACTATCTCAAATAAATGTTAGAGACTTAGGATCGGGCGTTGAAATAATTTTAACTCTTTTGATTTTAAAAAATATTGCTGGAGCTTCCAAGGGAAGTATTGTCTATTTAATTGACGAGCCAGAATTACACCTTCATCCTAAAGCACAGGCCAAATTACTTGATTTACTTCTTGAAGAAGCAAAAGATAAACAAATTATTATTTCTACCCATTCACCATATTTATTCCGAGGTGCAATTTCTGAAAATGCAACACTTCTGCTTTTTACAAGAGATGAGAATAAAAAAATAACAATTACAGACGCAAGAGATAAGGGCTGGGGCTTGTTTCCATGGAGTCCATCGTGGGGCGAAGTCAACTTTTTTGCTTATGATATGTCTACTGTTGAATTTCATGATGAATTATATGGATTTATACATGAGGCGTATATAGGAAAGGCAAGTAATCAAACAGATGCCGACAATAGAGGGAAACAAACTATTTTTGAGAAAAATTATCTTCAAACAAAATTGACTGCAACAAAAAAATGGACACCAGAATTTGGCGGAGTGGCTAAAAATGAAGAGGATGTTACCTTGCCAACATTTATTAGAAATAAAATTCATCATCCTGAAAACACAACCATGCAAAGCGATAATTTCACGGATATTGAATTAAAAAATTCGATTGATGAATTGATTAAAATAATAAAAAATCCATAATGAAAAGTTTTCGGTCGGGGCAATTCACCCCTTTAGTTCCCCTCTTGCCCCTCCCTCAAACAGAATAAGGAGTTTTGGATTTTGGGCATTCACCCCTAACCCCTCTGCCCAAAATCCAAAACAAAAAAACAAAATTAAAATTCTTTTTTAGAGCAATCCCGATTGCTATCGGGATTAAAGTAAAACATGCACATCACATAACACGGCATATCTGGTTACGGCTTTTTACAAAAGCCTCCACCCATATTTGCCTCCGCTACGCTACGGCAAACATCAGATATGCCGAAACGTTAGCTGAAATAAATAAATTCTTTTCGGCTGTGGCCGAAAAATTATTCAGACAAATTTTAAAAAATGTCACTATTACTTTCAAGCTTTATAATCGGTTTTAGCGCCGCCGCCTCCCCAGGTGTGATTCAAACAACAGTATTACAAACTTCGCTTCTTGGTAAAAAACGCCAAGGGATTGTTTTGGCATCTGGTGTAGCGACAATGAACTTTATTATTCTTGTATTGAGCTACTTTGGAATCAGTCAATTTATAAAAATTCCTTGGCTGTATTATGGTATCGGAATGGTCGGCGTCGGCTATATGTTATTCGTTGGAATAACAGGTTTTCTAAAAAGTCTTGGAAAGTTAAGTAATAGTGACAACCCGATTGAAAAACAATCCTTTCTAAATGGAATGGTTCTCTGTGCGCTATCTCCTCTTACTTATGTTTATTTTATTGGAGTCGCAACTTCCTTTCTAAACATAAAAGAGCATATCTTTCAAACAATCATAGCTAACTCACTATCTTTGTCAATCGGATCATTTCTTTGTTTCGTTGTAGTCGTCTATCTAGGTTCAGCGATCAATAAAACCGGCAACAAAAAAATAATCGCTAGTTTCAATTTCCTGGCATCGTTAGTGATTATCATTTTTTCTGTTAGATTGTTTTTCAATCTCTTGGGATTTTTTTAAAATTTGTCTGAATAATATTCGCTTCGCTCATTGAATTTATTTACATCAGCTAACAGCGTGTATGCGGCTACGGCTTGCTCCGTTCCTCCGCAAGCCTCCGCCCATATTTGCTGGCTGTACCGCTTCGCGATATTATACAGCCAGTGAACATCGATACGCGCGAACGTTATGTGATATGCTGCCCGGAGCTTTTCGCAAGAAAGCATTGAATTGTAAACGAATATGAGTAAGGCAAAAATTATAATTGTCGATGAAAAGGATAGCGTCATTGGATTGAAAGAGCGAGGAACTTTGAAACCAGAAGACATCTATCGCGTCTCGGCCTTATGGATTCAGAATTCTAAAGGTGACACCCTCCTAGCCCAACGATCATTCAACAAAAAGCATGACCCCGGAAAATGGGGGCCTGCCGTTGCAGGGACCATTGACCAGGGAGAAACCTATGAATCAAATATCATTAAGGAGGCCGAGGAAGAAATTGGTTTAAATAACTGTCACTTCGAAAAGGCGTTTTATAAAATGAATGACGGTAAACATAAACATTTTGTACAGTGGTATTTTGCCTTGTTAGATAAAGATATTCATGAGTTTACAATCCAAAAGGAAGAAGTCGAACAAATAAAATGGTTCTCTAGAGAGGAGTTACTTAAGAAATTAGCTGATTTTCCTGATATTTTTCTAAAATCTACCAAAGAATGTGTTGACTATTTTTCAAATAATGTTGGCTCCGGGATGCACATCACATAACAGCGTCTACCCGCCATTCCGCAAGCGCTCTACAGTAGATGAGACGCGAAGGTTATGCGAAATTGCGCTAATTTTTCTTTTACATTAAAGTAGGTTTAATTCTTAACCAAAACATTATGGAGTACAAAACTAATCCATGGACAATCGGCCTTGCTGTTATAGTTACAGTCGTCGTTGTAGGCGGTGGCATTTTTCTTTGGCAAAATAGAAATGCTGAGACAGCACCCGACATTACCTCAACACGAGTTGTAAGTGAAAAGACAGTCGAGCGCACAGAAACAAAAGTAGAATGTCCCCAAAACTGGACAATGTATGAATCGCAAAATCTTTCTTTCTGTTATAACAATTCGTGGGGCACACCAAAATTTACAGATGAGACACACAAAGACGGCATAGGAAAGCTATTTAAAATTGGCTTTGCAAATGAAAAATATACAAGCGTTGATAATGCTCCATCAACGCCGCAACTTTGGTGGGAAACGAAAGATTTTGCTCCGGCAGCAGCAGATTACAGCACTACTTGTTTTGAATGCATTAACTTTAACCAGTCAGAATCTGAAATAATAAAGGCGCTTGGTTACGAAAATAAAAATGCCACCGCGCAAAAAGTAAGCGTGAATGGCAAAAATGCATTGCGTGTAAAAACAGACTATTTCGAGAAAATGTTTGACCAGGGGCAAATCAGTCGACTGGAATATTTTGTACCGAATGCATTTGGCGATTATCACCTCCAAGCGGTTGTAAGTTACAGCAAGGCCGATGGACTTGATACTTTAATGAAGGATATCTCTTTTAAAGAGCAGAAAAATTAGCGCGACATCACATAATAGCGTGCATGCGACTCGGCTGAAGCCTCGCCCATATGGCACAATGATGAGTAAAATATATCATTGTGCCATATCGCATGCACACGACGTTATACGCCATAATAAAAATTTTTAATCATTAAATAATTAATGTATGTCTGAAGGAAATCCTAGGGAAATATCAAAAGTCGAGGTAGTTGAGGAGGTAGTTGAGAAAGATACACCCGCGAGGAGATTAGAAAAGCGGCTCGGGACTTTAATGGGGAAAGTAGTAGTGGGATTTGAACTCGATAATTCAGGGGGTGTTACTATTAAATTTGAAGGAGGTATAGAACTTAATTTTGTATCTTGCAATGCCGATGATGAGCCATATTATGATGGAGTAGGAGTAAACACTGAAGAATAACAGAAAAAGCTTGGCAAAATTTTTTTTACAGGACATAACAACGCATATCTGGCCACGGAAAATTGGCGTTAATTAAATCCTTAAAGAGCGCCAATTTTCCTCCACCTAAATCCTCTCTGTTTAAGGGATGAGGATTTGGGTGGAGTTTATTAAAAAAGGTGTGTTTGATAATTAAAGTAATTCCGTTAAAACGGGATGAAAACTTCACATACACACGAACGTTGCGCGAAAGCCACTTTTTCTATATCACTTAAATCACTTTTAATCTAGACAATATGGGTAAAATCGAAACTTATTCCGACAACAAAGGCAATTCAATAACTATAGAAACAGATACAGACGGCGTAACTGTTTCTGCCAGTATAAAAACTAAACCGAAATATACTGGCGGTTCGAGCGCTGCAGCAGCACGAGCTTACGCGCAAAAGAACGGTTTAAAAAAGAAATAGAAAAAGTGGTCATCGTACAACAGCGCATGCGCAGTTCGCTCCTTGTGGGCGTGCTCATCCAAATTGTTGCGCGCTAGAGCGCCCCGCGTTAAATTGTACCGCGCAGCAACTTTGCATCGGCGCGAACGTTAGGCGAAGTATCTCTCTCTGCGTAATCCTATGAACACAATCTCTAAAAAGTTAGCAATAGATGTGGCCATTCTTCCGCCCCTAGATGTAATGGAAAAGATAATTGATATTAACCAGCAAGCAGCAACTAGAAATGCGGCTTGGGGTCCGCTGGCGAAAGATGATTTCCTGCCGCACATGTCATTGGCTATGGGTGGCATTGAAGACGACAGCCTCGAAACCGTGAAAAGTATTGTCGAAGGTATAGTAAAAAACTTTAGTCCGATTCTCGTTGAGCTAGCGGAGTTATATTACGCAGAAAAATCCGATGGATCTAAAATCTATGCCGTCCGCGCAAGAAAATCCTCTGAATTACAGCGGCTTCATGAGAATCTTATGAACGGGCTTCGACAATACTTTTCATATGACTGCACGAAAGGATCGCTTTTCTCAAGAACGGGCGAGGAAGTGGCTGAACCAGACTGGATAAATAAATTCGCAGCGTCTCACAGTTTCGAGGCTTTTGATCCGCACATTACAATCCGAACCAAAGAAGCAGCGGGGCAGGAAATCTTGCCGTTAAAATTTACGGCCACCAAGGTCGCTGCTTGCCATGTCGGTATTATGACCACATGCAGAAAAGAACTTTTTGCCGTAGAGATGACGGTTTGAGCGATACATAGTATAACAGCGTGTGTGGGGTCCAGGAAAAAGCGCGTACTTGAATTATGAAGAAAAAATTCACAAAAAATATATTCTCCGATCGGGATGCTTATGATATGAGCTGCCCTGAATTTGTGGGTGAACACATAGCCAAAAGTCTAGCGCAATTTAAAACCGCAGTTGAACTATGTTGCGCCACCGGCATGATTGTCGTGCAATTAGCAAAACATTTAAAAAGCGCATGTGGCGTTGATATAATTCCATCAAGGATAGAGGACGCCAAAAAGAACGCTGTATTATATGGGGTAGAAGAGAGGACTAACTTCATCGTTGGCGATGCGCTCGATCCTGATTTATTAAAAAGCTTGCCAGCTGATGTGGCAATACTTGACCCCGAATGGAATATGCAAGGGGTAAATCCTCCTACTCACGCAAACAACATTGATGATACGCAACCAAGCACGCGAGAAATGTTTAATCTAACTAAACGATACATTACGCCTAATGTAGTTATTAAAATTCCAAAAAGTTTTACATTTGAAACCTTGTCGGAGTTCGGCCAGTGCAGAATCGAAAATATTATATGGGATGGCAATTTAAGATTCAAACTGGCTTATTTTTTAAACAATATCGCCAAAAATCAAGAGATGGATATTTTTTTGATTAATTACTGCTTGTGATATTTTGCTCACAGCCTATACGCATTCGGCGCCAATTCATTAATTGGATATACTCTGGAAGAACATTTAAAAAAGGTAAGAAAATTTCCTTATCGCATAATGGCCGCTAATGGTTAAGATGAATGCGTTGACATTTGGGCCAAAAAAGAAAGAACCGGAGGGCCATTATTCGCTCTTCTAAGCGAATAAAAAAATACTTAGTTTTCATCTCTTGACAACATATAAACTAAGGTATAAGATAGTTTATATCATAAAAAACTAGTAAACTATCTATGAAAATTGAAATCGGTCAAAATGTCAAACAAACAGAGGGTTTTACCGCCTTTGTGCCACGTCCGTTCCCCCCTAAAGGATTGCTCGAATTATCACAGGCCATACTGATTAAAGCGGCAGAAGCGGACCGCTTAATCGGTAAACTGGACGGTATAACCCACACCCTGCCTGATGTGGACTTTTTTCTTTCCATGTTCGTCGCTAAAGACGCGGCTTCCTCTTCTCAAATTGAGGGCACTAAGGCCAGTATGGCCGATGCGATAGAAATGAATGCCGGCGTAACGGTTAAAAAAACTGATGCTGACGATATTTTGTTCTACATCAAAGCACTCAACTACGGTGTTGAACGACTAAAAGATTTTCCGCTCTCTTTGCGATTGATCCGCGAAATACACGCGCAATTGATGACTGATGCCCGCGCCACTCATTTTGCCGATCCGGGCGAATTCCGCAAATCACAGAACTGGATTGGCGGAACGACGCCGAATAATGCTTCATTTGTCCCGCCGACAGTGAGTGAGATGAACAGGGCTTTGAATGATCTGGAAAAATTCTTACACAACGAAAAATTAGCTCTTCCCTTAATCCACGCCGCCCTTACTCACGCCCAATTTGAAACGATACACCCGTTTCTTGATGGCAACGGAAGAGCCGGCCGCTTATTGATAACCATGCTTCTTTGCCACCGCAACATGCTTGAGCGGCCGGTATTATTTTTATCGTCATATTTTAAAAAACATCAAAAAATTTACTACCAAAAACTGCATGATTATCATTTTGGCGAGGTTGAATCGTGGATTGATTTTTTTCTTGATGGCGTCATTGAAACAGCCAACGATTCAATATCCGTATCAAAACAAATTACCAAACTTCGAGAAAACGACATGGCAAAAATTCAATCCCTGGCGAAGAGAGAGTCGGCAAGCGGTGTTTTGGTATTACGAAAATTGTATGCTCAGCCGATTGTCTCAAGTAAAACAATAATGGAGTGGACCAAATTTTCTCGCGTTGGATCCCAAAAACTTATCGACAGATTTATGAACCTTGATATTCTTGAATTGAAAGACGCCAAAGAAACCTACGACCGCGCATTTGTCTATCGAAAATATATTGATATTTTCATGAAATAAACGGGTACGGCGATATCGCTGCGGGGCTTTCGCCCTTATCACGTCCTAAGCGTGTACACGGTTCGCGCCACCCGCCCATATGCTCCGCACGTCATATCGCGCAAACATTAGCTGAAATTGTTTCGCCTATGTTTATCAAAGATCTAAAAGATTGTGAAGAGTTCATCGCCGGAGACAATACAATCCTGCGCGAACTCTTGCATCCGGAGAAAGACGATCTTGAACTCCGCTACAGTCTGGCGCACGCAGTAGTCAAGCCGGGAAAAACCTCTTATCCGCATAAGTTGAAGACGTCAGAAGTCTATTACATTCTCGAAGGCGAAGGGGTCATGCAGATCGGCGAGGAGTCGAAAAAAGTTTGTCCGGGCCAGGCCGTGTATATCCCGCCAAACACACAACAGTATATTCGCAACTCAGGAAAGACCGATCTTGTGTTCCTCTGTATTGTCGATCCGGCGTGGCACAAGGAGGACGAGGAGGTGCTGTGATCGGCGAAACCGCGCCTAACAGCGTATATACGATATTGAAACATCGCGCATATGCACGGACGTTAGGCGCAATAAAATACAGACAATTATGAATAAAACATATGATTGAAAAAAGAAGTCATTTCGTTCTTACCGTAAAAAACTTGAGAAAGTCTAAACTTTGGTATGATAAAGTGCTTGGCTCCCTCGGTTTTACTATCGCGTTCGCAAATAAACAGCATGTTTATTATCAATCAAAAAACTTTCCGTATTTTTTAGCTATTTTTCAAGGGCACAAAGAGTATTTTGCTGACAAGTTTGACCATTATAGGGTCGGTTTTCATCACCTTGGTATGGCCGTGGGGAAAAAGAAAATTGTGGATGATTTATACAAACTTCTCACTAAAATGAAAGCCAATACTGACGGAAAACCAAGACATTACCCGGACTACGGAGATGAATTGTATTACGCGGTTTTCTTTCACGATCCCGATGGTTTGAGATTGGAAGTTTTTTACGAAGAAAATTAGTAATCCAAATACGAATAGAATGCCCGCCGAACCGATATTTAATAAATTATTACACTATGTCAGACACTCAAAATCCAAACCACCATATTGCCTTGTTTAAAGGCAAAGAAATAAGGAAAATCATTTATAAAAAAGAATGGTGGTTTTCAATTTTGGATATCGTTGGTGTTTTAACTGATAGCCACAACCAAAAACTTACTGGGCAAAAATGAAGGAACGGGACACGGCGTTATCACAGCCGTTCCCATTTTGGGAACAGTTGAAAATGCCTGCTGAAGACAAAAAAATGCGCGCGACCGACTGCTCTAATAAGGAAACTGAAGTAGGTGTTTTGGCAGGCCGCGATTCGTCACCTTCGCCCCCCTCTTGCGACCCGCCAAAACGATAAAATTAATTATGAAAAAATGGAAATGTCTACAATCAAAACTTGCCTTAGATTCTAAGTACTTTAAAGTAAGGCAGGACATAGTAGAGCTTCCCAACGGCGAAAAAAGGGAATGGACTTATTGGGATAGTCCAGATTCAGCCATGGTTGTGGGTATGACTGAGGATAAAAAGCTTGTCATGATCAAGCAGTACCGTTATATGGTTGATGATGAGGTTATAGAATTTCCTTCAGGATATAATCAAAGCGCCGAGACCATAGAGGAGGGCGCAAAGAGAGAATTTGAGGAGGAAACAGGATATACATGCAATTCTTTAACAAAACTCGGCGTTTTTTATGAAACATACGGTCAACTTAACCGTAAAATACATTTATTTTTCAGCAAAGACATATCCAAGCTCGATCAAAAAAATGACTCCGGCGATTATGTACCAGAAGACATTGACGTAATTTTAGTGGATTACGATAGAGCTGTTGAAATGGCTTTAAAAAATAAAATTGTGGCCATGGGATCAGCGTTGGCGATACTCTTGTTAAAAGAAAAAGCGGACAAAGATGAAATTAAATTGTCCAGAGTTTTTCTTATCATGGAAAAACCAATTATGAAAAATGAACAAGGATTACTGGCAGAGCGCATAGAAAGCGAACGTCTTTTGCTCGTGCCAATATCAATGCGGTATAGGGATGAAATTTTTAGAGAATTTTCACCAGAAATAACAACTTTCATGTATGAAGCTCCGGCCAAAGATATTTCGGGAATTGAGGTATTTATAGAAAATTCTCTAAAAGGTTTGAACGAAGGTAGCAATCTTCAACTTGTAATTGTCGCAAAAGACTCTCAGGAATTTTTCGGCTGTGCCGGCCTACACCATGTTGATGGAAAAACTCCAGAAATGGGCGTTTGGATAAAAAAATCAGCGCACGGGAAAGGTTATGGCAAAGAAGCAATGGTCGCAGTTAAAAAGTGGGCGGACGAAAATTTGGATTACGATTATCTTTTGTATCCCGTAGCTGATAAAAATATTTCCAGCCGAAAAATTCCTGAGTCGCTAGGCGGAAAAATTGAAACTGAGTATGACGAAAAAGGTCTGGGCGGCAATGAGTATCATTGCCTGGAATATCGGATATATCCTGAACGAAAATAAAATGGTTGATATTTTTTAGGTAATTAAGGCGGACAAAAAGGTTAAGATTTTTGTCTGGCGTTTTTTATCCGGTTATATGAAGAAAACAAAAATCGGCCCAGTCCTCGTAGGATTGTATTTAACGATAACTATCGGTCTTGGTATCTATGGCTTACTAGAGGACTGCCCCCGGGGGGATTGGTCGTGCGGAATCGAGATTATTATACCTGCCGCGCCCTGGATATTTTTTCTCAATGTAGGCACGGGCATCAATCCGGTTTCCTATGTTTTATCGATCGCAATAAACGCTGCGCTGCTATACGGAGTCGGTTGGTTGGCCAGCTCGTTAATCAGAAAATTAAAATCTTGCCGCTCCGTTTGAACGGCAGCCGTACCGCGTTTATCTGCCAGAAGTGTTATACCAGTCTTCTGCGCCAGCAGCGCATATGCCGGGGCGGGATGGCGGCGCGGAGGTTAGCGGTAATCCTAGTTTATTTCATTTTGTTGAACAAGAACGCGAACAGCCAGGCGCCGGCGATGGCGGCGATATTCCAGATAACGAGGCCGGAAACAAAATAGGCGAGGCCGAAATAATCCGAGGTCAAGGACACCGACGCGTGCAGGGAGTATTTCATGAACATTTCCCTAATCGGCGGATAGATGGCGACTCCGGCGTAACAGACGGTATAAACTATGCTCATCCATGCCGGGACGACTTTGAGGAGGTGTTTGGTGTTGATCATATGTATGGGAGCAGGCTTTAGCCAGATAAATTAATTTTGGTTCGACCTTTTTTTGACCAAATGAGGCAATTTTAGTATGATTATACACCGTTCTGGCCCGGGGCGGAATAGACTTGCGCCGGGCCGGCTAATAGCAACCAGGGACTGTTTGACGCGGACACTCTGATCTTGTACGTTGTTTATCAACAGCTCATTTGCCAGTGGACATATGGACCAAGACGAAGCCGACAAATTCGTCGAGCAGAATCGCGCGGTGTACAATCGTATTGCGCCGCTGTTTTCGGATACGCGCGCGGAGCTGTGGGAGGACCTGAAGCCGCTTGGCCGCTACGCGAAGGACGGCGACCGCGTGCTGGATCTGGGCTGCGGCAATGGCCGGCTAAACCAGCTGTTTGCCGGGGTTTCTGTGGATTATGTCGGCGTGGACCAGAGCGAAGAGCTTTTGGTCCTCGCGCGTGCCGCTTATCCTTCGGGCCGGTATATCCTCGCGGATATGCGCTTGGTGCCCCTGCCGGACCATGAGTTTGACGCCGTCTATTGCGTCGCCGCGCTCCACCATCTGCCGACGCGCGCGAACCAAATCGAGGCGCTTAGGGAAATGAAGCGCCTGGCCAAGCCGGGCGCGCCGCTCGTCGTCACCAACTGGAATCTGCTGGAATCGGATGACGCGCAGGCCAGAATACGGCGGGGAGAGTGGCAGAAAATAGGGGAGAATGATTTTATTGTTCCCTGGAAGAACAGCCAGGGAGAGATACTCGGCGAACGGTATTACTACGGTTTTACCTTTGTCGTACTCGCCGCGCTCGCCGCCGAGGCCGGGCTCGCCGTTATCGAGCAGTACTACAGCCGGAAAGGACAAAAAACCGAGGCCGCAGAGGGCCCCAATATGGTGAGCATTTTTTCCGCCTGATTTAGCGGCCGGTAATGAGGCAGACCACGGCGCCCGCAAAGACGGCGCCGTTTTTGGCGGCTTGGGCCAGGCCGGCGACCGAGAGGGCGCTATTGGGCGAGATGGCGATGTCGGCCGTACTCTTGACCAGATCGATGGCCAGGTGGATTTCAATGTCTTTCACGATCCAGGCCGCTCCCTGGCTGCGGCGGACGGCGTCCGCCACTTTGTCTTGGCGGAAAGCTACCCGGTCGACAATAGCGCCGGCCAGGCTGGTGGCGCTAGTCGTGGCGTCGGCGGCTGCCCCGAGCAGGGCGGCGATCGGGTGGCAAGCCGCGGTTTGCACTATGTGGATCTGCGGTTTTTGGGTGAGATTGGCGAAAGCTTCTCCCAAGGCCTGAGCCGTTGTACCGGACGAGGTGGGAATAAAGACAGCCGCTAAACCGGGGATTTTGTCCAGTTCCCGCGCCAGCTCGGCATAACCGGCCAGGGCCAGGTCGTCGGTGGACTGGCGCAGATTTTTGGCTTCTCCGGCCTTATCCATTTGGAAGGCCTGTTGTTTCGGGTTCTTTGCCTGGACGATTTTTATCCGCGGGTCAGCGGCCTCTTTGGCCAAAAGCTTTAGTTTTTCGGCCGTGATTTTTGGGCCGATAAAAACCGTGAGAGTAATCGGGTCGGCCGGCTTGTTCGTGTTGTGGCTTACGGCCGCGCGCACGGCCGCCAGCGCCGCGTTGCCGGAGGAAGAAATAACGAAGCTCTTGATGCCCTGTTTGCGGTAGTACTGATCTACCATGTAGGGGATGGAGCGGCCCTTGTGCGAGCCGTAGTGGTGGAGGTCTTCCCGTTTGAGGTAAACCTCGCTCACTCCGAGCTCCCGGGCGAGCGCGGGGTAGGCTTGTTGCGGCGTTTTCATGGCTTAATTTTGAGAACTTGAATTATTGGCGGGTTTGCGCTAGTATTATCTGGCCGGTTATTTTATTTCTAAATACTACCGCTATGCACCTCGTTTGTCCAGAGTGCAAAAACGACGTTGATGTCTCCCGTTACCCGCATTTGGCCCCGGCCGATGTCGTCGAGTGCGACGTGTGCGGCATTACGCTTGGCATTGAAAATATCGCCGACGGCGAAGTGGCGGCCGAAGTGGTGGACGAAGGAAAATAAGCCGGACGAAAAGGCGGCACACTAGGGGCATAGCCCCTTTTTTATTTCATTGACTATAGTTTTGAGCGCCGGATCGGTCGGGCATTTGCTCTGGCTGAAGCGCGTGTCGATAATCTGCTCGGCGCTGGTGCGGGCGAGCTGCTTGGTCTGATCGTCGGCATTGGCCGAGAACAGCGCCACCCAGGCGTGGAAGTAGAACTGCGCGGCCCAGGCGCCCATTTCCTCTATGGTCGCATCGCCCCCGGCCACGCCGGTATGTCCGTTGTGGCCGATGGCATGATGGGCTTCGTGGACCAAAAGCGCGGAGCGATAAATGGGGTGATAGACAAAACCTTGCAGGAGCTGGGGACTCGCGAGCGAACCGGAAGCGGGCAGCGAACTCGCGCACGAGGCTGAGCC
>Ga0209211_10007136_pt1 | contig 15806 bp, 22 predicted proteins | sample RifGroA2_FD_183992 | JGI IMG/M metagenome (GOLD analysis project Ga0209211, IMG submission 183992) | Groundwater microbial communities from Rifle, Colorado, USA - Groundwater A2 (SPAdes) (version 2) | ecosystem: Environmental > Aquatic > Deep subsurface > Groundwater | place: Rifle, Colorado... | reverse complement strand
TGCATGCGAGAAGGAATTGTCTTCAGAAAATGGTCGTGGAGCAACCTTTTGCATAAAAGATTAACAACATTAAATTAGGTCAGTCTGTCCAATTCTCTTTAAAAAAGTTACCATTTTCAAGAGGTGAAGAATTAATTTCTCAAGTCACAAAAATATAGTTTCTCTTATTCCTTTGAAATGCCTGTCCCCTGTCACGATTTTTGCATTCAAGTGCCTTGCCGTGGCAAGAATAATTGCATCTGCAATGCCAAAATCCTTTATTTCTTTCCGCATCTCTGCATGCAGTATTCCTGCGCTCTTTGCGAGGACCGTATTGATGCCGTAAATTACAGAAAAATCTGAAATTATTGAACAAATTTTTTCAGCATTTTGGTTTTCTCTCTTAAAGATGCTGCTCACCTCAGTGATTGTTATAATTGAAGTATACACAGAATTATTATCGTCACCAATCAACTTCTCAACTTCCCTGCCGGCCGCAGTGCCTTTGAAATACTCTATCCATGCGTACGTATCCATTACAAGAATCAAAACTTATCCCTCCACATTTCCTGCCTGTCCTTTCTCGTGAATGATTTTAGGCCCTTAAACAGCCCAAATCCGCTTTTTCTCATTTTCTTGACTTCTATTTTTATAGTCTCGCCATCATGCAGGGATTCGTGCTCAACGACTTCTTTCGGTATAGTGGCCATCAATGAGCCTCCAACCTTCCTCAGTTTTGTCAATACTTCCATATTAAATCACCAATATAATAATGTTATACTTAAAGTTATATTTAAATGTTTTGGCCATGTACATTTTCCAGATAAATTTATAAATATATTATAATACATTATAATTATGGGAGAATTATTTTCAGCCAAAGTGAGGAAAGTCAGAACTTCTCTTGGAATTTTGATTCCTAAAGAGATTATTGCAGAGGAAAAATTAAAGGAAGGCCAGGATATTGAACTTGGAGTGCTTAGGAAGAGAAATTTGGACGAAGTTCTAAGGCTTTTTGGGACTGCAAAAGGAACGAAGGCATTTGCAAGAGACAGGGCTGATAGATATTGATAATTCTTGATACCTCTGCCTGGATTGAATTTTTTCAGGGCTCGGAAAAGGGAGATTTAGTGAAGGAGTATCTTGTAAAGGAAGATGTTTATACCTGCGAAACAAGTTTTGCCGAAATAATGAATTGGTGCCTGAAAAGTAATCTTTCTGAAAAGGCTGAAGAGTATATCGAAGGCATTAAGAAAGGATCGAAAATAATAAGTTTGGATGAAGACATTATCTTGCTGGCAGGAAAACTAAATTTTGAAATGAAAAAATCCGTTAAGAATTTGGGCATGATGGACTCTTTCATCTTGGCTGCATCCTTGTCATATAATCTTCGAATAGTAACAAAGGACAATCACTTCAAAGAACTGGAAAACGTAGTGATCATTTAGTTCCAATTTTGAAAATGAAAGCAATCAATTTCATAACCAGCAACAAGAACAAAGTCAAGGAATTCAGGCAAATCCTTGAGCCAGAAATTGCAGTGAATCATATTGAGATGGCCTATCCTGAAATGAGAAGCGATGACCCGCAGAAAATTGCAGAGATGTCGGCCGAAATGCTTGCAAAGAAACTCAAGAAGAATGTAGTTGTGGAAGATTCCGGCATGTTCATAAAATCACTGAATGATTTTCCTGGAACGTGTTCTGCTTACATCCACAAAAGAATCGGGCTGAAAGGAATATTGAAACTGATGGAAAACTTCGAGGACAGAAGCTGCACATACAAAAGCGCAGTTGCATATTGCGAGCCCGGAAAAAAGCCAGCCAGTTTCTTGGGAGGGGAAAAAGGAACAGTATCAAGGGAAATCAGGGGGAAATTCGGCTTCGGGCATGATCCGATATTTGTTCCTGAAAATTCACAGAAGACTTATGGGGAAATGGAAAACTATGCAGAAAGAAAACAGTTCAGGAGAAGAGCCGTTCTCAAATTAAGGGAGTATCTTCTATGAAAAAGTTCGGTTATTAATTCAATTGTCAAAAAATAATTGTATCCCTTTGAGGGATGAGATATCCAGGCTCGGGCCAAATCGCAGCCCTCGCAGCCATTGCTAATGTCAACTGTCAAGCTCGGTGACAAATCACCCCTCGCACTGACTGTTGCACTAGCTCCCTTGGCAAGATTGTGCGTGCATTCTTTTTTTGTAAAATGAAGCACTGGCGGGTTCCCTTTCGAGCGAAGCATTATGAATGGAAGCCCTCGTTGATTTTTTATTGTCAAAAGCCTCTTAGGCTGATTTGTCCTTTCGGAGAGGAATGTACTATTTCCAGAGGCTGTTAATTTTCAACTCGTTCCTTCAAAGAGAAAGTTGAATCAATCAAACACAAATTTCTCCGCAAGATTTATATAACATTTTCCAACTGGATATTTTATGCTCCAGAAATTCAAGGACATAATGCAGACAACTGAAGACCTGAATCAAATCAAGTCCCAAATAGAAGAAACTCATAAATTGAATTCTGAACTGAGAAAAGAGCTTGAAATATTGAGAAACCAATTAACCGAGCTGAAGAACAGCCAGAATGAATTTTTAAAGAATTTCAGGGAAGATATTCTGTCGATAAAAAACCTCAAGGAGGATTTTGCGCAGGAAATCTTTGAATTCAAATTGCTGAAAGGCCAGCTGCAGAAGAAACTGCTTGAGAAATTTGAGGAAGAATTGCAGAAGGACCTTCAAATAAACAGGGAAAACCTGAAAAAAGACGCTGAAGATTACAGTGAATTAAGGAAAAAAATAAATGAGATTTTTGCAAGGCTGAACCTGACAAATGAAGAAATAACAAAGTTCATTTCAATCGGCCAAAGCATCAAGAAAGAGGATTTTGAGCTCACAAAATTTGCAAGGCACCTTATGGAAATGGACAGCGAAAAGCTCAATCTGATGCGAAAAATAGACAGCCTTGAAAGACTGATTTCCAAGATAAGGAGAAGGGAATTAATACGGTAGGCCTTTCCTGCAAAAGATATTTAAAAGTCAGTTTTCTTCTTTTTTCATGCACGTTGACAGAAAGACCCTTGAGCATGTCGCGGAAATAGCAAGACTGAAGCTTACAGAAGAAGAGCTGCAAAAATTCCTGCCACAGCTGGAGGAAGCGCTTTCATATTTCTCGCAATTGAAGGAGGTTAACACAGATAATATCAAGCCCAGCTTCCAGCCTGTTGAAATGAGAAATTCGCTTCACGAGGACAAAGAGCAGAAATGTCTTTCCCAGGATGAAGCCTTGTCATTGACAAGACACAAGAAAGACGGTTTTTTTAAGGGGCCAAAGGTAATTTGAGATGAAAACAAAATATCCAGCTTTTTTAATAACTGCATTATTTGTTTTATTGATTTTGGCCGGATGCGCGCAGAAAACAGAAAATGCCCCAAGCAAGTTAGTCTATCAGGAAGAGATTGCTAAAGAAGAGCCAAAGATTGAAAACAAGGAAAAGGTCGAGAATATGATAAAATACGCAAATATCGAGACAACAAAAGGAAAGATAAAAGCAGAGCTTTACGCAAGCAAAGCCCCGATATCCACAAAGAACTTCATTGAACTGGCAAATTCAGGTTTCTACAACGGGTTGATTTTCCACAGAGTGGAGCCGGGATTTGTGATACAGACAGGAGATCCGGATGGCGACGGAACAGGAGGCTCTGGAAAAACAATACCGCTGGAAATTGTGCCGGGATTAACACATGTAAGGGGGGCCTTGGGCATGGCAAGGACAAACGATCCAGACAGCGCAACGTCACAATTCTACATTGCGCTGGACGACATTCACGGATTGGATGGAGCATATGCTGTCTTTGGCAAAGTTATAGAGGGAATGGATGTGGCTGAAAAAATCAAAGTCGGAGACAAGATGTTAAAAGTCGCGATAAGTGATGATTGATGGGCAATCTTGAGCTCGTCGCAAAAATCAGGGACAATGAGATAGATATTGTTGAGCATACCCATAGGATTATAGAAGAAGCAAAAAAGCTAAAGGAAGATTATAATTATTTCAATGTAATTTCTGAAAACCTCGCAATTGAGCAGGCAAAAGAACTGAAAAAACAAATACTGGAAAAGAAAGCTGGAAATAAGAAACTTCTCGGATTGGCTATTTCAGTCAAAGATTCAATCTGCGTCAAGGGTGTTGAATCAACAGCCGGCTCAAGAATCCTGAAAGGATACAGGCCGTTGTTTGACGCCCACGTAATTGAAAAGATAAAAGAGCAGGGCGGAATAATCATCGGAAAAAGCTCACAGGATGAATTCGGCTTTGGGGCATTCTCTGTCAATACTTACAACATTCCAAAAAATCCTTTTGACAAGCTGCGAACCTGCGGCGGCTCTTCCGGGGGCGCAGCTGGCTTAAGCCAAAAATTCAGCAATCATATCGCAATAGGAGAGTCAACAGGCGGCTCAATTGTGGAGCCTGCATCGTTCTGCGGAGTCTATGGATTGTGCCCTACTTATGGAAGAGTTTCAAGATATGGCCTGATGGATTTCGGAAATTCCCTTGACAAAATCGGCGCAATTGGAAAAACAATTGGAGATGCTGCGTTGCTGATGAATGTCATTGCAGGTCATGATGAAAGAGATAGCACCTCATTAAAAACGAGAGAAGAAGATTTTGAATCATACATCAAAAAACCTGCAAAAGGAATGAAAGTCGGAATCATAAAAGAGGCATTTTCTGATGATGTTGATGAGAACGTGCAGAAAAAAGTCCATGAGGGAATAAGAAAGCTGGAGGAAAACGGCGTCAAGGCAGAAGAAATTTCCCTGGAACTTCCTATAAAATATGGAATCGCAACTTATTATGTGATTGGAACTTCTGAAGCAAGCACTAACCTTGCGAAATACTGCGGAATAAGATATGGCGCGTCAGACGAGCTTGAGGGGAATTTCAATGAATATTTCACAAAAATAAGAAGCTCCAATTTCACTGAAGAGGCAAAAAGAAGAATCATCATTGGAACTTTTACAAGAATGGCAGGCTATCGGGATGCATTTTATATCAAGGCAATGAAGGTCAGGACATTAATGATTAATGAATACAAGAAAGCTTTCAGGAAATTTGATGTTTTAGTCAGCCCTACAGCGCCATATTTACCTCCAAAATTCTCTGAAATAGAAAAATTAAGCCCGATGCAGCATTACCTTGCTGACGTCATGACAGTCTCTCCAAATGTTGCAGGATTTCCCCACTTGAACGTTCCTGTCGGTTTTTCACATCATCTTCCTGTTGGCATGCTGCTGACAGCAGATCATTTGCATGAGGGGAAATTGATACAGTTAGCGAATGCGATGGGATAAAATGCAAAAGTTCAGCTCTGATACAGTGATTGGCATAGAATGTCACATCGAGCTAAAGACAAATACAAAATTATTCTGCAGATGCCCGACAAGATCAAAATCACAGGAGGATTTGCCTAATTCAAGATGCTGCCCAATCTGCCTGGGGCACCCTGGCTCAAAGCCGTTATTGAACAAAAAGGCTGTTGAGAATGCAATAAAATTATGCCTTGCGCTGAACTGCTCCATTTCAAGCGAACTGGTTTTCTCAAGAAAATCGTATTTCTATCCAGATCTTTCCAAGAACTACCAGATTTCACAATATGAAATTCCGCTTGGCCAGGCTGGAATGCTGAAGCTGAAAAACGGAAAGCAGGTTGGCATAACAAGGGCGCATCTGGAAGAGGACCCTGCATCTCTTGTGCATCCTGCAGGCATGAAAGACGGGGCTTATGTCCTGATTGACTACAACAGAAGCGGAAACCCATTGATAGAAGTTGTCACAGAACCGGATTTGACATCTCCTGATGAGGCAAGGGAATTCATGAAAGAGCTGATAACAATACTCGATTACCTGGAAATTTTTGATCTTAACCACGGAATTATCAAAGCAGATGCAAATGTCTCAATAAAAGAATCGGGATACAAAAGAGCAGAGATAAAAAATATTACCGGCTTCAGGGAAATTGAAAGGGCGCTTGAATATGAAGTGAAAAGGCAGAAAGACGAAGCCAAGCACGGCCGTCAGTTGCAACAGGAAACGAGGTCATGGGATGCAGAGAAAGGAATAACATTCTTTTTGAGAAAGAAAGAGAAGGAAGAGGAATATGGGTACATAATCGACACAGACCTGACAATTGTGGACGTTACTGACAAGTGGATTGGCGAACTGAAGCAGGCAATGCCGGAGCTTGCGCAGGACAAAATTGAAAAATTTATTTCAAAATTCAAAATAAAAAGAGAAGATGCAGAGATTATAGCAGCTGACAAGTCTCTTGCAACATTATTTGAGAAAGTTGCCCAGAAAGTTGAGCCGAGCCACGCTGCGAAATGGATTAGAAGAGAACTTGTAAGGGTTTTGAACTACAACAACAAGTCCTTGAATGACATAAACCTGAATGAAAATCACTTTGTCGATTTGCTCAAATTGATTGAGGGGAAAAAGATAACAGACAATATCGGGCAGAAACTCATTGAGAAGCTTGCAGAAAATGATTTTGATGTCAATGAATATGTAACAAAAGAAAACCTCGGAGCTGTTTCTGACGCATCTCAGCTTGAAAAATTCTGCAAAGAGGCAATAAGCGAAAATTCCAATGCCGTTGATGACTTCAAAAAAGGAGAGGCGAAGGCACTTAATTTCCTTGTTGGAAAAGTAATGCAGAAAACAAAAGGAAAGGCAACTCCGAAGGAAGTGAATGAAATTCTGAATCGGATAATGGCCTACTAAATATCAATAACCCCCTTTAACTCTTCCTTAACCCTTTTCTCAAAATCTGCCTGCCTTTCGTCTTCAAATTTCTCAGAGCTTAGGGCCTGCATAAGGTTTTTTATCAAGGCTTCCTCCTTTTCCCTGGAAATTCCGCTGAGCTTCATCTGTCCGAGATGCTCCCTAATCAGCAGCGTTTCTATGTCTATCACTGATTTCACGTCCTGCTTTATCTCCCTAAATTCCTTTGAAGAGACTGCATGGGAGCTTTTCATCACAAAATAAGCTGATTTTTCATACAGAAAGCCAAAAATTTCCTTGAAATTGATGTCGCTTGGCTTTCCACTTTCTAAAATGCCATTCAATCTTATCAGGACAAGGGTATTGTTGAATTCTTTTCCATTTAGCTCCTTAATTACCTCATTTGTTATCTGGTTTGGATCTTTTCCTGTGCAGTCTTTTGTTATTTTGCAGATATTGTACAGCTGAATCGGCTCCCATCTTAAGGCGCCATTGTCATAAATGTAAAATCCGCCGTTCTCGAGCTTTTCGAGCTCGCTGAAGCTGTTGGGAAACAAAGGCCCGGGATATGCAATTATTCCATATCCTTCAATTTTTTTGTCCTCCACAATGTGGACATGCCCGCCTGCATAGTAATCAAACCCTTTTGGCAGCAATGATAAAGGCTGCGTAATTATGTGCTCCATTTCTTTTTGCTTCAGCTCGTCAATTCCAGAATGGAATACAAAGATCCTGAATTTTCCATTAGGATTTTCATGATTTTCAATTTCAAGGTTCTCATAATAGGATTTTTCCAAAGTTCCTTTCTTGCCGAGCATTCCTGTAATCAGGGCCCCTGTTTTTTCGTCCACAGAAAACTTCAGCTTTAGTTTTCCCTCTTCAAATGTTCCCTTGAAAACATTCACAATCAATCCTGCCTCTTCCAGGACATCCAGTATTGTTTTTCCGCTCGGGCTGAAATCATGGCTTCCCGGGACAAGGTACACATTTATTCCAAGGTCTTTTAATTGCCTGAATTTTGAAACGACAGTCTTCAAGTTGTCTAGCCTTGGAAAGGAAGTATTGAACAGGTCGCCTGCAATGATGATGAAGTCAACTTTCTCCTCAACTGACTTGTTGACCGCCTTGACAAACGCAAGCGTGCTTGAATCCTTCAGTTTCGGGTCTCTCCATGATCCAATATGGCAGTCTGCCATGTGAGCAAATTTCATACGGTGCGGGAATGTTTTTGCTTTTTTAAAGCTTGAGATTTCATAATTATCGAGTGAGAGTCGTAAAAATGGTTTTTTCTCATCTCAAAACCGCAAAGTATTTAAGTAACTCTTCTCTACAACCTTAAAAAATATTAAAAGGTGATTAAATGGGAGAAGTAGTATGTAAGTGTGGGGTCAAAAGAGAGCCTGGGTACCTGTATTTCGTTAACAAGGACGGAAACGCAGCCAGGGTTCAGATGGCCAGGGCTGGAATGAAGACCAGCAAGAAGCAGGAAACACTGCACAAGTGTGGAGTCAAGAGAAAGGCAGGATATCTGTACTTTATTGACAAGAAAGGAAATGTCTCCATGACAAAGATGAACCGTGGCGGCAGAAAGAAAAAAAGATAAATTCTGAATATTATTTTTTAAGGTTTTCAGGCCAAAAACCTGAAAATTTTTTTCTTGTGTTTTTCAAAACTTTTAAATAACAGGAATGACCAATTTTTCCCATGATAGACATAGTGAGAAGGGATATCATTGCTGTACTGTTTGAGTTTCTTGAAATTCTGAGAGAAAAAGATGATGTTGATATAAGCCAGGTCAGAAAAATCAGCAACCATACCATACACAATGCAAGCGTCTTCCAGGACGAGGATTCTGTATCGGTTGCCGTTCTTATTTATTCGCTCTCCAAGCTGATGGAGAGAAACAGCCTTGATTATTCAAAGATAAGCTCAATGCTGAAATCCGGCCTTGAGCAGATAAAGTCCAATAATGAGGAAGGATTCCGCAAGGGGATAAGGAACATCTTCAAGTACATAAGAAGCGTTGACAACAAGCTGAAGCTCTATATTTATGAAGTCATTAACCAGGCGCAGATCAAGAAAGGGTGCAAGATGTGTGAACACGGATTAAGCGTCGCTAGAGCAGCAGAAATCATGGGAATCTCGCAATGGGAGCTGATGCACTATCTTGGGAAGACAACTTTCCTGGACAGGATCAGCGAGCCAGTCAGCGTCTATTCCAGGATGAAAATTGCGAGGAACCTGTTCTCATGAAATCGGTTGTCTTTGATGCAGGGCCTGTGATAAGCCTCGCAACAAATAGCCTCTTATGGACTCTTGAGCCGCTGAAAAAAAAATTTAACGGCAGATTCTGCATAACAGAAGCAGTCAAAAGGGAGCTTGTTGACAAGCCTTTTGAAATCAAGAAATTCAAGTTCGAGGCAATCCAGGTTGAAAAGCTCATAGAAACCGGAATTTTGGAAATCATTGACAATGAATCCATAAGGCAGCAGACACCTTTGATTCTGGACACTGCCAATATGATATTCAAGGCATACAACAATTATATGAAGATAGTGCAATTTGGAGAAATGTCGGTTGTTGCGGCAGCGCGGAGCATCAATGCCGATGCAATCGTGGTTGATGAGAAAACAACAAGGTTCCTCATCGAAAACCCAAGGCTGCTGACCAGCATTTTGGCCAGGACGCTTCACACTTCCATCAATGTCAGCGAAAACAATTTAAAAGAATTCAAAAACTACACCAATAACATGAAAACAATCAGAAGCGTTGAGCTTGTTACTATTGCATATGAGCAGGGGCTATTGGATAATTTTATCACGAAGATTCCTGATGCGAGAAAAAACCTTCTCGAAAGCGTGCTTTGGGGAGTCAAGCTCAACGGCTGTGCAGTCTCAAGAGAAGAGATTGATGACATAATGAAGATTGAATTCAGGTAGGGGAAAAAATCAGCATGACCAATGATAATGAGCAGAAAGAAAATGGGGCACAGAGCCATACATTTTGCGTGGCAATGCTCAAGAACGGCAACACTGTAAAAGTTGAAGGGGAAATTCACGAGTTTCTGCCTACTTTGAATGAAGCAGATTTCGGATGGGTAAACATCGAGCTCAAGGATTTTAATGAAGAAGCAGGGAAAATGGCCTCGGCACTTGGATTCAATCCTTTAACAGTCAGCGAACTTCTCTCAAAAAGATTCTCAGGATATGAAGACGGAGTCACAGAGCTTGGGCTTTTGCTGCCTGCTGTAAGGGTGAGGCACCTTGAAGTTGAGATAAATCCCTTGATTATCCTGATAAAGAGCAACCTTGTAGTCACAATGCATGGCGAGCACGTAACTCGTTTGATAAAATTTGCAAGATACGCTGTCACGTTCTTCAAAAAGGTGCCGAAAAACCTTGAGAGCATAGATAAGATCTCGCTTGTGCTGATAAGGATTCTTGACGAGAACAACGAGAAGAATTTTGACGGAATCAGGTCCATCCAGGAACAAGCAGAGGAGATTAACAAATACCTTATTGATGTGACAGGACCAAAGCAGCAGCTTGGCCAGGACATCTACAGGATGAAACATGCCCTTATCTCATATCTCGAGGCTTTGTGGGCTTCTCTTGACGTTGTACATTACTTGCGCTACGGAGATGCTGAACTGATTACAGATGACCAGGTCATTTTGCAGAAAATTGGAATGCTTAGCACAGATCTCACGGGCCAGATATCAATCAGCGAGCAGATGTCAAACGTGCTCGCATCCGGATTGGAAGTTCTCCAGGCAATCTATAATAATCAGCTTACAATGCTGAACAACAGGCTTTCATTGCTTGCCGTCTGGATGGCGATACTTGGAACAGCATTCATAATTCCGAACACAATTGCAACTGTATTTGGAACCCAGATTGGAGACAAGCTGTCATGGCAGGTTGAGCTCACTATCCTTATAGTAACTACCTTTGTTTCGGTGTTTGCAGCTTATTATTTTGTCAGGAAAAAGGGATTTTTTCCGGATAAACTGCAGTAATCATTTTAGCTTCTTAAGCTCTTCCTTGAATTCTTTCCTGAACCAGCTATCCAGATAAGGCACATATTTTTTCTGAAGCTTTCTTGGAAGCCTGAAGAATTCCCCGTGAATTATTTTCCTGCATTTCTTGCTTTTGCATCTGCATTTCATTTTCCAGTTGTCAACTTCCGGCACACCGTTCTTTGAGTAGTCAAAGGTAATTTCATCTCCTTTCTTGATATTCCTCATCGCAAGAACTTTTTTTTTTACTTCATAGGCATTCGGATTGCAGGAATGGTTAATGAACTTTGCAGGCGGATTCATAAGAATGCACTTGTCTTTGCTTATACTTCCCATGTGATTAAGGTAATAGCTTGACATTGAAAGGGCTTTTTTCAGTGGAATTATCTTGCCGGTGACTTTTGTAATCAATTCTCCTTTTTTGAAATTTCTTTTTGAAAATACCCCTTTTCCATTTCTGGGAATTTTTCTGACAGTTAAGTTACTCATTTTTCAAATCTTTTTTCTTCTTTCAGGAAACTTGAGAATTCAGAAAGATTCTTCTGGGATTTTTTTCCCATTATGTCTTTGTAAGGGGCCCAGCTCTTCCTGAAAATCCCTGAATGAGTCTCATAATGCTTTTTCAGGAACTCGGCTGTTTTCTGGTCTGACATGTAGCCAGAGCCGAAATCAATGCCGATTTTCTTCTTGATTTTTTCTATCTCCGAATCTCCGACGACTTTCGCAATTATTGAGGCAGCCGCAACAAGATGATAACGCTCTGCCTTGTGCTCAAGAACCAGGTCAACTTTCTTGTTTTTTAGCAATTCCATTAATTGCTGCCTGTATGACTTTATGTTGTTGCTAGGGCAATCTATTATTGCCTTGCCGGGATTGAATTCATTCAGGATGGCAGCCTGATGAAGAACTTCAAGCTTGTTAAGGTTTAATCCATCGTGGCCATGGACAGCCCTGTCAATTTCACCTGGCTCAATTACAATAACTTTATAGTTCTTTAAGACTTTAATCAGCTTTTCATAAAGGGACTCTCTCTGCTCTGGAGTCAAAAGCTTTGAGTCCTTTGGATCCAATGCAGCAAGCTTTGGCATCTCTTTTTCTTCCATGAATGCCCCGCACATTACCATAGGGCCGATTATTGGGCCTCTTCTCGCTTCGTCAATGCCGCAGATTAATGTCATAAGCTCCCTCAACCGGATTTTGCCATTTGCTCAAAAACTTTCTTTAATTTTGGGACGGTTTCAAAAGCAAAATCCAGCGCTTCATTGCATTTCTCCAAAGATACTTTTTCAGCTTTGTAGACAGAATTATTTCTAAGAATCCTGAAGTTATCTATAACGACAACTTTGTCTGCTGGTAGAACATTATTTTCCTTCAGGAAGGACACCAATGCCTCATGGGAGTAAGGCTTGTATCCTCTTAATTCCATTATAGACTGTGAGGCCTCTTGGAGTGATTCGTATATATCCTCAAAAATTATTGAGGCCTCCTCTTCTGTTGGCTTTACATTCTTTATTCTTTTCATTCTTATCTGCGACTTATCAAGCAATGATTTTGCCATTCCTGCATTTGGAATTGACTTTCTTACAAGATTTTCTTTTAGATAGTATGAAAATGGTTTTATCATGATACAAACTCCGCAAACCCTTCAAGCACTATTCCGTTCGCAAGCGAATTTCTAAACTCTTTTGCAGCAGTTCTAAGGTTTACAATGTGTACATTCACTTTCCTTGCGAGCTTGCTTTCAAATTTCTCCAAGTCCGGCGTTCTTTTAGGGAAGGCTTTTGATATTATTGCAATGTCTATGTCGCTTTTTTCAGTATCCATCCCTTCTGAATAGCTTCCAAATAATACTATTGACTGCGGCATTTCATAGAATTTCTTTAAATAAGTTATCATTCCGCATTCATAAATTGAGTATACATTATAAAGGCGCTTCATAGGCAGGAATTTACCTTCAAAATCCGGCCTTATCTCCTCAAAATTAATCAATTTTCTTGAAACAAGCAGCTTTTCCTTTTTTAGCTTTTTTACTATCTTTATTATGCCGGTGCTTGAAAGGCCTGTAATTCTCGATAGTTCCCTTATATGGAAGCTCCTGTGAGGATACCTGAAGAAGCTCTCCATAACCCTTAAGTTGTTATCTTTTGTTATCATTCATTAACTAAAGTTATCAGTTGATATTTAAAGTTTATGTTTTTGAGTTGGCTCTTTATTTTAATAAATCTTGAAATTTTAAATTGAATTCTTGCTCCAAGAATTCTATTGTTCTTGTTTGATTCCTCAATGAAGCTTTTATAAGTTGTGTAGTAAAAAGGCCCGTTTTTCTACGCCACTTGGCATTTTCCTTATTAACTGTGTGTAACCACTCTACCCCTACTAAATATTCACATTTTTCATTATCGGAGTTTTTGAAAATACTTTTATCTTTAAGAGGCAAATTATGCAATAGTTTGCCATTATACTTATAATCCCCAACTCGGACAGCATTGGCTCTCACTCTTCCAACACCAACAAATCCGAATTTTTTGACATACGCAACAACAATATCCCCAATTTCCAAGGTTTTAATTTGATCTGACCATTTATTTCCTTGGCCAGCAGCAAGAAAGCCGTATCGTCTGCAATCTACCCAGCAACGATTTTTTCCTTCTCCCACGTTAACATAAAAAGTATCATTATCATAATCAAAGTAGGGTATGGCTTTATGGAAAGTGTTATGGGGCCTAAATTTATCCGCAAAATGTCCTGATGATTTATTTGTTAATGTTCTACCTAACTTCCAAATAAGAGTTTTTTCAATCAAAAATGCTTGACTTTCCGTCAACTCTTTTGCAATCACCCTAATTATTGGATTCAGACCTTCTTCCTTAATTGATTTTATTCTCTTAGATTTCTCTGAATCACTTTGGTTTTCTCTTAAGTGTTCCTCTTTTCTGTTGTCCTTCCCTTTACCATAATAGAATTCTTCAAAATTTCTTGGATCAATATAAACATAGACATAATATTCTGTTTTTTCTTCAGACATTAGTATTTGCACCTGCCAAAATATTGAATAGCGGGGAGAAGATTTGAACTTCTGACCTATGGGTTTCTTCTGCAAAACAGGAACTGCAATATGAGCCCATCGGGCACTCCTGACTGCCCTACCCCGCTATGAAGAGAACTCAAGAATAGAACGCTCTTTATAAACATTACTGACAGCAAAATTCATCAGTTTTGCCTTGTTCTCGGGATTATTTCATCCCTCGGAACTATTTTTAGCTCCCCTTCCTGCAAACTGCCAAGAGCAAGTCCCCCGATTGCCGTCCTCTTAAGATGTGTTACTTCATTTCCAAGCGCCTCAAACATTTTTCTTATTTGCCTTTTTTTGCCTTCTGTTATTTTTATGATAAGAGTTTTATCATTTATTTTTTCAATCTTCACTGGCTTTGTCTTGCAAGTTTTGTCGTCTTCATTACTGATTATGATCCCTTCCCTCAGCTTCTTGAAATCCTCTTTTTTTATATCGTCTCTTAAAGTGACATGATATTCTTTTTCAATCCCGCTTTCCGACTGCAAAACTAAATCCGCAAATTTCCCGTCATTTGTGATTATCAGCAAGCCTTCAGTTTCTTTATCCAAGCGTCCCACACAAAATAGTGAATTCTTTTCTTCTTTTGAAAGATCAAGATTGTTCAGCAGTTCGTAAATATTTTTTTCTGTATCAGTCTTTTGGCAGGTGTATCCTGCTGGCTTGTTTAATATGAAATAAAGTTTCCTGTTAGTTCTAACAATCTCGTCATTGAATTTTACCAATGCTTTTGGATTAAAGAAGTGATTTGGATTTTCAACTATTTTTCCCTCTACAGTCACAGCCTTTCTTCTGATAGAATCTATGCAGTCTTCTGCTTTCCTGAACTTGCCGGACCGCATGAGGAATTGCTTCAAAGATATTTTCCTGGACATTTTGATTAGATTGTCTATTCAGCTTTTAAGAGTTATTGCAACATATTTTGATTTCTTAGGTCTTAAATACATCGCCTTCGGCGACGGTCATTGTTACGCTCGGCCCCAATGTCGCAGGGCCTCGCAGCCATTTCTCATGTCAACCACTTAGCTCGGTGGCAGTTCACACCTCGCATTAGTTTCCTGCACTTGCTCCCCTGGCAAGATTGTGCATGACTGATTCTATAATCACGTTTCCACGAAGTGCTATATGAATGGGGCCCCTAATTTTTATTTTCAAAAACACTTAATTTTAATTCATCTTAAGAAGTCAAGCTCTGCTTTTTGTAGGAAATATTCAATGGCTGCAGGTTCTCATTGAGAAGCTTGATGATTCTTGCCTGCCCGCTTGCATCAATCTTGGCTTCTACCCTCATGTTTCTCGTCTCAACATGTCCGTCTCTTTCAAAAAAATACTGCTCTATGCCGAATTCTGGCCGCAAACCTCTCCAGGACTGCCTTAAGGCCCCTCTTATAAAAATCCCGGTTTCTGGTTTTTTTAGTGAAATTCCATCAGCATTCCAAATTTTGTCAGGACCTTCCTTCAGGGAAATGTAAACCTGGTCGTTTTCCTTTGCTCCTTCGATGTTCTGAATATTGCTGATATCATATCCGATTGTTATGTATTGGCCCCTGAAAACATCAAAAGGGTCTACTGGCTGCGTCTTTAAAATGACAGATGTCCCGGTCAGCAATGGCCATGACAGATACAGAATAAAAATTCCTGCAATTCCGAGCAGAACGGCCAGAGCGATTATCAGTCTCTTGTATTGCGCATTCATTTTTTCAGTCTCGCAAACTGTTGCCTCAAATATTGGTTTTCTTTATTCAGTCTCAGAATTTCCTTTTCCTGGTACCTGATGGTTTCTTCAGGGGATTTTGAAACCTTTGCTGCTGGCGCAGCTTTTGGCTCTTCTGCCCCTCTGGCCTGCACTACAAGGTTCCTCCTCCATTTTTCAACGTAAAATCCCCCTGCAATTAAAATAATGCCACCTATTATGAAAAATACTGAAAGTACTGTATAACCCCAAAAGTCCATTACAAATCCAAT
>Ga0209211_10007132_pt1 | contig 15814 bp, 16 predicted proteins | sample RifGroA2_FD_183992 | JGI IMG/M metagenome (GOLD analysis project Ga0209211, IMG submission 183992) | Groundwater microbial communities from Rifle, Colorado, USA - Groundwater A2 (SPAdes) (version 2) | ecosystem: Environmental > Aquatic > Deep subsurface > Groundwater | place: Rifle, Colorado... | reverse complement strand
GACATATTTTTAGTATTAAAATTAAAAGACGGGAGATTAAAAAAATGAAAAAGTTACTTGCAGTTCTGATATTGTTTTTGGTAATGCTCTTCCCAAAATTTATCAAAGCTGAACCAAACAAGGTCAGCGTTGTAGATTTGCAGAAGGTACTTAATGAATCTTCAAAAGGGAAAGAGGCGGTAAAACTGCTTGAGGTAGAATTTGAAAAGAAAAAGAAAAGCCTTGATGCAAAGGAAGAAGAGTTGAAAAAACTCGAAGACGAAATAACCAAAAGGAGTTCACTCTGGAGCGATAAAATCAAGCAGGAAAAAGAGGATGAGTTTGACAAGAAGGTAAAAGATTTCAGGAGAATGCAGACAGACCTCAAGGATGAATTCCAGAGGAAAAATAAGAATTTTACTGACAAGATACTGATGGATATAATTGAGCTTGTTAAATCTGTCGGTGAGGAGGAAAAGTTTTCCATAATAATGGAAAAGCAGAATGCAATATTTACATCTTCCTCTATTGATATAACTGATAAAGTCATTAAACTTTATGATAATACCAGCAAGAGCAAAAACAATAATAAATAAGATTATATGCTTCAACCCCGACAGAAGGGTTTTTGTTCTGCTGAAAAAGCATTCGGGGCATCCTGCCCCGGATGGCTAAAAAGCATGACAGGGGGCAGGCAGGTGCCTGACCTATTTTCTCTGCGGGACAATAACGTCCCGCCTATCGGATTAAAAGAATAAATGCCGTTTTAAGTCTTGGTAACGGTGTTGTGAGGAGGGTTTCTTATGGTTAAGAGTTTGGGAGAGATATGTGAAATAGTTGGGGGAAAGGTCCTGGGGCGAAGCGATATTAAGATTTCAGGCGTTTCAGGAATAGAAGATGCAAAAGAAGGGGATATCACATTTTTCGTTAACCCAAAGTATATATCCCAGGTATATAAGACTTCAGCCTCTGCAATTCTTGTGGCAAAAGAGATACCTGACTGTGCCAAGCCAATGGTGATAATTTCCAATCCATATTTAGCATTTGCAAAATTAGTTAACCTCTTTTATGTTGAGAAGAGAAAACCAACAGGTGTGGACAAGAATGTTGTTGTTGGAGAAAATATTAAGTTCGGAAAGGACTTGTCAATCTACCCGTTTGTTGTTCTTGAGGATGGTTTGGAGATAGGGGACAGAGTAGTTATTTTTCCGGGTTCTTTCATTGGGAAGAATACGAAAATCGGTGAAGATACCATTATCTATCCAAATGTCTCAATAAGAGAAAATACCATAATTGGCAAGAGGGTAATAATACATAGCGGGGCATCAATCGGGAGTGATGGTTTTGGTTTTGTCCAGGAGGGAGACAGGCATATTAAAATCCCTCAGGTGGGTTCAACAGTCATTGAGGATGACGTTGAAATAGGTTCCAATATGTGTATTGACAGGGCCACATTAGGAAGCACTGTTATAAAGAAGGGGACCAAGATAGACAATCTTGTACAGATCGGGCACAATGTAGTCATTGGAGAAAATACAATTTTAGTATCACAGGTTGGAATATCCGGAAGCTGTAACATAGGAGACAACGTTCTTCTTGCAGGTCAGGTTGGGATTGCTGATCATGTCAGAATAGGAGACAATGTTGTTGTAGGGGCAAAGTCAGGCATAGGTAAGGACATAAAGGCTAATTCTATTGTCAGCGGAGCTCCTGCATATCCTCACCATAAATGGAGAAGGACCCAGGTATGCCTCCCGAAGCTTCCTGAAATGTTTAAGAGGATGAGGAGTCTTGAAAAGAAGATTAGCAAGTTAGAACAGAAACTCCTGAAGAAGGAAAAAGAAAAATAAGAAAATCCGGAGAAAACTTATGTTAGGAATAGATGAAATAGAAAAACTTCTTCCGCACAGGTATCCATTCCTGCTGGTAGACAGGATTCTTGAGATTGAGGAGGGGAAAAGGATAGTAGGGATTAAGAATGTGACGGCTAACGAACCCTTTTTCCCTGGCCATTTCCCAGGCCATAAGGTTATGCCAGGAGTCTTGATTATTGAAGCGCTGGCGCAGGTGGGTTGCATACTTCTTCTGGTTACAACCGGTGATGCTGAAAAAGTTATATACTTTATGAGCATGGACAAGGTTAAATTCAGAAAGAACGTTGTCCCCGGGGACCAGCTTAAGCTGGAGATTGTTGTTACAAGGAGAAGAGACAGAATCTGGAGGGTAGAAGGGAAGGCTTTTGTTGACGGCAATGTCGTTACCGAAGGAGAGTTTCAGGCTTACGTAACTGATATTAAAATAAGCGAGTTAGGCGGGAAAAATAAATGAACATACATCAAACTGCAATAATCCATCCTAAAGCTGAAATAGGAGAAAATGTTAAAATAGGACCTTATACCATTATAGAAGAAGAAGTCTTTATCGGAAACAATACTGAGATATCATCCAATGTGCTCATAGAGAAATGGACGAGCATTGGGAAAGACTGCGAGATATCTTCCGGTGCAAAGATAGGTGGTAAACCTCAGGACCAGAAGTTCAAGGATAAAAGGTCGTTTGTAAAAATAGGCGACAATGCGAAAATAAGGGAATTTGTTACGATCCACAGGTCATCCGAGGAGGACAAATCAACCATTATAGGGAGCAATGCAATGATAATGGCCTACTCGCATATTGCCCATGACTGCAAGGTTGGGGACCATGTGGTTGTGACGAATTATACAGGTATCTCGGGATATGTTGAAGTGGAAGAGTGGGCAATTATTTCGGGTTTTGTAGGAATACACCAGTTCTGCAGGATTGGCAAGCTTGCGATGATAAGCGGGTTTTCAGGTGTATCAAAAGATGTTCCTCCGTTTGTAACGGTGAGAGGTGTGACAACCAAACCATTTGGGCTGAATATAGTAGGTCTTAAGAGGAATAATATCCCCGAAGAAATAATCAATAGTTTGAAAACAGCTTACCGTTTTCTTTTCCAATCAAAGCTAAATGTGTCACAGGCTTTGGAACAGATAAAAAAAGAAATACCCAAAAGCAAAGAAATAGATCATCTGGTGAACTTCATAGAAAATTCAAAAAGAGGAATTTGTAAATAAATCAGGAGACAGGTAATTGAGAAAAATAAAAACAGGCGTAATCGGCACAGGACATATGGGCCACTACCATGTAAATGTGTATGCGGAACAGTTAATTAATAGTGCTGAACTGGTAGGAATTGCTGATATAGACAAAGAAAAGGTCGAGACCCTTGCAGAAAAGTATGAAATAAGTTCATATCTTGACTACAACAAGCTGATAAAAAAAGTGGAAGCTGTCAGTATAGCTGTTCCAACAGCTATACATTATAGAGTAGCTAAAGACTGCCTTGAAGCAGGTGTACATGTACTTTTGGAAAAACCATTTACTTCAACTCTTAAACAGGCTGAGGAGCTTTTCAGGATAGCCAAGAGGAAGGGTCTGGTGCTTCATGTAGGCCATGTTGAAAGGTTCAATGGAGCCGTACAGGAGCTTAAGAAAATAATCAAAGACCCGCTTCTGATTGAGAGCCGCAGGATCGGGCCTTTTGTGTCAAGGGTCAAGGACGACGGGGTAGTGATGGATCTGATGATCCACGACATAGATATAATCCTGAACCTCGTAGATTCTGAACTTGTAAATCTTAATACTATTGGAAGATCGGTTAATACAGACAAGGAAGACATTGCTACGGTCCAGATGTTTTTCAAAAATGGCTGTATAGCTACTATAACAGCGAGCCGTGCTACCGAACATAAACTGAGAACCCTTGCCATTACACAGAGAGACGCCTATATTTTCCTGGATTATGCTGATCAGGATATCCATATCCACAGGCGTGCTGATTCGGGTTATTTTGTAAGCAGGGAAGAGATACGGTACAAACAGGAATCTTTTATAGAACGTCTATTTGTATATAAAGATAATCCACTCAAACTTCAGATAAAGCATTTCCTCGATTGCATTGAGAATAAGGGGAAAAGGGTCCCAAATGAAAATGATGATTTAAGATCTCTTGATATTGCTTTAAAAATAATCAAATCTTTAAAAAGCAATAAGATGATATGACTTCTGATAATGTCAAATGCAAAAACTAAAAGCTCAAAAAAATTATAAATTCCAAATCCCAAATAAATTCCAATGACCGAAATTCAAATGTTCCTTTCTGTTCTTGGTCATTTGGTAATTGAAACTTGGGATTTGTTTGCCTGCCTGCCATCCGGCAGGAAATTTGGTACTTGGGATTTGGTGCTTTAACTTTTTCATTTAGATGACCTATAACTGTAAACCTAACACCACAAGAGACAAGTTTCACAGATTAACAACTTAAACTTATGAATCCAGCATCTGCGAATAACACCCTGCTTATAATAGTTGGAGATAAATCTGCTGATATTTATGGTGCAAAATTAGCGAGTGAGTTGAAGAAGATAAATCCAACAATAAAGATCATAGGTACAGGTGGTGACAATATGCGAAAGGAAGGAGTTGAGATCCTATACGATGTAAAGGATATGTCTGTTATAGGGCTCTGGGAAGCTATTTCCAAGCTATCACTGATGAGGAAGGTTAAAAGGGATATAATGGATCTCATTAAGACAAAAAGGATTAAGGCTGCAGTCCTTGTAGATTTCCCGGGGTTTAATATACATATCGCTTCTGAGATCCGCAAAGAAAATATTCCTGTGATTTATTATATAAGCCCCCAGGTGTGGGCATGGAGAGGCGGGAGAATAAAAAAAATAGCCCAAAGAGTTAATAAGATGTTGGTGATTCTCCCATTTGAAGTTGAAATATACAGGAGAGCAGGGGTTGATGTAAAGTTCATAGGTCATCCTTTATTTGATGTGATTGAAGACAGCGACAAAGATAAACTGTATCATGACCTGGGTTTAGATTTTTCAAGACCGATAATCGGACTTTTACCAGGAAGCAGGGATAAAGAGGTCAGGTTTCTTCTACCGTCAATGATTGATGCAGCTCTGCTGATAAAAAAGAAAATACCGAAATCCCAATTTATCCTTCCAAAGGCTAAGGAAGTGGACGGCAACTATGTAAAAGGGCTTATTAGAGAGAAAGGAATTGATTTGAAAGTCATAAACGGGAATTCGCACGGAGTGTTCCAGATTGCAGATCTTTCTGTTGTTTGCTCCGGTACTGCAACCCTTGAAGCTGCAATTCTCGGTGCACCTCTGATAATCATATACAGGCTGTCAAAGGTTACAGAGATTATCGGGAGAAAGATGCTCAAGGTCAGACACTGGGGGCTTGTAAATATTCTTGCAGGAGAAGAGATTGTTCCTGAACTGGAGCAGGAAGAAGTAAACGCTGAAAATATATCCGCCTATGCCCTTTCAATCCTCAGGTCAAAACAGAAGAAGGATTTGATAAAAGCTAAACTTTCCCGGATTACTTCAACCCTTGGTGAGAAGGGAGCCAGTCAATTGGCAGCTAAAGAGATTATAGAGTTTTTAAATTGAGTAAATTAAGAGAAAAGATACTTTTGTTTTTGATTTCTAAAATTGGGGTAAAAGTACTTTATCTTTTATCAAAAACCTACAGAGTAAAGATAATAGGTGAATATATTAATGCCAGAGTTATTAGAGATTATCATGCAGTTTTATATGCTTTCTGGCATCAGAGATTTTTATATCTCCTTTACTGTTTTAAAAATAGCAAAGGAAGGGTTCTGATAAGTTACAGCAGGGACGGAGAGATGATAGCAAAGGCTGTAGAGGAATTTGGTATATTTCCTATCAGAGGGTCAAGTTCCAGAGGAAGAGTCAGTTCTACGCGGGAGATAGTTGAAGCAATAAAAAACGGCGGTATATTTGGAATTGCTCCGGACGGTCCAAAAGGTCCTGCCTGTAAGGTTAAACCCGGGATAATCCAGATTGCAAAACAGACAGGGATTCCCATTGTTCCAATAACTGTGGGTGCTGGGAAAAAATGGTGCTTTAACAGTTGGGATAAATTTATTATCCCGAAACCATTCTCGAAGATCTGTTTAAAATATGGGGAGCCTATTTTTATTGACCGAAATTCCTCTGATGAGGTTTTAGAATATAGGAGAAGAGAACTTGAAGACAGGCTTTTAGCAATAACTGAAGAAGCAGATAAATGTGTAGCTGAGAGATAAGAGCCCCGGCTTTAACAGAAATATTAAAACCGGGGGAAATTTTCATAAAACTACTTTACTGCATCTTTTAATGCTTGCCCGGCTGAAAACTTTGGAACGACTCTGGCTTTTATCTGAATTGGTTTACCATTTTGTGGGTTGACACCTTTGCGGGCTTTTCTTTTTGCTGTAGAAAAAGATCCAAATCCTACTAATGTAATTCTATCACCTTTTTTTAAACTTTTTGTAATACTCTGAGTTAAGCAGCTCAATGCTTTGTTTGCCTGACTTTTTGATATCCCTGAAGCTTTTGCCATAACTTCGACTAAACCTTGTTTGTTCATCTTTCATTCACCTCCTTTTTTTAAATTTTTTTTATATTATTTGTACGGATAAGGCTTGTCAAGAGGTTTTTTAAGGAAGGCATTTCAGGAATCGGCTGGTAATAAGGGATTTGAAGGAAGGGTAGGTTTAAGGTGAAGTTAATTCAAATGTCAAATTCCAAAGCTCAAAATTCAAAATAAACCAAAAAATCCAAAATGGTTTACTCTTACGGTAGTATTGTTACTGGTGATCCAACTTCCACAAGCTCGTATACCTTTTCCATGATGTTGTCTGGCAGGGCAATGCAGCCATCTGTCCAGTTTATGTTAAAGGCAGATTCAAAATTTTTATTTTTCCCTGTGCCATGAATTCCAACATATCCTCCAAGCTTTGTGTTCCAGAGAGGTTTTTGTCTGTTCTTTATCTGCTCATCAATTTTGATAAACTCTTTAACCGTTATAAGGTCAGCCTTTAAACCCTGCAGGGCATCCGCATCATTAGGGTAACTTATCCCGAGAAAATAATTATATTTGCTGATGTTCTTCTTGCAGCAGATATAATATTTTCCCTCCGGGGTTTTTTTGTCACCGCGGACTTGCTTTTTTCCCTTCCAGTAAGGGCTGAGGATAACGGCATGTGATAATTTTAAATTATTTTTATAAACTTCAATTTTTTTTAATGATTTGTAGATTAATACTTTTGTGTCTGCTTTCTCTTTATCTAAAGGTGCCTCATTGTCACAAGCACATTGCACAGACAAAGGATATAATAATAATAATGTTTCCAGGAAAAAAAGCAGAAAGAGAAATTTATTTTGCTTAGAAATGCAGAAAAAATTAGACATAGTTTATGTATTTACCTCCGGTAAATTATTTTGAAATTTTAAATGAGTTTTTAATATTATATTTTTTATTTCTTTTCAAATATTATTTTGAAATTTTAGGAATATAGTATACCATATAAAATCTATTGGAGGCAAAAAAATGATGATTACTTCTATTATAAAAAAGTCTTTAATAATTTTATTTATTATTTTCTTCGTTACTGGTTCAGTCAGGTCTGAAGACATAAGGAAAAGCTACTTTTACTACCCGAAGCAGCAAAAGAAGAAAATTAAAGCAAAACTTCCTGATACAGTGATTGGGGAAATTAAGGTTTATAAAGTTAAAAAAAGAGATACCTTATTGGATATTGCCAGGTTTTTCAACTTAGGATTTTCAGAGCTTAAAGATTGCAACAGGGGAGTAGACCAGTGGGTTCCCCCAGAGGGTGAGATTTTAATAATTCCTACGCAATGGATTTTACCGGAATGCAATTACCAGGGTATGGTGATAAATATACCTGAGAAGAGATTGTTCTATTTTTTGCCTAAAGCAAATTCCTTGCTTACCTTTCCGATTGGTTTAGGAATGCTGGATTCTCCTACTCCTAAAGGGAAATATCAGGTGACTGGGAAAAGAGAAGATCCGACATGGTATGTTCCCGAATCCATAAGAAGTACTATGGAGGAACCAAAAAAGGTTGTTCCACCAGGTCCTGACAATCCTCTTGGAAAATATTTTCTTGCCCTTTCTGAAGGATATGGGATCCACGGAACAAATCTTCCATGGTCTATAGGCAGGCTTACAACCCATGGGTGTATAAGGCTTTATCCGGAAGATATAGAGTTTTTATATAAAAAAGTAAATATTGGAACACCGGTTCAGATTATGTACCAGCCTATAAAAGTGGGGATGCAGGAAAATGATATTTATCTCGAAGTCCATGAGGATATTTATGGGTTTCTAAAAAATCCTTTGGAGGAGGCTCTCAGGCTTATTAAAAAGTGGAGACCTATTGGGAGCATTAACCTCGATCTTGTCAGATCAGCATTGGAAGATAAAAACGGTGTTCCAATCTGCATCTCTAAACATAATAACCAATAAAAAAAGCGCAAAGCCAGGAACAATTTAGACTTTGCGCTTAAAAGATTAAAAACTTATTTCTTCATCATCTTGTTGAATATAGCCTCAGCTTTTTCAGCAGCGGCTTCTGCTCTCTTTGCTGCTTCATCAGCCTTTGTGGCTGCGGCATCTGCGGCTCCGGCTTTTGAAGCTGCGTCCTCAGCCTTTACGGCAGCAGCTTCTGCCTTGGAAGCAGCAGCGTCTGCTTTTGATACAGAGCCTTCTACTTTTTCTGCAGTACTTTTGATTTCCTGGAGGGCAGCCTTTGCATCCTCAGATGCTTTAACTGCCTCATCCCTTGCTTGCTTAGTTTCTTTAAAGATGGCGCATCCAGAAAAAAGGAAAGATACAGCAAGAAGGACAACCATTACACGAAATAGTCTGTTTGATCTCATCTACATCACCTCCTTTTTTTTGATTTATCGTTACTATCGTTTCAATTTATCTGCTTTTATAAAATATGCTTTTTTTCCAAATAAATTTACAGCTTAGTACTTATAACTGCAATACTTTCCACGAATAATTCTATAATTAATAGTTTAAACTTGGAATTGTCTAATTCTACTTTTTTCTGACTTTTTTCCTCCAAAGATGGATAACTATATTATGAGAAGCTTCTGTTAGAAAGTTATTCCATTCATTGTAACTTATTGACCTCTTTAGATTTTGGTAATATAATAAAAAATAATGGCTAAGTATAAGAAAGTTTTTTGAAAAAGCAATAAAAAAATTATTAAAAAATAAATTACCGCTATCTTTATGAAAAAATCTAAAAAACAGATAATCCTTTTGACACTAATTCTAATTGGTTTTATATCCCTCGTTATCGTTTTTGCACACAGCATATATTTTAATAGCAAAAAGAGCTTGGCAGAGCAGTTCAGCCATCAGCAACTGATGCTGGCAAATGAGATTGCAAAAGGCATTGGAAACTTCTTTGTTGAGATGGAAGAGAAATTGGAACTCCTTGCTTCTTTTTCTGAGGCAGAACAGATAAAGCAAGAACACTTTGCTCAGATGAAGATATTTTATGAGCAGGAGAAGGGACAGATCAGATTTTTAGGGCGAATTGACAAGGGAGGGAATCTTAAATATTTTTTCCCGGAAAAAGTATTGGATGGAATAGAAAAAAATTACAGCAAGGAAGCCTATTTTGTTAAAGCCAAAGAAACACACTTGCCCTTTGTTTCAATGGATTATCAGGACATTAAGAGACCGAAAATCGTAATGATTACTCCTGTAACATCTAAAAGAGATCTCTCAACTAAAACCATCTCTGATAAGGGTACAGATTTTGATGGCATTGTGATGTTCGAAATTAGATTAGACAAACTTATTGAAACTTTTATACTCCACATCAGATCAGGCAAACAAGGTTATGTATGGCTTTTAGATGAGAAAGGGGTGTTACTCAGTCACATAAAGCATCCGGAAATGATAAATAAAAATATTTTTGTTTCAAATGGTAATTGTTTTACCTGCCATACCTCTTTTGCCCTGGAGAAAAAGATGATCAAAGGATTGAGTGGAGCAGAGAAGTATTCAGTAAAAGGGGGCGAAGAAAATTTTATAGCTTATGCGCCAATCCATTTAAAGAACCATTTATGGTCTGTAGGCATCGTTGCTCCTGCCTCGGAGGTTGAAGAATTAGTAAAGGTCAATCTTAGAAACACATTAATACTTGTCATCTTCATTATCTCCTGTTTCAGTGCCGGTGCTTTTTTAATAATAAAGATTAATGAAAAAAGGATACTTCTTGAAGAAAAAGACAAAGCTGCTAAAGAAATTTTTAGAGTAAAGACGGAACTTCAGGCCATATTTGATGGAATAACAGATGGAATAGCATTGATCGACAGTGACCTGGTTATCAGAAACGTTAACAAGGCATTTGCCAAATTTTTCAATAAAACACAGGAGGAAATTACAGGCAGAAAATGCCATAAGGAATTTAAAAAGAGAGATAATGGCTGCATCCCCTGTTTGGTGGAAGAGACTTTTAAGACCGGCAAACCTTCATTTGCTGAAGAGACACTGGAAGATGATGCAGGTAACAAATTGTATGCAGATATAACTGCTTTTCCCCTAAGGAATGAGAAAGGAGAAATGGTTCAGATTGTTGAATATGTAAAGGACACAACAGAGCAGCGGAAGATGAAAATCCAGATTGAACAGTCAGAAAGGCTTGCCACAATCGGAACATTTGCTTCCGGTTTAGCCCATGAAGTCAGGAATCCGCTTAACTCGATAAACCTGCAATTGACGCTTCTTGAAAGAAGGATTTCAAAAATAGATGCAAATGTAAAAGATGAAACAACAAAACTGATAAATATAGTGAGAAAGGAGATTAGTGAGCTAAACAGGTTAGTAGAAGATTTTCTTATGTTGTCAAGATCAGCAAAAATGACCTTTGTTAAAGGGGATATTAATGATGTTTTAGAGGGGGTTTTAAAATTAATCGAATTAGAAGCAAGAGTTAAAGGTGTACTGATAACCAGGAACTATAATGAGGTTCCTCAGTTCCTTATGGACCCGGGGAAACTAAAGGAGGTTTTTTTAAATTTAATTCACAACTCCTTGGAAGCAATGCCTTCCGGAGGAAAACTGGTAGTCAGCACTTACCATGATAATGGAAATGCTGTAATAAGGGTCAAAGATACCGGGATAGGGATTAAAGACGGAAAAAAGATTTTTGATGTTTTCTACTCGACAAAAGATGATGGAACAGGATTAGGGCTTCCGATTGCACATAGAATAATTGAGGACCATAGAGGTGCAATAGATTTTGAAAGTAAGCCTGGCGAAGGGACAATATTTACAGTAATAATTCCAATAAAGAATTAGGTTTTTTAATTTTATCTTACCTCTTTTATAAAAGAGCAGATTGTGGCGGAAAAAAGTCAGAAAAAAGTGGAATCAGCCAATTCCAGAATTAAACTTTAAGGTGTAAGTTATAATTATATACGTTATAAAAAACTTTAAATGTAAAAATCTCCCGGGCTATGAGGCTGTGTCGCAATTCTATTTTTTGGTAGTCGCAGGCTTTAGCCTGCGTATAACTATTTAAAATTATATAAATTTTTTCGCGCCTGAAGGCTGCGGCTACCTTTTTTTAAATTATGACACAATCTCTATGAGGAAGAAGGAGAGGAGAAAAAATTGGGTGGAGCAGTAAATTCAAAGCCTCCTAAAGAGATAATACTTGTTGATGATGACAAGTATTCTTTGGAGACTTTATCAAAGCTTCTCACAGAGGATGGTTATAAGGTTGTAGGATGCCTTAACGGTAAAGAAGCTCTGGAGAAGATGAAAAACAAGAAATACGATATAATTATTACAGATTTAAGAATGCCTGAAATGGGAGGTATTGAACTTCTGAAGAATATCAAAAAAATTAATCCGGAAATTTCAGTAATAATCATAACAGCCTTCGGTGAAGTAGATACCTATTTAGAAGCTATTGATAGCGGGGCATTTGACTATATCCATAAGCCGATTAACTATGAAGGTTTATTGAAACTTTTAGAAACAATCAGCAACCGGAAGTAATATTCACCCTTTAACTTCTTAAGCGTCCTTTAAGAGATTTCTTGAACAATTATCTGAAGCAAACCTCATAATATACTATTCTTAGCATATAGTCATACAATGTGAATTGTAAATTGAAATATAAAAGTTTAAAATCACATATAAAATTTGAATATCCAGTTGATATATTCTGTTAAGGAAATATAATATAAAACAGGAAGGGTTAAAGTGAGTTAGGTGCTTTATGAAGCAAAATTTTGCAAGAGAGAAATATAAATTCATTGATCACACAGCAGATATAGGCGTTGAAATTTTTGGGGATGATTTGCCAAGCCTTTTTGCAAATGCAGGATATACTCTATTTGACATAATTACAGATCTGTCCCTGGTCAGGGAAAAGATTCCTCAAAATATAAATATAAATGGAAGAAATTTAGATGAGATGATGGTAAACTGGCTTGGAGAGTTTTTATACGTTTTTGATACAGAAAGATTTTTAGTTAAAAAAATCAATATAAAAAGGCTTGAAACATCATTTTTTACTTCAACTTCAGGCATTAATACTTCTGTCCAAGGAAAGATGTCTGATGAGGGGGAGTATGGGAATCTTCAGGCAGAGATATGGGGAGAGAAATATGACGCTCATGTCCATGTAATAAATACAACGATTAAGGCAGCCACATACCACAAGCTTGAAGTTGTAAAAGAAAATAACATATGGCACTGCAGGGTAATCCTGGATGTATGAAAAAAGCAGGGAAGAGAGTTAGGAGTTCGGAGTAAGGAGCAAAAGACGAAAGTCAGGAGTCAGAATACAGGAGAAAGATGCAGGAGACAGTTGTCAGAAGTCAGGAGGCAGAGGGGAAGGTGTGAGTTGTATGGGTGAAAAATATAAATTAGAAAAGATAACTGAATATAAGTGGAGAATTCCCAGGGAAGGGAAGATGCGGGTTGATGGTATAATTTTTGCAGATGAGAAAATGCTTAACGTGATCAGGCACGATGAGAGCCTGACCCAGGTGGCAAATGTAGCCCAGTTGCCCGGGATTGTTAAGGCATCTTTTGCTATGCCTGATATACACTGGGGATATGGTTTTCCTATAGGGGGTGTTGCTGCTTTTGATGCAGAGGAAGGAATAGTATCTCCGGGAGGGGTGGGATATGACATAAACTGCGGTGTCAGGTTACTTAGAACAAATCTTTTCATTAACGATATAAAGTCCCGGATAAAAGAGATAACTGATTCTTTATTTAACAACATCCCGACAGGAGTTGGCGCTCATAGAAAGGATTTAAAATTAAGCAAAAACGAGGAGAAAAAGGTTTTGGAGATCGGGGCAAAATGGGCTGTAGCAAATGGTTTTGGTTTAAATGAGGATCTTTCATACATAGAGAGCAGCGGATGTATTCCAGGGGCAAACCCGGATTTTGTCAGTGAGCGGGCTTTAGAAAGGGGCAAGGACCAATTAGGGACATTAGGCTCAGGAAACCATTTTGTCGAGGTTGGTTATGTAGCTGAGATTTATGATGAGAATGCGGCAAGCTTCTTGGGGCTTGAAAAAAACAAAGTTACAATAATAATCCATACCGGATCAAGAGGGTTTGGCTACCAGGTGTGTGATGACTATATAAGGATAATGCTGGATGCAGTTAGAAAATACGGGATAGAGCTTCCTGACAAACAATTATGCTGTGCTCCGTTGAACTCTGCGGAGGGGAAAAAATATATGGCAGCCATGGCATGTGCAGCAAACTATGCTTTTACAAACCGCCAGATCATTGCCCATTGGGCGAGGGAAACCTTTGAGCAGGCCTTAAAAATAGGCCCTAAAGAATTAGGAATGGATTTGATTTATGATGTTGCTCATAATATTGCAAAATTCGAGTCTCATATGGTTAATGGAGTGGAAAAGAGGCTGTGCGTTCATAGAAAGGGAGCTACACGGGCCTTTCCTCCTGGAAGTCCCCATATTCCAAAGGATTATTCTTCAATTGGTCAGCCAGTCTTAATTCCCGGTGATATGGGAAGATGTTCATATGTTTTAACGGGGTCTGAAAAAGCACTTGAAGAAACTTTCGGAAGTACATGCCACGGAGCAGGGAGATTGATGAGCAGGCATCAGGCTAAAAAATCTGTAAAAGGGAGGGCAATTATCAGGGAGCTTGAAGACAAAGGAATCATTATAAGAGCTACTGGAAGAGCAACTGTGGATGAAGAGATCCCTGAGGCTTACAAGAATGTAACTGATGTGGTAAATATAGTAGAAGAAGCGGGGATAAGTAAAAAAGTTGCTCAACTTCGTCCTCTCGGAGTGATTAAAGGGTGAGGAGGTTTTATAGTTTTTTAAATTTATTTATCATGGAAGGAGGTAACGATGAAGGCAAGAACATACAGTGCCATGAGCAGAAAAAATGTAAGAACAGATACGGATCCTTACCTTGCAAAGAAAGGTCTTCCCGGAGTTGCCTTGTGCCAGGGATGTACAGGAATTTATAAGAATAAGCACTGGAGCTTTGATGGGGAAGAGTTTAAAAGACTTTGTAAAAATAAAAATGTCAGTTCAGTGATATGTCCGGCATGTCAGAAAATAAAGGACGGGTATCCGGAAGGAGTGGTTACTCTGAGAGGGGATTTTTTAAAGAACCATAAGAATGAGATATTAAACTTAGTCAGGAACGAGGAGGAAAGAGCAAAAAGCAATAATTCCCTTGAGAGGATAATTGATATAGAAGATAGTGATGATAAAATTGTAATTACTACAACCAATGAGAAGATTGCCCAGAGAATTGGCAGAGAAGTGCGCAAGGCATATCAGGGAGAATTGGAATACAAATGGTCCCAGGGTAATAAAATGGTCAGGGTAGAGTGGGCGAGGTGAGAGGTAAAGTAGCGAGAAGAAAGGAAGCGAAAAGTTTAGAGCTACTTGATACTTAAAAACAGGAGAAGAAGATGTTCCATATAGCAAGCGGAAAAGATATCAAAGACGGTGCGATAACTGATGTCTATTTTTTAAGGACATCAAATATCTTAAAATCCAAAGGAATAGATAAACATGTAAAGGCTGAATTAATTGCTAAATCTTTTCCTGATCAATGGAGATGGGCTGTTTTTGCCGGTCTTGAAGAATGTGCTGAACTGATGAAGGGGATGAAAATATCAGTCAGGGCAATTGAGGAAGGAACGCTATTCCGTACATACGAGCCGGTTATGGAGATTGAGGGTATGTATTCGGAATTTTGTATTTATGAAACTGCGATTCTTGGATTGATATGTCAGGCTTCGGGAATTGCTACAAGGGCTGCAAGGTGCAAGTTGGCTGCTGGTGAAAGGAATGTCATAAGTTTTGGGGCAAGAAGAATGCATCCCGCAATAGCTCCAATGATAGAGCGAAACGCTTTTATTGGGGGATGTGATGGGGTGGCGATGGAGGCAAGCAGCAAACTGATAGGAGCGAGTCCTTCAGGAACCATGCCTCATGCTCTGGTCTTGATTATGGGTGATACAGTGGAGGCGACAAAAGCGTTTAATGAAGTAATTGATAAAAAAGTTAAAAGAATATCGCTGATTGATACTTTTAATGATGAGAAAGTTGAAGCGCTGAGGGTAGCTGAAGCCTTAGGGGATGCCATCTATGCCATAAGGATTGATACACCGCCTTCAAGGAGAGGAGATTTGAAGGAGATTTTGAGGGAAATAAGGTGGGAACTGGATCTGAGAGGCTTTAGCCATATTAAAATTTTTGTCAGCGGTGGAGTTGATGAGAAAAGCATCCCGGATCTTAATGAATATGCAGATGCTTACGGTATTGGAACATATATAAGCAATGCACCGGTTGTGGATTTTTCAATGGATATAGTAGAGATTGATGGAAAGCCTGTTGCAAAGAGGGGGAAGTTGTCCGGGTCAAAA
>Ga0209211_10007130_pt1 | contig 15816 bp, 4 predicted proteins | sample RifGroA2_FD_183992 | JGI IMG/M metagenome (GOLD analysis project Ga0209211, IMG submission 183992) | Groundwater microbial communities from Rifle, Colorado, USA - Groundwater A2 (SPAdes) (version 2) | ecosystem: Environmental > Aquatic > Deep subsurface > Groundwater | place: Rifle, Colorado... | reverse complement strand
AAATGGAGAAGAAACGCCCTTCGCAGCCGGGCCCGATGAACGGCGTCTCCCCCGCGGTGTGGATGTGATAAAGGCGCACGCCTTCCAACCCGTTCCGTTCGACCATCGCCTTGAGCAACGGGGTCGGGGTGGCGGCGGCCCCGTGAACGAAGACGTTCATCCCGCTTTGAATCAAGCCGACGGCATCCTCCGCGGAAACCGCCTTCCTCGTCCAGTCCCTCGCCATCGTTTCCCTCCTCCTCTTTCAAATCCCTTCGATCCGCTTCAACCTTGTATCCGTGCCGCGCGTACGATGCCGGCCGGCCTACCGCGGCTCCCGCCACGGCGTCGCAGGCACAAACCGCCGGCGGACGGGGTCCACCTTCAGGATCGCGGCCCCCACGGCGCCCGTGCGCTGGTTCGGGTTGTACGTCAGCGGGGGGGTCACTCCGGTCTCCAGCTTCCACACGTTGCCGATCGAGTCCACGAGTATCTCGCGCGTCACCCCCCTTCCCGCCCGCTTGAGCCCCTCCTCCAGGAGGATCGCGCCGGAGAACGCCAGAAACTGGAACGTGCGGTGCCGCCGGCCGACGCCGTACCTCTCCCCGATTCGATGGAACTCCTGCATCCGCCGCGAGGAGGGATCGGGAGCATCGAACGGGGTGGCGACGAAAACCGCTCCGAGATACCCCGGAGGGGCCGAGGCCAGGGCGTCCCCCACCATCGTCGCGGGGGCGATGAACAGGGGGCGCCACTCCCGGCCGTCCGCCTCCCGGGAGAACGCTACGGCCTCCCTGGGACCCCCGAAATAGAGGACCGCGTCGACGGCTTTATCCCGCATTCGCGCGACGGCTTCCGGGGCGGAAAACGTCCCGGGGACGAACGACTCCTCCGCGGCCAATGTGAGTTCGTGCTTACCGATCTGCTCTCTCGCCCCTTCGGCCCCGGCCCGCCCGGAGCCGTCCTCCGCGTGGAGGATCCCCACCCGGTTCCCGGGCTTCCGCACGCGCTCCGCCAGGAAGTCCGTCATCACCCTGGCCTGGTCGCGGATACTGGCGAAGACGTGAAAGGTATACCGTCCGGCGCCGTAGCCGCCCTCCGGCGCGGAGAGGAGCGGGACGAGCACCGGGACCCCCCGCGTCGACAGGTACCGCGCGGTCCCGTCGTCCGACTGCCCTCCCACGTTGGCGAGGAAACAGAAGACGTCGTCGGATTCCACCGCTTTCCGGGCCGCCGGCAGGGCGCCGTCCTCCCCGTATGGGTCGAACGGTACGGGAACGAGCGCGAGCGAGCGGTTGTACAGTCCGCCCCTCGCGTTCACCTCCGCGAAGTACCCCGAAAGCAGCGCCTGCACCTCCCGGCCCGTCTCCGCAAGCGGCCCCTTCTCCGGGAGGAGGATCCCCACCCTCACCGCGTTGTCCGATATCCCGGGAACCCCCTCCCGGTCCATCACCTTGATGTAGGCGACCAGGTCCTCCAGGTCCTCCCGGGTCATCCTGTACCGCGGGTGGGCGGGGTCCAGCGCGTTGCCGGCGGGGTCGACCCCCTTCGTGACCGCCGCCATGACCGTCTCCTCGTCGTAGGCGGGGTGCATCCGTCCCGTCGCCCGCTTGCCGGGGTGCTCCTTGGTGAGGTGGTACCAGGTGATCTCCGCCGACCGGACCCCCCCCTCCCGCTGGCCGATGCCGCCCGCCAGGTGGCAGTTGACGCAGGGGAATCCGCTGCCGGGGGCGCTGATCCCCGCGCCGGCGAGGAAGGCGGAGATCTTCCCCGAACCCTTCCCTTCCATGTAGACCCTCCTCCCCCTCTTCTCGGCCTCGGCGAGTCCGCCCGCGGCATCCGCTGCCAGCAGCGCCAGCAGGAGCACGGGGAGGAGGTGACGGTGGAACGATTTCAGGGGGGGGTCCCTTTCATGCCGGCATCAACGGGGCACCAGGATGACGATCTCCGCGGCCCCGCGCAGCCGCTCGATCTCCTTTTTCACCGCGGCGTCCATCCGCTCCCGGCGGACGTGGTCGCGCAGCGGTTCGCGGACCTCGTCGAGCGGCAGCAGCCGCGCCGGCCTCCGCTCCTCGAGGCGGAGGATGTGCACCCCGAAGGGGGTCTCGACCATGTCCGAGATCTCCCCCGGCGCGAGATCGAACGCCGTCTTCTCGAAGGTCGGCGCCATCTCGCCGCGGCGGAAGAACCCCGTGTCCCCCCCGTTCCCGGCGGTGGAATCCTCCGAGTACCGCTTCGCCAGCCCGGCGAAATCGCCGCCGCCGCGGGCCTGCTCCAGGATGGGGGCCATCCGCTCACGGATCGCGGCCCGGTCGTCCGGCGTGCCCAACGGCTTCCAGGTCAGGAGGATGTGGCGGACGCGCACCTCCTCGGGGAAGGTGAGCCGGCGCTCGTTGTCGCGGTAGTAGGCCGCAAGTTCCCCGTCGCTCACCGCCGGCACCGCGGCGCGCATGCCGTCCAGGTACTTCCCGGCCGCGAGCATTCCCCTGACGTGCTTCCTGTAGCTCTCCTCGGTGAACCCTTCGGTCTCCAGCCGGCGGGCGAAGCCTTCGGGGGTGTCGTAGACCGGGCGGAGCTTCGCGACTTCCGCGTCGACCTCCGCTTCGCCGACCCGGACTCCTTCCCGCTCCGCCGCCTGGCGCACCACCTCCTGCTCGATCAGGAGGTCCATGGCCTCGCTCCGCAGCCGCTTGAGCAGCTCCAGCTGGTCTCCACGCGCGCCGACGGCGACCCCCTTCGAGTTGCGGTACTCCACGTAGAATCCGTTGAAGCGCTGATAGCTGATCGCTACGCCGTTGACCCGCACCGCGTCGCCGGGGTGGAACCCCTGCGCCCAAGCCCCGGCGTGCACGAGCAGGGCGGCAAGCAGAGCGGTCCCAACCGCTGCTCGCCTCATTTAGCGCCGTCGGTGCCGCCCCTGGGCTTGCCCCCCGGGGCGGGCGCGGTGGTCCCCATCAGGCTCGCGAACGGCAGGTCCGAGTATTTCAGCTTCACGGACCGCGACCCCACGAACAGGTAGTAGGTGGTCTCCCGGTCGACCTTGACGTCGGCCTCGTACAGGCCGTCCCCGAGCGCCCGGGCCGGAACCACCGTGCGGCCGCGCCCGTCGGCGCCGTAGTACAGCACGGTCACGTCGCGGATATCGCCGCGGGGGGCACCGGTCGACGGGTCGGTGAGCCGGAACTTCACCGGGACGCTTTTCCCCGCCGGCACGCGCCGGTCGGCGATCCGGTACTCGATGGCCATGGGCGCGGTCGTGGCCCGCGACTTCGGGTTTGGCGCAATAGCCGCGCTGAAGCAGTGAACGAAGCGCGGCGCGTCCATCAGGAAGGCGACGTCGTAGGTGCCCTCGACGGGGATCTTCACCCGGCCCGCGTACACCCCGGGCTCGCGCTCCACGAGGCTGCGGTCCACGATCTCGATGGCCCGGGTCTCGTGGCCGTAGTTGCGGAAGGAGCCCATGGGGGCGTTCATCCCCTCCATGTAGTAGGACACCGTCCCCTCCGCCTGGTTGACGATGTAAGCCGCGGCGTGCTTGACCGACGGCACGATGCTGTCGGCGATGCTGATCCCGGCGGCCTTGCCCGGCGGGCCCTGGCCGGCCGGGATGAAGATGACCTGCGGCGTCTTGGACCCTTCGAGCTCCGTCAGCGGGATCAGCCCGACCAGCTCGGAACCCAGCGAGCGGATGTAGGCGAAGCTCCGTGTGAAGTTTACCTGGTAGGGCTGCTTTCCCACGCTGATGGTGTGGGCCAGCCGGTTGGTCGACGCGTCGATCACGTAGACCGTGTCGGCGGCGGGATTGACCACGACCCCCCAGCGGCCGTCCCGGGAGAACCGCAGGGGGCCCAGGCCGGGGGCGGTCTCGATGCGCGCGCGGATCTCCAGGGCCGCCGGGTCCACCACCGCCACGGCGCCGGTATCGCCGTCGGCCACGTACAGGGCCTTGGCGAGCGGCGAGAATCCCAGTGAAATGGGCCTCGGACCGGTCTTGAGGTCCTTGATCTTCGTTAGCGACTTCACCTCGACCACCGTAACCGTGCCGTCGTCCCTGTTGCTGACGAAGGCATGGCGGTCGTCGCCGGAGAAGGCGATCTCGTGATGGCCCTTGCCGGTGGGAATGAACGCCAGCCGCTCGAACTTGACGGCGTCGATGACGGTGACGCCGCTCTTCCCGGCCTTGCGGGCGTTGTTGCCGACCCAGAGGTAGCGCCCGTCGCCCTGAAGCTCGGCGCGGGTGGGCTGCTCCCCGGCGTCCACGTTTCCGACGACCTTGAAGGTGTCGGTGTCGACCACGGCGACCTTGTCGGCCAGCGGCATGGTGACGAACATCCGCTTCTCGTCCGCGGTCTTGGCCCAGTCGGCGCCCGGTCGGTCGAGGTTGATCTGGCCGAAGAGGTTGGTGATGCCGGTGATGCCCACCGCCGGGTCGATCACCGAGATCGAGGCGTCCCGGTTCATCACCAGCAGGAAGTGGCTGTTGAGGTCGATCATCGGCCGGATGCCGACGATCCCCTGGAGGTAGACCATGACCCGGTCCCGGCAGGTCATGGGCCGGTCGCCCTTGGCCTGCCAGACCTCGGCCAGGTCGAGCCAGGCCGCCGGGTAACTTCCCTTGATGGGCTTTCCCGTGTTGGCCTCGGTGACGCGGAAGGTGACGTCGGCCCAGTCGCCCGCGGTCACATTGTCCGACCCGCCTCGCACGGGGCGCACCGCGAACTCGACGGTCATCCCCTCGCGGGTGATGCGGTTTCCGTCTGCCGGCCCGGCGCCGGCCGCCGCTTTTTCAACCGTCGCCGGAGGCGATTCGTCGCCGGCCGGTTTGGCGTCGCCGCCGCCTTGGGCCGGTTGCCCGGCGGCGACCGCGAGGGAGAGAACCATGACCGTCAGCATGCGCTTGGGTGAAATCCTCACAGGTGTCCTCCTTTGCTGCCGGATGATCCCGGACCCCGGTCCGGCATGCCGCGAAAAGCACGCCGGCTCTCGGAGTGCCCTGTGCGGGACAATCGTTTCCATCGCTCGCTCGCCCAGTATACAGAGTCGGGCCTGGTTCAGTTTGGTTTGGAAAGAAGACCGGGGACCGCGGTGTGGCACCGCGGACCCCGGTCTTCCTGGAACGGTCGCTATTCCGTAATCACTCCACCCTCAGGATACCGAACTGCCCGTTGCGGTTCCCGCTGGGCGCGTAGTCGCGGAACAGGTAGTCGCCCGTCACGCCGTTCGTGCCGCCGGCGTCGAACAGGATCGGCCAGTGCCCGTAGATGTGGCCCATCCCTTCCTGGCCGCCCATGTACTTGGCCTGCGGGTTCAGGCCGAGCGCACGGGACGGCACCGGCTCGTTCGGGTTGCAGCGGCCCGTAAGGCCCAGGTTGTTCTGGCCAGGGCAGACGTACGGGTCGCGCTGCCACACGTGGCCGTGGAGGATAAACGTGCCGTCGCGGTCCGCGGAGGCGCCGTTGAGCACGAACATCCGCGTATCGAGGCGTGGATTCGTCGGATCGACCGAAGTGTGGAACACCGGGGTCACCGGGTCGCCCAGCTCGCTCACCCCCGGAATGGCCGGGATGGTATTGGGCTCACCCGCCACCAGGCCGTTGGCGTAGAAGGCGTGGACTTTCGGGATGCTGCCGAAGGTGTTGGCCGCCCCCGCATTGCCGAACGGCGCATCGGGCGGCAGCTTGAACCGGAACCACGACGGCTCCATGCCGTAGTTGAAGCCCGCGTGGCCGCTGTCCTCCGCGCCTTCGCGGCCCAGTTCATCCTGGTTGACGTTTGCGATCGCGGTGCCGTCCTTCCAGCGGAGGTTGGCGATCTTGTGACCGATCACCAGCGCCTCCCGATAGGTGCCTCCGGAGCCGGCCGCGCCCGCGGGCGCGGTCACCGTCGCCTGGGCGCGGGTCAGGCGCGTGGCCGTTCCGGTGCCCTGGTAGTCGGGCACCCACTCGCCTGCTGCCTGCAGTTGTGCCAGCGTATCCGGCCAGGTCGCGCCCGCGGGCTCGATCACCAGCGCGCCGAAGAGCCCCTTCTGCGGCTGCTTCACCCGGTCGGCCGAGAGCAGGTTGGTGGCGCCGAACTCGACGGGCGTCGGCACGATCCGGATCCGAAGGGGATTGCCGTTCACCTTCTCGGTTCTGAGATCGCCCGCGTACCAGACGTAGTTCTGAAGGAGCCCTGGCACCGCCGTGTTGGCCAGCCCCGTGAGGAAGTTGATGCCCACATTGAGACCGTCGCTTCGGGTCACGTCGTACTCCACGAGCTGCGGGTGCAGCCCCGCGAAGCTGGACGGACGGATCAGGTTGTTGTTGAAGAAGTGCATCTCCGGTGGGCGCACGGGGTTGAACAGATCCCGGTTCACCACCCAGAACGTGTCCTGCCACCCGGCCAGGTCCGGCGCCGTTGCGGGCAGGCGGTTGTACAGGACGACCTTGACGCAGTCGCCGGCTTTGGCGCGCAGCACCAGCGGCTCCACCGGAGCGTTATTGCGCAGGCGCACCGGGCACAGCGCGTTGCGGACGCCACCCAAGTTGCAGAGGGTTTGCTGAATCGGGGTTTGCGGATTCGGCTCCAGGTCGTTGGTGCGCACGTACAGCATGGCGGTCGGGTCGTTGAGCGGACCCGCGCCGCCCTGGAAAGAGCCGCCCGGCTCGTTGCCTTCGGGGGGCACGATGACGTCCGGCACCTCCGTGCCGCGCCGGTTGTAGAGCAGCGTGCCGCCCGCGGTGTTGAGCTGACCGCCCTCGTTGTCGCCTACTCCGTCGCCGTCGGAGTCGCGGTTCAGGTTAAGCGGAATCGTGACCCCGAGGTTGTTGGGCAGCACGTTGTTGGCCAGCACGGCCGACACTTCGTAAGCGACGACAGGCGCGGTTTTCGGGCACACGCCGTTGAAATCGGTCCGGTTGACGACCTCAAGGCCTGAGATCGGGCTGTCCGGCAGCTGGAACAGATCCGCCCGCGGGAGGCCGTAGACCCTCAACAGACCCCAGGTACCGCCCCAGATGCCGTCGCGGGTGGCATCGGTGGCGTATAGGTAGTCGGCGGTGCGGCCGATCTGCCCCAGGTCGGGGTTGACCGGCGTCTGCAGGCTGAACTGTTCGGAGATGCCGTGGGACTGGAAGTTGCGCCAGCCGGAGTTGGGCGAGCGCCCGAAGCCGGAGCCGGCCGACAGCCACTTCATGCCGTGGATGGTGGTCTGGTGCTGCTCCTCGGTGGCGCCGACCTGGATCTTTACCTTCACCTGGTCACGCTCGTAGGAGCGCATGATCGGTGTGAAGGGGTCGCCAGGCCGCCGGTCGCAGTTGATGCCGTCGCCGGTGCCCCCACAAGCCGGCGGATAGGGCGTGTTGCCAAGGCGGGTGTTGAGCGTCGCAATCTTGCGGTCCGTGCGGGTCTGGAAGGCGAATGCGAGGTCGCCCGCCAGCCCGGCCGCCTGGGTACCTTTCTTGAGGTCAGGTCCGGTGCGGTTCGGGTCGAACACGCGCAGCCCCACCGGCTCGTTGCGGTAGTTGGTGACCCACATGGAGCTGTGGCTGATGTTGATCGCCTCGGCGCACGGCCGCGGAACGTTCGGGTCGTTGTTGCCGGCCGGGCCGGGGCATCCGGCGCTGGCCGTCACCACGTCGGGGAACGGCCCCGACCTGAGCTTGAGCGGCGGGTTGACCGTCCGCAGCCAGGTGTCGGCCAGCGCCGGGGCGGAGGCCACCGTGGCGTTGAACGGGTCGGGCTGCACGATGTTCGTCGGGGTCGGACGGCCGGCCGCGTCCGCTCCCACGTACGTTCCTGCCTCGTAGGCGTGCTGGAAGTCGCTCATCTCGAAGTAGAACTCGCGATGGTCCGGGATGGTGTGGGACCGTACCGTGCTACCGGAAACCAGCTGGTTCGGCGTGATAATCGCCGCCTGCCAGGTGGTCGGGCCGCCGTCGTGGCGGGTGTTGAGCGCCACGCCGCTCTCGTTGTGCCTCCAGGTCGAGCCGGCCGGCTCGATCAGGATCGTCGAGTACAGCCCGATCTGCTGGAAGGTCGACGGGCCGTAATGGTCGTGCGAGAAGGTGATCCCCAGGCCCCGGTCGACCCCGGCGACGTTCACCAGCGGGTCCAGCAGGATGCGCTGGATGGTGGTGCGCGCGCCCAGATAGTCCGCCGTCTGCGGGTTGCCCGCGACCCCGCCGAAGAACGGGTGCGGCTTCGGCTCCAGATGGATCAGGCCGCTGGCCGTGCCGCCCGGGTCGCCCGTGGCGATGGTCGGAACCGCCGCGAGGTCGGTCAGGTCGATGGGCGCCAGCTGGCCCGGCAACGTGCCGGCCTGGATGACCGTGCCCGCGCGCGCGTTGAACTCGTTGATGGCGTGGATCCGCTCCCGCACGGCGCCGGGCGAGTGCGTGCCGTCCTCGTAGTTCCAGCCGTTGGCCGCGCCGTCGCCGGTGGTCAGGTCCCACTTCGGAAGGTGGATGTGCTGGCCAATGATGTCGGTCGGCGTGCGCACCTGGAAGTCGTCGAGCTCGAACTCGTGCGGCACCAGGTTCGCGTGCAGGACCTTGCCGCAGTCGAAGGTGTTGAAGCGCATCACCAGCGGCTCCGGCGGACGCTGCTTGATGACCGTGGGCGCCACGTCGTCCCACAGGGCGATGATGCGCTCCTGCGGGTAGTGGAAGCCCACCTTGTTGAAGACCGCGTCGACCTGGACGTTTGCGACCTTGTAGGTGCGCGGATTCTCCGAGCTGAAGTTCGACCGGCCTCTCGTGGTCAGGGTGGACGGGACGGCCGGATTGTTACCGCCATCGCCGTCAAACCATCGGCCGAGCACGCCAGCGGTGAGTCGGGTGCCTGCGTCGTCGATGCACGGGTCGTTGTACGGGCCGCCCGGCACCGGCGGGGCGCCGTTCAGGACGAACTTGACCGGGGTCGTGGCCGAGTCGGTAATTACGCCCCCGCCTGGCGCAGCCAGATTTTGCGCGTCGCTCCGACGCATGCGCACGGACTGGTATGCCATGCTGACTTTTTCCATATCGGTGCCGATCTCGGGGAAGTACACCGGCTGGGCCAGCTCGATGTTCTTGCTGAAGTCCAGGCGGTTCTGCGTGTCCTGCGACAGCCCGCCGGAGACGTAGCCGAGCAGGGAGTGGCGCGGCAGGCCACCGTCCCACCCGCCGGCCTGCTTCGCCGCGTAGCCGTTGGCGGTGGCGCCCGCCTCGGTCAGCATGTCGAGCGGCGGGGTGGGCATGCGCTGGCCCACGATGCCGTTCGGGCAGGGATTGGTCGCGGTCGGCACGCCGCACTCGATTCCGGCCAGCCAGAACGGGAAGCCGGGGCTCTTATCGTCAGCCGTACCTGGCATGCCGTCGGAACCAAAAGCATCGGCGCGGTCTACCACCGCTTGGGAGGAGTCGGGGATGTCGTCCGGGACCCCTCGGCCGCCGAGCAGGCTGTGGCTTCCGCGGTCCACCGCCACGACGAAGACCTTGGCCGGCATCTGCGGCATCGGCTGGCCGGGCAGGGGCACGATCGCCGGGATCGGCGCGCCGTCGGGAAGCTCGCCGTCGGGAAGCGCCCGGGCGCCGGCGGCCGGCTGGCCGCTGCGCAGGGCAAAGGGATCTGTGTGGAATCCTGCATTCAGTGGCGGGTTCTGCGGGTCGATCACGCCGGAGACCGCCAGCACGGTGCCTCTCTCGAACACGTCCATGATCCGGATGTGGTACCACATCCCCTGCGCGAAGTGCGGGTAGAAATGGCAGTGGAAGATGGCGTCGCCCACGGACTTGTTGCGGTTGCCGGCGCCGCCGTTCGCCAGCTCGTAGGTGTGGCCGGAGCCGGGCATGATCTCCTGGGCGTCCAGGTAGTTGCCGTTGTCGTCGTTGGGGTTGTGCAGCCACTGGTTGTTGTGCAGGTGGAAGATGTGCTGCTCGTTCGAACCGGCGTGGATGTTGCGGATCTTGACGAAGTCGCCGACGTAGGAGTGGTGGACGTTGGAGGGGTCCTCCTGGAACAGGGCGAAGTTCCTCAGGATCGGCCCGTTGGACAGGTTGGCGTTCCGCCAGCAGGCATTCGGGTTGCCGGGGCCGGCGGCGGCGATGTTGGTCGGGTCGCACTGCTCGATGCCGGTGTTGGCCGGGAAGTTCACCAGCATGCCCGGGTCGCCGACGGTCGACGAGGACAGGAAGAACTCCTCGTACGCGCAGTCGGTGCAGTCGTGCATGGGGCCGGTGTGCAGCCGGTTGGCGATGATCTCCGAGCCGACGCCGCCCGAGCCGTAGTTGATCATGAACTGGTCCTTGACGCCGGCCAGCGTGTAGTTGAGCACCGGGTTGCCGTACCAGCGCGGGAAGGCCTGCGAGTTGGTCTGCTCGTCGTGGAAGACGGAGGAGAACTCGCGGAAGGGCTCCAGCCGGTTGGGATAGGTGGGGACGTTCCTGCCCACGGACTCCAGCGGGTAGGTCGACGGCGGAAACGAGCCGTTCGGATTCGGACCCGCGACGATGGCGTTGATGTCGCTGTGAACCAGTTCGTTGGCCGCCGTCAGCATCTTTAGGACCGGAAGGCCGGCCTTCCCCTCGGATGTCCAGGGTTCTACGTTCGGATACAGCTTCTCGTAATCGATGATCGGCTGGCCGCCGGATCCCGGTACTCCAGCAATGGGAGAGGTATATCCCGTGGTGGCCAGACGCAGCTCCTCCTCGGTGACCTGGCTCCGGTAGATCCGGGAGCCCACGGGCTCGACGTTCAGCGCGCCGAACATGCCGACGGCGAGGTTGCCGCTGCTGGCCTCGCTGCCGAGGGTGGCGCCGTAGCTGTTGATGACGAAGGCGCCCTCGTGGGGGGTGTACAGGTTGTAGGTAATGCTGTTGCCGGGGGCCACCAGGCTACCCCTGTCGACACCCGCCTCATTGACGGCGCAGTTGGTGGAAACATCTGCGCCGGGGTGGTTGTTGCCCACCAGGCTGCCGTCGCTCGCGATGCTGTCCACCAGCTCGGTGCCCGAGGCGTGGAAGCTGGCGCACCGGCCCGCCACCTGGTCGTCGTTGATCAGCGCGTCCTGGATGGCGTTGTTGGGGTTGGCGACGGGCGCCAGCAGGTTCTGGAAGTGGACCGTGAGGCATTGGCCCGCGACCGAGCGCAGCACCATCGGCCGGGTGCGCTTGTCCGGTCGCAGCGCCACGTTCCCCGGAGCCAACGTTCCGCCGGCGGCTTCCGGCAGCCCGGTGGTCTGATCGATCACGTCGCGCCGAAGCGCGAACGTTATCCAGTTGGGGTTCTGGGCCCCGAGGCGGTTGAACACCGTCGGGTTCTCCAGCACCACCACGTCGGCCGTGATGGTGTTGGCCGCCGTACACTGCACTGCCGCCTGTCCATCGATCGCCGCGAAGGCGCACGAAAGCGCCAGCGCGAGCGACGTCGCAATCCCGAAAGCATACCGTTGCTTCATGGCCCCTCTCCTTTTCTCAAGGGTGGAACCCGTTTCCGGTGTTGCAGTTGCTCTGTCGCCGTTGTCCTCACGCCGCAACCGCGCCGTATGAGTATTTGACGGTCCGCTGGGTTCCAATGATTCCGATTCATAAATATTTTCTTTAGGAACGTCTCCCAACAAGAACCGTGCCCACGGAGGAAGGGGGGCGTTCACAATTATTTCTTGTTGATTCAACGCGTTGAATACATGCCCCCCGATGGGGGGAGAAGGGAGGGTGCGAAGATCCTATCCGGGCGGTTCCGTCTGCTTCCGTACGTTGTTGATTTATTTACAGAAAATTATTATTAATCATAGAATTCAGGTGCGACGTTATTTGCACCGGTCCCCCCTCCGAGGGGGAACGGCTCTTCGGAAGGTTCGATGAACCGGGCGCCGCCCTTCGGGGGGGGCGCGGTGACGCCGGGTCACTAGGCGGGATTCCAGACGTACCGCCCTGCTTTGTCGATGTATCCCCATGCCAACGGGAGGATCCTACCTTTCATCCGCGCCTCCTGTCCTTCGCCGGGTCCGGTCGGCTTCACGTCGCGTTGCGGATCATCACCTCGACGGACCGGTTCCGGCGGTCGTCGACCAGGGGAATCGCGTCGCCCTGCAGTTCCACCCCGTCAACGGTCACGATCGCCCGGTCTTCCCCCTCCTGTTGCCGCCGGACGGCGATTTCATAATCCGTCTCGCGATACCGGTAGTACACCTTGAACCCGTCCCAATCCGCCGGGAGGCACGGGGCAAACCGAAGCTTGTCCACTTCCAGCTTCAGGCCCAGGAGGGATTCCACGATCAGCCGGTACATCCAGCCGGCCGAGCCCGTATACCAGGTCCATCCCCCGCGTCCGGTGTGCGGCGGTACCGCATAGACGTCGGCCGCGACCACGTACGGTTCCACTTTGTAGATCGCCACCCCTTCCGGTGAGTCCGAATGGGTCACCGGGTTGATCATCCCCAGCAGCTCCCACGCGCGCCGGCTGTCACCCAACGCGGCGAACGCCATCGCCGCCCAGATCGCCCCATGCGTGTACTGGCCGCCGTTTTCCCTCACCCCCGGGACGTACCCTTTTATATATCCTGGATTCAGGGCCGATTTGTCGAACGGCGGGTCCAGGAGCTGGATCAACGCGTGGTCCCGGCGAACCAGTCGCCGATCCACCGCGTCCATCGCCATGCGGGATCGCCCGGGATCGCCGGCGCCGGAGAGCACCGACCAGCTTTGCGCAATCGAATCGATCCGGCATTCCTCGTTGGTCGCCGAACCGAGCGGCGAGCCGTCGTCGAAGTACGCGCGGCGGTACCACTCGCCGTCCCAGCCGTCCTGCTCGATCTTCAGGCGCAATCGGGCCGCCTCCGTCCGGCAACGTTCGGCGAAAGTCGCATCCCCGGCATTGCTCGCGACCTCGGCGAACCGCATGAGCACGTCATAAAGGAAGAACCCCAGCCAGACGCTTTCCCCTTTTCCGTGCTCTCCCACAAGGTTCATCCCGTCGTTCCAGTCGCCGGTCCCCATGAGCGGAAGGCCGTGCTCGCCGGTCTTGAGGCCTCTCAGAATGGCTCGCCTGCAATGTTCGTACAGGGTGCCCGCTTCCTCCGACCGGACGGGAAGATCGTAGTAGGAATCCTCCTCCGCGTTCACGGGGCGCCCTTCGATGAAGTGGACGGACTCGTCCAATACCCCCGTATCCCCCGTCCCGAGAACGTACCGGCACGTCGCCAGGGGCAGCCAGAGGAAATCATCGGAACATTTCGTGCGTACGCCCCGGCCCGAGGGGGAATGCCACCAGTGTTGAACGTCTCCCTCCCGGAACTGACGGGCCGCGCATCGCAGCAGGTGCTCGCGCAGAAGGTGCGGCTCGGCGTGCACCAGCGCCATGGCGTCCTGCAACTGGTCGCGGAACCCGAAGGCGCCTCCCGACTGGTAATACCCGCTCCGGGCCCAGAGACGGCACGCCAGGTCCTGGTAAAGGAGCCAGCCGTTGGCCAGGACGTTGGCGGCCGGGTCGGGGGTTTCCACCTGCACGGTCCCGAGAGTCCGCTTCCAGTACTGCCAGACCGATTCAAGCACCCCGCGCGCCGCCGGGGATCCGCGAAAACGATGCACCAGGTTCCTGGCATCGTCCGCGTTTTTCCCCGCGCCGAGCCGGAAGACGATCTCCCGCTCCTGCCCGTCGGCCAGCTCGAACGGCACCTGGATCGCGGCACAGGGATCCAGGGCGGCCCCTACTTTCCCCGAAAGCCGCGCACGGGTCATGGCGGCCGGTCTCCGGAGCGAGCCGTTGCGGCCGAGGAATTCCACCCGGTCCCCGGTTACGGTCCGGGCCGGATCGTCCACATCGAGGAACGCGACCCGGTCGGGGAAGACCGTATTGTAGGAGTTCCGCGCGAGGAGCGCTCCGCTGCCGGGGTCGACCTGGGTGACCACGTGCATCGCCGATTTCGGCCGCAGATCTCCCAATACCCATTCCGCGTATCCCGTCGCCGAGAGTTTGCGCGATCGGCCGGACTCGTTTCGCACTTTCAACACCGAGAACTTGACCGGCGCGTCCAGGGCCACGTACACCCACAATTCCGAGCGGATGCCGCCCACCTCATGCTCGAAGACGCTGTAGCCGAATCCGTGCCTGCTGACGTACGCCCGCTTGCCGCGACAGGGCAACGGCGTGGGAGACCAGAAGCGGCCGCTCTCCTCGTCACGGATGTACAAGGCTTCCCCGCTCGTATCGCTCACGGGGTCGTTGTTCCAGGGAGTGAGGCGGAACTCGTGCGCATTTTCGCTCCAGGTGTAGGCCTGGCCGCTTTCCGAGATGACGCTTCCGAAGTCCGGGTTTGCCAGCACGTTCACCCAGGGCGCCGGCGTTTCCTGCCCTTGCGCGGTCGAAATCACGTATTCGCGCCCATCCGGCGTGAAACCTCCCAACCCGTTGAAGAAGATCAGGTCGCGCGGAGGCGGCGCGGCCGCCGCCGGGGTTTCGTCGCGGCGGTTTCGGGCGAGGCGGATGCGCGGAACGGGCACTTCCGCGACCCGGCGGCGGTGGATCTGGTCCCATAGAGTCCCCCGCCCGTCGCTGAGGATGGCGCGCGAGACCGTCTGGAACAGAATCCGGTCCTCGCTCGATATCTGCTCGCCGAGCCGCAGGAATATGCCGCCTGGCCGCTCCGTGAACCTGGCTTCCAGTCCCGCGGCGATCAGCCCCAGGATCTGCTCCTGGAGCAGTTGCCGGTAACCGGCGTGATCCTCGTTCCAGATCACCAGGTCCACCGCCAGCCCTTTCAATCTCCAGTACGCGTGGGCCTCCACGAGCTGGCGCACCAGCTCGATATTGGACGGGTCTCCGATCTGCAGCAGCACGATCGGAAAATCGCCGGAGATGGAGTAGCCCCACAGGCCGGATTGACCGCGGCGGTTCTTGCCGAGAAGGCTCGCGTCGGCGCGCAACAATGGATTGGCGTAGATGACGGAGCTGGCGAGGTGACCGTACAGTTGCGCGTCGGCCTCCGTGGCGTTGATCTGCTGCAGCAGCACCTGGCTGTGGGTCCACGCCAGGTCGAAGACGCGATCCGCGAGACGCCGGTCCTGGTGCTTCTCGATGAGCGCCATGCAAACGTCGCGGCTTTCCCCGACGCCGGTGACGATATTGACGGTTGCCGCCTCGTCGGGGCCGAGCGTGATCCGGTGCCGTATCGCGACGATCGGATCGAGTACGGACCCCTCGCTGTCCGACAGCTCCGCGGGACCGCTGACCGCCTGCGGATCGGCGACGGTGTTTCCCCGGCCGATGAACCGCATGCGGTCGGTCTCGTAGGTGACTTCCCCGACGGCCGCCCCGTGCACGGACATCAGGTGGAACATCCACGGCGCCGGCTCGCCGGAGGAGCGGGGCCGCCGGGTGCAGAGGATCGCCTGCCGCGTACGAACGATCTCGGTCTGTACGAAGAGGTTCCCGAACGCCGGGTGGAGCGCGTCGGCGGCAGGGGACGCAAGGACCACTTCCGCGTAACTCGTGATTTCGATCGTCCTGCGCGCCTGGGCGCGGTTTACGATGCGGACCCGGCGCACCTCGGCGTCGTCCTCGGGGGAGACGGCGATTTCCGTGTGCGTGTCGAAATCGTGGTCGCGGCGGCGGAACTCCACCCGCGCCTCCGAGAAGATCGCCTCGTACTTCTCCGGTATCTTGAGCGTCGGCTGGTACGCGGTGGACCAGAACTCCCCGCTCGCCGTGTCGCGGAGGTAGCAGAACGTCCCCCAGTTGTCGCAGGTCCCGTCTTCACGCCAGCGCGTCACCGCGAGGCCCTTCCAGCGGCTGTAGCCGCCGCCCGCATTCGTGATCATCACGTGGTATCTGCCGTTCGACAGCAGCTGCACCTCCGGAACGGGAGTGTCGGGGGTGGCG
>Ga0209211_10007128_pt1 | contig 15816 bp, 16 predicted proteins | sample RifGroA2_FD_183992 | JGI IMG/M metagenome (GOLD analysis project Ga0209211, IMG submission 183992) | Groundwater microbial communities from Rifle, Colorado, USA - Groundwater A2 (SPAdes) (version 2) | ecosystem: Environmental > Aquatic > Deep subsurface > Groundwater | place: Rifle, Colorado... | reverse complement strand
TGTGTAATGGTACTTCCACCTTGAACAACTTTTCCAGCTTTAAAATTTTCATATAAGGCGCGGATAATTCCTTTGATGTCAAGTGCTCCGTGATGATAAAATCTTCTGTCTTCTATCGCTATTAAATATTGTTTAAGTATTTTTGGCAAGGTTCTAACATTGCAAACAGCCATTCGTTCACCATTTATAGATACTATTCCAAGTGGTTTTTTGTCACCAGAATAAACAGCGTAACCGTTATATTTATCTTTATTAATTTGCATTTACAAGTAAAACTAAAAATAAATGTTTTGTAAATATTTCAGAGAAATTTTTTAAAAATCCGAAGCGAGGAGAATTTATTATTTTCTTTTTTGTCTGTCGGTGTTCAATTGTTGTATTTGAAAGTAAGTGTCAAGGCGTTTGTCAGCTTATTTTGGGTTAAAATATCCACCGTGTTACTGTCGCAAGCATTTGTGCTAACCTTCAAGGCTAAAAGAAGTGCGATAGCATTTGGGTAACAATCTTTTAGCATATTGTTAGGCGACGTTTATGTTTAAAAACTTAGGGTAAAAGTTTCGGTATAGCCAGTATAGATAAGAACACCATGATGCAACACATCTCGCCCTATAAGGCATTGTATATGTTGTCCTTGAAGGGGTGCAGCAATTACGACAGTTTCGACTATTACATTGTTAGGAAATAGTATTCTCATGAGATATTCATAACATTGAACATTGGTTGACGATGGAGTATTGATTAAAGTGACACCAACAGGGTTCAGATTGAGTTGATTCACAATATCTTCGCGGATAACAGTTCCAGTGGCACCAGTATCAATCATTGCAAGGGCTTGGGCTGGAATAGGAATATTCTGGTTGTTTTTCCGCAAAACTTCTTCAGTAGTCGACCCAATAGCAAGTCTGATTTCGACAACAGGTCCAACACCTTGTAAATTAGGTACAGTCGTGGTGAATGATGGCATTTATACCCTCAGCAGATTTGAAGTAAAATTCTGCGGGATGTCAATTTCAACAATTTTTTTTACGAGAAAAGGCACATTGCCAAAGTGCTCATAACCTTGCCTGATGGCATCAAATTTTGTATCAAATATATCAACTATTTGGTCATCCTTGACAAGTGCAAATTTCCCATTGGCTTTACCAATGAGCTCACTTTTATGAGTATTGAATGTTTGAAGTTCTTTAGTTAGTAATTCACCCATATTATTACCTCTTTTGATTTCCTTGTGATTGAATTATATAACAAAAAAATGATTTGTGCATCATTTTTAAATGTCGTTGTTTTTTCTTTTTAAACAGGAGAGGATGGCACTTTTCTGAACCATGAATAGATATTGGATGTCTTGCCTGTAGGGCGAAGGATTTTAGATCCATTGTAAGGCATTAATCCCATTTTTTATAACCTCTGCCAAAGCTGTAATAATGCAAATGATAGAAAATTGCTTTTCATAGATGGAATTTTTAATTCCTAATCCGAATAAATCAGAATGACATTTCTGCGAAATCTGTGGATATAAAATATTTTTTGCCAAAATGCGTAATAGATTCATATAATCGGTTCTCTATATGTTCCAAACACACCCTTCAACACATCACATATCTCACCAAGAGTTGCGTAGGACTTAACAGCTTCTATAATAAAAGGCATAAGGTTTTCATCTCCCTTAGCCGTCCTTTTCAAATTGTGTAAGGTGTTTTTTAACATCTTTTCATCCCTATTCCTCTTTACATCCTTAAGCCTCTGTATCTGTTTTCTTTCCACATCGGGGTCTGTTTTAAACACCTCAACAGGAGTCCTTTCTTCTGCCATAAAATCATTCACCCCGACGATTACCCTCTCTTTACTGTCTATCTCCCTTTGATATTTGTAGGCAGCCTCTTTTATCTCCTTCTGTGGAAAACCCTTTTCAATGGCAGATACCATTCCGCCCATATCATCTAATTTTTTTAAATATTCATATACAGCCTCTTCCATTTTATTTGTCAGATTCTCCAGATAGTAGGAACCACCAAGAGGGTCTACAGTATTTGTAACACCACTCTCATGGGCAATAATCTGCTGGGTGCGTAGGGCAATCCTTACAGCATCTTCGGTTGGTATAGCGTAGGTCTCATCCATGGAATCGGTATGGAGTGACTGTGTCCCGCCAAGTATAGCAGCAAGTGCCTGAAGTGTTACCCTCACTATGTTGTTATAGGGCTGTTGTGCAGTGAGTGAGCAGCCTGCTGTCTGTGTATGAAACCTTAATGACATTGACCTCTCGTCTTTTGGATTGTATCTCTTCTTTATCTCTCTCGCCCATATCCTTCGGGCAGCCCTGAACTTGGCTATCTCTTCAAAAAAGTCATTATGAGAGTTAAAGAAAAAGGATAATCTTGGTGCAAACTCATCTATGGAGAGCCCCCTCTTGATGGCTTCCTCCACATAGGTCAATCCATCATAAAGGGTAAAGGCAAGCTCCTGAATTGCTGTTGAACCAGCCTCCCTTATATGGTATCCGCTGATACTTACAGGGTGCCATTTGGGTAAATTTCTGGCACAATATATTATTGTATCTGTGATGAGTCTTAAATGCGGCTCAGGAGGGAATATCCACTCCTTCTGTGCAATGTATTCCTTTAGCATGTCATTCTGGGTTGTGCCACCTAATTTATTCAGAGGGATTCCCCTTTTGTCGGCTACAGCAATATACATTGACAGGAGAATAGCAGCAGGGGCATTTATTGTCATGGAGACCGTCACCTCATCAAGGGGGATGCCATCAAAAAGAATCTCCATATCAGCTATGGTATCTATGGCAACACCGCATACACCCACCTCGCCGGCAGCCCTATTATTATCCGAGTCATAACCCATAAGGGTTGGCATGTCAAAGGCGGTGGATAGCCCTGTCTCACCGTGCCTTAAAAGGTATTTAAACCTCTTATTTGTATCCTCAGCAGTCCCGAATCCTGAAAACTGCCTCATAGTCCACAGACGCCCCCTATACATGGTTGGATGTATACCTCTGGTAAATGGGAACTCTCCGGGAAGTCCTATATCCTTTGAGTAATCTATATCTGCTACATCTTCAGGTGTATAGACACTCTTTATCTCCATACTGGAGAGATTTGTGAATTTGCCTTTTCTTTCTTTCATAGAAAATACCTATTGCCTCAAAGTCACAAAGGCTCAAAGAAAAAATAAAATATCTTTGTGTCTTCGTGTCTTAGTGGCAATTTTTCATCTGAAAATCCTTATTTATTTTAACAGTTCCTTTGCAATGGTCAATCTCTGAATCTCTGATGTTCCCTCATAGAGGGTTGTGACCCTGGCGTCCCTGTAATACCTCTCCAGAGGGAAATCCTTTGTGTAGCCATAGCCGCCGTGAATCTGGAGTGCCCTGTAGGCACACTTGTTAGCAGTCTCTGAGGCATATAGCTTCGCCATTGATGCCTCCTTTACAAACTTAAGCCCCTTATCCTTCATATATGCAGCCCTGTAAGTAAGAAGCCTTGCTGCCTCAATCTCCATTGCCATATCGGCAATCATAAATTGAATTGCCTGTAACTGTGCAATTGGTTTACCAAATTGAACCCTTTTTACGGAATATTGAGCAGCCTCATCAAGACATGCCTGTGCAATTCCTACAGACTGGGCTGCAATCCCTATCCTCCCCATATCAAGGGTATTCATCGCTATCTTAAATCCATCACCTTCCTGACCAAGAAGATTTTCCTTCGGGATACGGCACATCTCAAAGATTAGCTCTACTGTCTCCGAGCCTTTAATCCCCAATTTCTCCTCTACCCTTCCAATGGATAGTCCGGGAGTTTTCTTTTCAGTAATAAAAGCGCTCATCCCTCTATGTCCCTTGCTTGCATCCGTTACTGCAAATACTATAACTACCTGTGCCCTCTTGCCATTGGAGACAAAGAGTTTTGAGCCATTAAGGATATACCCATCCCCTTCTTTGACGGCAGAGGTCTTTATGGCTGCTATATCCGAGCCTGCCCCTGCCTCTGTAAGGGCAAAACAGCCGAGCATTTCACCTTTCGCAAGACGGGTTAAAAACTTCTTCTTTTGCTCTTCTGTCCCATAGTGAAAGATAGGCTCACAGACAAGAGAATTATTTACCGTTACAATGGTGGATGTGGAGGCACAGACCCTTGCAATCTCCTCCATAGCAATGGCATAGCAGAGAGTATCCATCCCTCCGCCGCCATATTCCGCCGGGGTTGTAATCCCCATAAGCCCAAGTCCTGCTATTTCCTCTATTAAAGAAGAAGGGACATCGCCGGTTGCATCTATCTTCTCTGACAGAGGTCTTACCTTATCACTTGCAAACTTCCTCGTCAGTTGCTGAATCATCCTCTGTTCTTCAGTGAGATAGAGATTCATATAAAATTATAAAATTCACCGCAAAGACGCAAAGAACGCAGAGAAAATAAAACAAAAAGATTAAGGAGAAATGGGGAAACAAAACAATGAAAAGGAGAAAAAATACTTTTTATTTATTTCTTTATCCGTTTCTCCATCTTCCCCCCTTCTACTTTCTTTTCTTTGCGACCTCTGCGTCTCTGCGGTTAAGTTATGCTTTTGTTACCCTGTAGCCCTTTTCGTCCTTTTGTATATGTCCCCATGGGATTTCATCCTCATGCTCCCATATTAGGAGATAATTATAGCAGTATGCCTCATCCAGTAATATCACTTTTTTACTAATTACCTCCAATGGATATAGGTCCCATCCCATTGTCCAGTTGGGCTTTAGATGGGCTGTGGTTGGAATGAGGTCTCCGAGATAGACTCCCTTATTCCCTTCGGATTCAAAAAACACAATCTGATGTCCATCACAATGTCCCCCTGTCCTCTCAACAGATATACCTGTCATAATCTCTTCCCTCCCATCTACAAAGATGAATAACCCTGCCTCTTTAAGTGGGATAAAATCCTCCTTTAGATAGGATGCTCTTGACCTTATATTTGTATTATTGGCATCCTCCCAGTCTTTCCTCTGAACTATATGGATGGCATTTGGGAAGGTTGGCTTTAAGATACCACTTGAATCAATATATGTGCAGCCCCCGCAGTGGTCAAGATGGAGGTGTGTAAGGATTACATAATCAATATCTTCAGGTTTTAAATCTAAGTCTCTTAGTTGTTCTATGAAAGACCTCTTCCTCCTAATATCGTATAACTCAATATCCTTTTCATCAATCTTTGTCCCAACGCCTGTGTCAATTATAATGTTTTTTTTATGATGTTTTATCAGGAGCGAATTTAGCCCCAGTCTTATTCTGTTCAGCTTGTCTGAAGGCTTTAACTTTTCCCAAAGGGTCTTTGGCACTACGCCAAACATACTCCCGCCATCCAGACTGAACTCACCGTCACTTATAATATGGATATCCATCTGTCCAAATTTCATACGAAAATCCATTACCTTATCCCCTCACCCTTGAGGGGGGAGGGAGTTTAAGGGTGGGGGTGAAAAAAATTTTCATTACCCTTTGTGAGCCGAAGGCTCGTGAGCGTTTTATACGAAAATCCTTTCATTCCACTGAGCTTAAGACAGCTTTCCAATATTCATCCACCATCTCCTGAATCTTTTTGATTGTATCTTCCTGTCTAATCGGTTTAAATAGGTGGGCAAACCTTCCCTGTTCTTTTAAGTAATTCTCAACTGGTTTAAATTTCCGAGGGATTAAGGTATGTTTTACATCTCCATGAATAGCCTCTTTTAATGCCCAGATACCTGTGTCAACTGCCAACTTTGCCAGATTAACAGTATGGGATGGGTCTGTTGCCCAGCCGGGAGGGCAGGGAGAAAGGGCTATAAAGAGTTTAGGACCTTTATACTGTTCTGCCTTCTTAAACTTATTGTATAAATCAACAGGGTAGGCGGGAGATATTGTGGCAAGATAAGGGGGTTTATGGCTCCTCCATATCTCAAAGAGGTTCTTTTTGTTAGTCAGTGTTCCTGTTGGAGTTGTTTTGCCCGGCGGTGTAGTCCCTGTCTTTGATGCAAATGGTGTAGCACCTGACCACTGGAAGCCTGTGTTTCCATAAGCCTCATTATCATAGCAGATATAATAGAAATCAAGGTTACGGTATAATGCCCCTGATGTGGATGCAAGCCCTATATCATAGGCAGCCCCATCACCTGTCAGCACAACTACCTTTAAGTCTTCTTCTAAACCAAGCCTGCCTTTTTTTATTAAGATATCAAGTGCATCCCTTACACCCTGCGCCCCCGCCGGTGCACATGCCATTGCTGTATAAAGCCATGAGCTCATAAAAGGTGTAAATGGGTAAATTGAGAGGAGTGTAAAACAGCCTGCGGCATTTACAATGACAGTATTTTCTCCAAGGGCTTTAAGTGCATGCCTCAGTGTCAGAAGCCCCCCACACCCTGCACATGCAGGGGTCCCCGGCAGTAGATTCTCCTCATGAGGTATATCTTTAATGGATTTTATAGTTGTATCCATATTAATCTCTTCTTCCTGCCATCTTCTTCAATTTTTCCATCTCATTCCATTCTATCTCTGTATAAAGGAGTTGTGGTGCTGGAGCCTTTCCTGTTTCAGCAGCCTTAATCATATTGTCAAAGATAAAATCAAACTCACTCTCACTTATATTCTTCCCTCCAAGTCCCCCAATGAAGGATAATAACATGGGTCTTTTTTGCTCATTATATATGGCACTGGCAATCTCCGGATATAAAATACCGCCTTTACCGATACCGATATTCTGGTCTAATACTGCCACAGCCTTACACCCTTTAATATCATTCTTTAAATCCTCTTCTGGAAATGGTCTTAAGAGCCTTAACTTTAAGAGTCCTATTTTTATCCCTCTTTCTCTTGCCCTCTTTACAGCAGCCTTACCGAGTGTTGAGAAGGAGTTGGTCATAATCAGTATATATTCGGCATCATCTGTCATATATCCTTCTAATGTGTCGTATCTTCTGAAAAATATATTTTCAAATTCTTTACTGATTTCTTTATAAACCTCAAGTCCCTTTTGACTCGCAAGGTGCATCTGGTATTTGAAATAAGAATATATTGGTCCGCCTAAGACTGCAATACCCTGTGCCATAGGCTGACTCGCCTTAAAAAAGGCGTGTTTGGGATTATAAGTTGGCAAGAACCTCCTGACATCTTCTATGTCTGGAATCTCTACAGGCTCCCTCGTGAATGAGAGGTGAAAACCATCCATATTAACAAAGATAGGTAAAAGCACCCGTTCATCCTCTGCAAGTCTGTAAGCTATCAGAATAGAATCAAGAACCTCCTGACAGGTCTCACAATGAATCTGTAAAAACCCTGAATCCCTTGCAGACAGGATATCATTATGGTCAGGCTCAAGTGTTATCGGTGCTGAGAGCCCCCTTGATACATTCACCATCACGAGGGGGACACGCCATCCAGCCACTGTATAGAGCATCTCAAAACCGTACAGAAGCCCCTGACTTGAAGTTGCAGTAAATGCCCTCACCCCTGTGGCTGATGCAGCCCCCCCCGCCGTAATCATAGAATGCTCGGAGTCCATTGTAACCATTCTTGTATCCATGACCCCGTCGCTTATCCATTTTGCCAGTGTCTCAATAATCTCTGTCTGTGGTGTAATAGGGTAAGCAGGGATATAATCAATCTCTGCAAGCCTCACACCCCACGCAGCAGAAGAATTTCCTGTAAGCATCTCCTTTATTGCTACCATGTGTGAACCTCCCTAATTTTTTCTATCGCATGAACAGGGCATTCGTCAATACATATCAGGCATCCCTTACAGTTGTCGTAATCTATAGATGGGAAACCCCGTTCATTCATTATAGCAATGCAACCGTCAGGGCATCTCGCAACACATATCATACATTTATTGCATAATTCATAATTAAAAATCGGTTTAAATGTCCGCCAGTTGCCTGTCTTTCGCAAAGGGGTATTTCCTGCTGTATTTACAGAAGGTGTTGAGATTGAGGCTGCTTCAAATGGCACGGAGATAACAGTGCTTCCTTTATGTGTGATTTCAGAGGTTTTTACCTCTACAGGTGTAATGTTATTAAAGCAGTAAAGTGATGCCTCTATATTTTTTTTAATAAGTTCACTGTCTGTTGTTATATCAGACAGTTCTTTTTCAATAGCCCTTTTTAATGAATCCTCTCTAATGCCTACAATCCTTGATGCAGCACCGCCTGCAAGGGTGCTGAGAATGGGCTTTCCGAGTGTATCAATGCCAATCTTTGTTATATCTAATGTAATTATCTGTGCCTTGATTTTATATTTATTTTTTGCTTCTGCCGGGCTATGGGTTGTATTTAAAAAAATGACTCCGTCCTCCTTCAGCCCTGTTAATGGCATTGCCATTGGGTCATTCAGAAGGGTTTCATCCATTACTATTAGAATATCAGGCTCTGATATTACACCCCGTTCTAAGATAGGTTCTCTGGATATGCGGGTAAATGCGGTTATCGGTGCACCTCTCCTCTCGGCTCCATATAGCGGGAAATCCTGTGCGTAGAGACCGTCAAGAAAAGCGGCTGTTCCAACAAGCCTGCTTGCAATCTTCGTCCCCTGACCGCCCCTGCCGTGGAATCTTATTCTTAACATTTTTATACAAAGGAAATTATATATCCGCAGATTTCGCAGATTAACGCAGATTAAAAACAATAAAAAAAAACTAATTTAACAAGGCATCCTGTCTATCTTTTGTTAAAATATTTTAAAATCTGTGTAATCTGCGGATTAATTTGATTTTGTCCTTATATATTTTCTCTATCCGGATGAAGGGGGCTGTCGGAGTCAAAGAAGAAATCACCCATTCCCATCGGGAATCCTTCTTCTCCAAAAGTTTTTTTCTTTTTCTCAGCCATCTTGTCAAGATTTAAGGCGTCTTCACCGAGTATGTTTTTAATTGACTCTTTCCATACTTCATCCCTTGAAATCGGGTGTTGCGGGTCTTGGGACAGCCTCTTAATTGCATACTGAAGTAGATGGATTCCATCCCTTGGAGAAAAGTCAAGATTAAGCTGGTGAGACCTCTGGAGGAAATCTACTGTCATCCTGAGCATTTCATCCTCTGCAAATGGGAGGTGATACTGCAGTATTGACATCTCGCTCTTTTTGTCAGGAAAACCGAGTGAGAGTGTCGGCTGTAGTCTTGAAAGGATATAATCAGGTATTTCAAAAGTTGATTCATCATCATTCATTGTTACACAGCACCTGAATTCACTATCGGCATGAATGGTTATACCCGCGACTATAGATTCAACATACCGCCTGTAGTCAAGCAGAGGTGCGAGAGATGCCCAGCTCTTTTCATTCATGCGGTTACCCTCATCAAGGATACATATACCGCCTGTAAGCATTGCACTTACAAGAGGTGAGGCATGATATGAAATCTTCCCCGATTCAGACAGAACTGGTGTTATGAGAAGGTCTTCGGGCCTTGTATCAGCTGTGCATTGAAATATATAGAGAGGCTGTCCTCTTAATTTTGCTGCAGCCGTTGCAAGGGTGGTCTTCCCTATGCCGGGAGTTCCTGTAACTCGTGGTGAGAGGGGCAAATCCTTCTCATCAACGACAAGCCAGCATGCAAGGAGTTGTTTCAGTATCTCGCCATTACCTATCCATCTAATATCTGTGATATCAGGATGGCTTAGCGTAAGATTAACCCCGTCAACTGAAATTGTTTTTTTAGAAGAATTCATCTGTAAATATCTCTTTGTGGTAATGTGGTAATCTTGAAATTATTTTACTACAATTTGTAGAATACTCAAAATTAATTAACCGACAATAGGGAGGGGGGTTTTGCAGAAATTGCACTTTCCATTACTATAATTCTTTTCAATTACAAAATATCCTTCCCTTGAGATGATAAGCTTTTTACAGTTGTGGCAGTATGTATTGTTCCATTCATCCTGCATGATATTTCCCACATAGACATAGTTTATCTTCTTTGTTGCAATTTCCCTTGCCCTCTTGAGTGTCTCAAGGGGCGTAGGCGGGAGGGGCATCTTGTAATTTGGAAAGTATCTTGAAAAGTGAAGTGGTATGTTTGGGTTTACTGATGAAAGCCAGTCTGTTAATTTGTGAAAGAGTTCGTCTGTATCATTTAGTGTCGGTATTACAAGGTTTGTAATCTCTACATGACATGACTTCTGGGATATCTCTACTGTTTTTAATACTGGATCCAGTCTTGCCGAGCATATTTTTCTGTAAAAGGAATCGTCCATAGATTTTACATCTATATTCATGGCATCTATCAGAGGGAGTATTTTAATAAGAGGTTCCTCATTTATAAATCCATTTGTAACGAGGACATTTTTCAGTCCCTCCTTTTGTGCCAGTTTGGCGGTATCAAGGACATATTCATACCACATTAGCGGTTCGGTATATGTATAGGATATGCCGATTGATTTGTATTTCTTTGCAAATTCTACTGCCCTTTCAGAAGACAGGTGCTGTGTGGGGGATTCCATCTGAGAGATTTCCCAGTTCTGGCAGAATTTACAGCTCAGATTACAACTGTTGGGACTTATGGATAATATCTCGGTTCCGGGATAGAAATTGTATAGTGGCTTCTTTTCAATTGGATCATTTGCTATAGATGTGGTCTGTGCATAGTTTTTTGCATAAAGCACACCCCCCCTGTTCTCCTTCCCCATACATATACCAATCTTGCCATCCTTGATGGTGCAGTGGTGGGGGCAGAGATTGCATCTTACCTTTTTATCCTCTAATTTTTCGTAATACAGTGCCTCATGCATAAAAAAACAAAAATTAATTTACCTATTTATACCTCTTCACCTCAAACCTCTGCAGTTTTACCTCCTCATCAGGTGATATTCCTGCCTTTCTTTTGGCAATATAAATCTGCTCTTCAACTGTGTCAACACCTTCAATATCAGGAAGGAGAAGGCCCTTTTTCCATCCTTTTGTTACAATGACGCCATATCTTTTTGGGTCAAGTTCATCAGGAGAGGCTATCTTTTCAGGCTCTGTAAGGATATCAACAGAAATATCCAGCGAATCAAGTTCTTCAGGTGTAATAGGGGGGAATCTTGGGTCCCTTGTTGCCGCACTTATAGCATTCTGTATAACTTCAGCGGCTATATTAGGTTGTGTGGGGGAGAATGTTCCAATGCATCCTCTCAGGTCTCCATGTTTTTTTATTGAGACAAATACCCCTGCCATTCCTTTCATCTCATCGGTAAGGTAAGAGGGGATGGATATAGTTTTACCTGTTTTTACATAAGCATCAATTGTATCTCTGGCAAGCTTGACTAAAGGATGTGTGTTCATAGAAGGGTTCGTGGGTTCAAGGGTTCAAGGGTTCGTGGGTTCAAGGGCTGTTTTTCCTCTACCCTTGATCCCTGAATCCTAATTTTTAGCTTTTTCTCTCTACTATATAATCTGCTACAGATATGAGGGTATTAAAGTATTGTTCGGTAGAAGAAGATTTTAAAGAGGCTATACTCTGTTTTGCATTCTCAATATAATCCCTTGCCCTCTTCATTGTGTAGTCTATTGCACCATAGCTTTTCATGAGGTATATAACACGCTTCAGCTGCTCCCTGCTTATTTCAGGGGAATTCATAATCTCCTTTAATTCGTCTTTTCTTCCTTCATTAGCCTCTCTGTATAAATGTATAATGGGTAATGTAACCTTCCCCTCAACGAGGTCGTTTCCAACAGGTTTTCCAAGTACCATTTCATTTGATGTGTAATCAAGGACATCGTCCACCAATTGAAATGCAATGCCGATATTCTTTCCAAATGATATCAATGCATCAACCTTCTCATTGGGGACACCGCCGAGTATAGCACCAATTCCACAGCATGCTGAGATAAGGGCGGCAGTCTTTCTATTTATAGTATCCAAATATGTATCCTCAGTAGTATCAAGTGTATATTTATTAATCAGCTGTTTGATTTCGCCCTCTGCCACATTTTTTATTGCATCGGACAGTATAGCCATTATCCTCTTGTCATTGTCCTCTGCCATGAGGGCAAATGACCTTGAAAAGAGGTAGTCACCAACAAGCACGCTTGCGTCATTTCCCCATTTTGCATTTGCAGAAGGGTTTCCTCTCCTTATGTCTGACTCATCAACCACATCGTCATGGAGGAGCGTAGCGGCATGGATGAACTCAACCACGCATGAATAGGTTATGTGCCTGCTGCTGCCATTATGGCTGCTATAACCGCACATCTTTGATGTGATTAGGACAAGGAGAGGTCTGAGCCTCTTACCGCCGCCGTTATACAGATAACTGCTTATAGTTGGAATAAGGGCAACATCGGAGTTGTAATTTTTTTTGATATACTCCTCTACCTTAGTTAAGTCATCCTGCAGAAGGGTGATTGCATCCTTAAAGCTCATAACGGAAGGATAAATTAGGTATGAGTTCTTTGTCAAGGGAATTTCTTGTCTGTGTCTGAAAGAAGGAACAAATACACTGTATAAGAGTCAGTAAGAGGGACAATAAATATCAGAGTGTAGCTAATAGACCCATGTTGATTGTGGCACTACATGGTCTATCCTGAATTTGTAGTTGTAATCAATTATATTTCCGGCAATCTCTATTGGCATTGAAATTGAAAATATCTTTCCCCTGTTTTTAATTGCTTCTTCGTCAGTCTGATTGAATAATGGACGGACATACCATGTCCATTCTTCCATAAACTCTATATTTTCTATGGGAACGATTAAATCATTTAATTCTGTCTTTGCCTGAATCTCCTGAATAGGTTGTTTGTCCATTTTGTCTGTAAATATATTTTTAAAGCCTGTTATTCTCTGCACGACTCCATTTGTATCTACAAAGGAAAACCTCTCCCATAAAATTTTTAGTTGTTCATCCGTTTTATTTTTAAGTCTAAAGTATATCTTCTTTTCTTTGAATGTAAATTTTATTGATAGTCTGTCATCCTCAAATTCTTTGTCATAGCTTGGCGGCTGTTTTATCCCGTTTTTGATGACCTCTGGTTCCACGAGGGTGTATATATTGTAGTATTTGTATGGACTCCTCTCGGCACAACCAACAAGAAGACAGAGGACAGAAGTCAGAAGCCAGACAAGGAATAACTTACCTCTGTCCTCTGTCTTCTGTTGTCTGTTGTCTGTTGTCTGTCTTTTGACTTCTGTCTTCTGCATATCCTCCTTATTCTTACTTTTGTGTAAGATGATATTCCATATATTCTACAAACCTGTTAAATAGATATCTTGAATCATGGGGTCCAGGTGATGACTCGGGGTGATACTGGATAGAGAAAATAGGCAGGTTTTTATGTTTTACTCCCTCTACAGTTTTATCATTTAGATTTATATGGGTTAGTTCAAGTTCCGGCGGGAGTGAAGCTGCATCCACCGCAAAACCATGATTCTGGGCGGTAATCTCTACCTTTCTCGTAGTTAAATCCATCACAGGGTGATTACCGCCTCTGTGTCCAAATTTCAATTTATAGGTCTTTGCACCAAATGATAGGCATAATATCTGATGACCGAGACATATTCCAAATATAGGTTTTTTACCGATAAGTCCTCTTATATTTTCTGCCATATATGGGACAGCGTCAGGGTCTCCGGGACCGTTTGATAAAAATATACCGTCTGGATTTATTGATAGAACTTTGTCAGGACTTGTGAATGCAGTGACAACAGTCACATCACAGCCTGCATCTACCAATTGTCTTAGTATATTTTGCTTTATACCACAATCGTATGCAACAACCCTGAATCGTTTTTCTTGATTTCTGGCTTCTGACTTCTGACTTCTGACTTCTATATTCCATCCCCCTTCTGTCCAGTGGTATTTCTCATGGCAGGTAACCTCTTTGACCAGGTCTCTTCCTATCATTGTGGGGGATTCTTTTGCCTTCTTAATAAGACTTTCTGGATTAAAATCTGTAGTTGAAATTATACCCTGTTGTGCCCCCTTATCCCTTATATGTTTTGTAAGCATCCTCGTATCAATTCCCTGAATGCCGACAATATTATAATCTTTAAGATATTCATCAAGACTTTTCTGTGCCCGCCAGTTGCTTATAATCTTACTTCCCTCCTTAATAATAAACCCGGCAGTCTGCGGTTTTACAGATTCCACATCTTCCTCATTTATTCCATAATTTCCTATCAGAGGGTATGTCATTGTAACAATCTGTCCTCTATAAGAAGGGTCTGTAAGTATCTCCTGATACCCAATCATGCTTGTATTAAATACAACCTCTCCTATAGTCTCACCCTCTGCACCGAAGGATTCCCCCTCAAATATTGTTCCATCTGATAAAACCAATATCGCCTTACCCATAATTTCAAAATAGCAAATGTCAGATTAAATAGCAATTATTTCTCAATATGAAATCAGTAAATGCATTTTTTGGGTTGAGAAATAGTCAGATTGGATTTTGACTAAATCTGTTTGACTCCGTTTATTATTACTGTATTTACCATGCCTTTAACATTCCATCCATTGAAAGGTGAATTTTTCCCCTTTGACTTGAATTTCTTTACATTTATCTGCCATACCTCTTCGGGATTGATAATAGTAATATCTGCATCACTTCCAACTGAAAGTGTTCCTTTGTTTATCCCCAATATCTTGGCAGGATTTACCGTCAATTTTGAAATTGCATCGTTAAGGGAAATTACACCATCTTCTACAAGTTTCAGAGTCAATGGCAAAGCCGTTTCAAGTCCTACAATTCCAAACGGCGCCTTATCAAACTCAACATCTTTCTCTGATGCCTCATGAGGTGCGTGGTCTGTGGCTATAACATCAATTGTCCCATCCTTTAACCCATCTCTTATTGCCTTTAAATCGTCCTCACTTCTTAATGGCGGGTTCATCTTTGCATTTGTGTTGTATCCTCTTACCCCTTCTTCTGTAAGTGTGAAGTAGTGAGGTGCTGTTTCGCATGTAACCTTTACACCTCTATTTTTTGCATCCCTTATTAAATTTACTGTACCTCTTGTGCTTACATGGGCAATATGGAGTCTTGCACCTGTCAATTCTGATAAGGCAATATCCCTCGCAGTCATCACATCCTCTGCAGTATTTGGTATCCCTTTGAGACCCAATTCTGTTGAGGCAAACCCTTCATTCATTACACCCCCCTCAGAAAGGTGTAAATCCTCACAGTGGGAGAGGACAGGCAAATCAAACATGGATGCATATTCCATTGCCCTCCTCATCAATTCACTGTTCATCACAGGCTTTCCGTCATCAGTTACAGCAACAACACCTGCCGATTTTAACTCGCCAATCTCAGATAGCTCCTCCCCTTTAAGCCCCTTTGTTATAGCACCAACAGGATATACATTTACAACACCCTCTTTTCTTGCCTTGTCCAATATAAAATCTGTAACAGACTGATTGTCATTTACAGGTTTTGTATTCGGCATACAGGCGATTGATGTAAATCCGCCTGCCAAAGCCGCCTCTGTCCCTGTTTTTATAGTTTCCTTATACTCATAACCGGGCTCTCTTAAGTGGACATGCATATCAATAAGCCCTGGGACTACAATCTTATCAGAGGCATCTATAATAGTGGTGAGTGGTGAGTGGTGAGTGGTGAGTGAGTTCCCTATTTCAATTATTTTTCCATTTTCAATGAGGATATCCAGTACAGTATCAATCTTATTCGCAGGGTCAATAACCCTGCCGTTTTTAATAAGTGTTTTGGAATTTTTAATCATGCCCCTCCTGTCAAAAGATGAAGGATAGCCATTCTTACAGCCACACCGTTTGTAACCTGGTCAAGGATTAGTGAATATTGTCCATCAGCCACATCAGCAGAAATTTCTACACCCCTATTCATAGGTCCGGGATGCATT
>Ga0209211_10007127_pt1 | contig 15817 bp, 15 predicted proteins | sample RifGroA2_FD_183992 | JGI IMG/M metagenome (GOLD analysis project Ga0209211, IMG submission 183992) | Groundwater microbial communities from Rifle, Colorado, USA - Groundwater A2 (SPAdes) (version 2) | ecosystem: Environmental > Aquatic > Deep subsurface > Groundwater | place: Rifle, Colorado... | reverse complement strand
CCATTCCATTCGCGCCTTTGGCGCGACCTGATTTTGGGCTTTCAGATTCGGAAAGTTCTATGTTGTCGGGGAGCCGGGAATCGAACCCGGTCTTTACGCACCCGAAGCGTACGTACTACCGGTATACTACTCCCCGAATAAAATTCTCAACCCCGAAGCGCACGCCTGCTCCGCGTCACTTCTATTAAACTATCTTTTCTAAAAGCGTACTCCCGTCAAAATCCTTTCGGATATTGAATCAATCCTGCGCTTCCAGCTTTTCGCACAATAGCGTTGAGGATTATTTCTTGCCAAGGTAACGTTATTTCAGTTTGTGATCCTTTTTCTTTTATTTTTGGAAAATTTTTGTAAAGGCGCTCTGCAAGAATTCTTGCAAGACCAGTTGGCTTCCCGCCGATATTTGTATATGCGCGTTCCGTTTCCCATGCACTTATAAAAAGCTCGCGACAACGCTCTGAAAGTTCGGGCACTTCCTGTGCTTCTCTATAAATTTTGGAAACCTCCTTGTATTGCTCCCTCGCGATAGTTTCTGCCTCAAAATCTTTTTCATGTCGCAACACAAGGTCGATCTTCGCCTTCTCTTTTCCCTGGAAAATTCCGAGTTTTGAACGCCGTCTCCGCAATCCTTCAAAAAATTCTTGCGGCGATTCCAAAGAACTGTACAAATCTTGCATCCTGAATATGGAAGGATTATTTTTTGATATAACGTCAGCGTCAACAATCGTACGTCTGACAATCTTATTAGCTTCTTCAATAGCTTGAACGGCTTTTTGCTCTTCTTCTTTCAGTTTTTCAACTCGTAACGCCTCTTGTTTAATTGATTCTGCTAATTCATCGATTTTTCGTTCAAGCTCTTGTACTGACTTCGTAAATTCTTTTTCCGCTTCCAGCGTCCGTTCATTTTTTTCAGCTGATTCAACGATGCGCTTACCAATCTCCGGTTGTTCATAGATTGATTTGATACGGGTATTTATTGTTTCAAAATCATTTTCAATAGTACGTACCTGTTTTTCAAGCTCTTCAAGATTCTTTTTATCTTCTGCGTCAAGCAACCCTGCTTCATCAACACCCCGATAATATTCTAACGTATCATTCGCTTCATTATAAAGAATTTGCTTTTGGCGCGCTTCTTCAATCAACGCGTCATACTCGGTAATTTTTTCTTCAACATGTTTTTCTTTCATCCTTTTCACGTTTTCAATTTTTGTTTTCAAGTTCTGAGTTGCCCGCTGTAATCCTTTAACGGTCAGTTCTTCTCCGGCTCCCTCTAGCGGGTGCTCTGCTGGCATTTCAATATTGTTTGTCATAATTTTATTTTATCGGCGTATATATCCTTGTGCAGCTTCATAATGAAGACCCAAAAGAATTTCTGCCGATATTAATTACTAACTTGTTTTTATTTACCCTTTCCCGTGGAAAGCAAAATACAAATCAAAAATCAAAAGAATGGTCCAGCCGAATAATAATACAAATCACCTATTAATTCAATCACCTCGCCCTTAGGCGCTCTTTTAGTGGCTCCCATTACGAATAGTATAAGTTATCTTTTGATTTGAGGCATGATTTAGAAGCAATAATAAACGCAAACGATTACGCTATTTTAAACTTCATTTTGCAAAAACTTATCTGTGACACTTTTATATTTCTTTCCTATCCTATGTAATTTGTTTTAGAAGATTCTTGTTCTGGCCAACTTTCAATAATAAGCATTTTTTTATCCTCTATTGGCAATTTTGACCAGATTTCTTCAGTGATAAATGGCATAAAGGGATGGAGAAGTTTTAGAGTCGTTAAAAGTGTATTGGCCAAGATTTGTTTCGTTTCCCTATCTTCGTTTGTTTTTGAATATTCAATGAATTTATCCGCGAATTCGTGCCAAACAAATTCATGAATTGAATGAAGCGCTTGGCCGAAATCAAATTTTTCGATATCTTCATTAACGCCCTGAACCAGCGCAATAAGTTGATAGTGGAGTTGCGCGTTGGCTCCGTGTTCATTTTTGAAAGGAAAGATAAAATTTGTATCAAGATTGCCTTCGGTTTTTAGGAGAATAAATCTTGTTATATTCCATATCTTATTACAAAATTTCCTTCCCGCGACCACATGTTCCTCCGCCCAGTGTATATCCTGCCCCCCCATTGATTGCCAAATCAATCCGAAACGCGTGGCATCTGCCCCATATTTTTCAATTAAAGTCATGGGGTCAATTCCTGTGCCAAGGGACTTAGACATTCTTTTTCCGTCTTTGGTAAGGATGGTTGCGTGCACTAAAACATCAGAAAAGGGCGGACTCGCCATAAATTCAAGGCCGGAAAATATCATCCTTGACACCCATAAGTTAATTATATCACGGGCAGTAGAAAGTACTTGTGTCTGGTAAAATTCTTTTAAATCGGTCCCGTTTTTCGGGTCGCATGTTTCATGTTTCATGTCGCATGACTGCGGCCACCCAAGAGTCGCAAGGGGCCATAAGGCAGACGAAAACCATGTGTCAAGAACGTCGGTCTCTCCCTCAATAGGAACTCTGTGTCCCCACCATATCTGGCGGGAAATATTCCAATCGCGGATGTTTTCTATCCAATCAAGAAAAATATTTTTCCATCGTTCCGGATGAAATTTTACCTTGCCGGATTCAACGGCTTTTTTCGCAAGTTCAGCAAGCTCCTTCATTTTTAAGAACCATTGTTTAGAAAGGAGCGGTTCCACAACTGTTTCACAGCGATAACACAAAGAAATGTTGTGCGCGTAGTCCTCAATTCGTTCTATTAAACCGAGTTCTGTCAGGTCTTTTACGATTTGTTCTCGCGCCTCCAAAATTTTCATGCCCTCATAGCGAATTCCTGCTTTATCAGTCATGCGGCCTTTTTCTCCGATAACTTTTAGAATAGGAACTTCTTGGTGTCTTTGCCAAATTTCAAAATCCGCATGGTCGTGCGCGGGCGTTACTTTTATTATTCCGGTTCCGAAATTCGGGTCGGCTGCGTCGTCCGCGATAACACGGATATGTATTTCTTTAGGATTGGCGGGTTTGTCGCGCGGAATTGAATTATCTACGGATTGGATTAAGATATCTTTTCCGACATACTTTTTATATCGCTGATCTTTAGGATTAACAGCCAAAGCCGTATCGCCGAGTTTGGTTTCCGGCCGCACGGTGCCGATAGTGAGTGGCCCGTATTTTATATAATAAAATTTTCCTTTTTCTTCCTTATACTCAAGCTCAAGGTCGGATAAACTTGTTTGGCATCGTGAGCACCAGTTAACAGTGCGCTCCCCCTGATAAATCCATCCCTTTTTATAATAATGGATAAATGCTTCCTCAACCGCTTTTTGGTACTCGGCATCCATGGTGAATCTGGTACGCGACCAATCCATTGATGCTCCGAGTTTTTTAAATTGGTCCAAAATTATATTTCCGTATTTTTCTTTCCACTCCATGATTTTTTCAATGAATTTTTCGCGCCCAAGGTCGTGGCGAGAGATACCCTGTTTTTTCAAGTCCTTTTCCACTACGTTTTGCGTGGCAATTCCCGCGTGGTCGGTTCCCGGAAGCCATAAGGTTTTATAGCCCTCCATTCTTTTTTTGCGTATTAAAATATCCTGAATTGTCGCGTTCAGGGCATGGCCCATATGAAGAGAGCCGGTGATGTTGGGAGGAGGAACAACTATTGTGAATGTCGAGTGTGGAGTGTTGAGTGTAGTTTTTTTCTTTTTACCACCCTCCACCTTCAACTTTCCACTATCAAGATTATCCGGATTGAAAAAACCGGAATTTTCCCAGAGCTTATAAATTCTATCTTCCACTTTTTTGGGGTCGTATTGGGGCTCAAGGTCAATTTTTTCAGCATTATTTGACATATAAAATGGTTTTTGTTACTTATGAAATTACGATTATGCGATAACATTATCGCATAAAATTTGAACTTTGAAAACCGGCCTAATCCCGCCTGAGGCGGAACGGCTAAAGAAGCCCTAATTCCGTTAAAAGCGGAACAGGCAAGGAGAAAACAAAAATGGCATTTATGGCTAACGCAATTCCCAATTTTCCCAAACCGGAAAATTCTCCGTTTGTGAGTTTTGCCAAAGGAACGAAAGAACGCGAACTGCTTGAAAAAGAAATTGCCTATCTTCGCCATCCCGCGTTAACTCCTCCAACCCTTCCTCTCTGGATAAACGGTCCGATTAAAAAAAATGAAACCCGGCCATGCATTGTTCCACACGACCACCAGCGCCTTTTAGGGCATTACAGCGTTGCTTCCGAGGAAGACGTTCATAACGCAATTAAAACCGTTCTTGGGGCGCGCGACAAATGGATGCAGTTGCCTTGGTTCTGGCGATTGAATATTTTCCGCAAAGCAGCCGAGCTTCTGGAAAAGAAACATCTTTACGAGATGGTTGCCGCGGTTATGGAAGATTATTCCAAAAATCCTTTTGAAGCGTTTATTGATGTTCAGGAGTTGATTGATTTCTGGCGCTTTAATGCGTGGTACGCGTATGAACTCTATAAAAACCAGCCGGATTCCGACAACGGAAGTTTCAATATGCTTGATTATCGGCCGCTGGAAGGATTTGTTTTTGCCATTCCGCCGAATAACTTCGTGGCCATTGAAGGCAATTTGCCCACTGCCCCGCTTATCATGGGCAACGTGGTTATTGTTAAACCCTCTTCGGATGTAGTCTATTCATTCCATATGGTTTTGAGAATTCTTCTTGAGGCAGGACTTCCTAAAGATGTAATGGCCGTGCTTCAAGGCGATTCGGGATTAATCGGCAATATTGTTTTAAATCACAAGATGCTGGCAGGAATTCATTTTACCGGCGGTACCGATACTTTCAAAGCCATTCGCTGGCAAGTCGCGCAAAATGAGCACAATGGATTATATAAAAATTTTGTGCGGATTGCGGGCGAGACCGGCGGAAAAGACCCGATTATTGTTTATGACGACCATGACCCGGTACAAACCGCGGCAGGAATCGTAGTTGGCGGATTCGGAGCACAAGGCAGAAAGTGTTCTGCTACTTCGCGGGTTTATATGACTCCCAAAATGTGGCAAATAGATGTAAAACCTCATCTTTATAAATTTATGGACCAGATTCGCGTGGGTGATGTTGCTGATTTTAAGAATTATATGGGCGCGATTATAAATGAAAGAGAGTTTAAAAAAATTGTTGGTTATATTGAAAGGGCGCGACATGCGGAGAAATATGATAAAACGAATTTTGAATTTCCTGTCCAGAAACACGGAGTTGAGGAAATTTACGGCGGCGAGCATAAGGGAGAACAAATCGCCAACAATAACGGCTATTTTATCCGTCCGATGGTAATCGTCACACGCCATTATCCCGATGGGATATACGAAACAATGGTTGAAGAAATTTTCGGTCCGGTGGTAACAATTTGTCTTCTTCCCAAAGAAAGTTTTGAAAACGGAAAAGTGTTGAAGATTTGCGATAAGACATCCGACTATGCCCTCACGGGCGCTATTCAAACTAACGATATTTATCAATTCTGCGAAGCGCTTGAAGATCTTAAAGACAATTGTGGAAATATCTATGATTGGAAGACCACCGGCGCTATGGTTAACCGCCAGCCCTTTTCCGGCGCCAGAATGTCCGGCACCAACAGCAAAGTCGGCTGGTGGCTGAATCTTTTAAACTGGACAAGTCCGCGTACCATCGGAATGACTTTTGTAAAGCCGAATCATTTTGCTCCTTCATATCTTGACAGAGAATAGCCATGTGCGAAATTTGCCGAAGGGAAATCGGAACAAACCAGGCCCAGGGACCTAACGGAGAACTTTATTTTATCTGTGACGGCTGTCTTGCGGATTTGGAGAAAAAAGAAAAGGAGAAAGATTAAAATGGAAGAAATTGCCGGAAAAAAGTATGAACATTGCGGAGTTTATGTCAAGCAGGATAAAGAACACCGATGTCCAAAACAGGTTGAATCAAAAAAATCCCTTCTTGTTAATATTTTAGGATGAGAACAAAAAAAAGAAGATATATGGAATATCGAGCTGTTGGAAGTCGTTGCGCAATAGACCTTAATTGCCTGAATTTGTCCGTATCGCGCAAAACGGTTCTGGACATACTTAACCAAAATGGTTTTATGGAGGTAGACGTTGATATGATTTCTTTGGCGCGGCAATGTATAGGTGTTTCAAAGTATCGGCGTGCCGCGCGGCCATCCGAAGCGCCCAATATCGTAGATTGTTCAAGTTTCGTAAAATGGCTTTATGCCCAGCGCGGAATTTGGCTGCCACGCCGGACTATTCAACAACGGCAATATGGTAAAACGGTTGATATTAATGAGCTGACTGCGGGCGACCTTATATTCCTTTCGGGCAGACTAAATTATTATGATGATGATACAACTGACGGCGTAGGCCATGTCGGTATAGCCACCAGCAAAAACACGGTAATTCATGCTGTAAATAGTAGGGTCAACATCATAGAAGTTCCGCTTGACGTATTCGTTGACAAATCGAAATATCGCGGCACAAAACGCTATATTCCGAAAGATGCAGACCTTCTCACGCTGGAAACTCCGCCTCAGCGGGAAATAGAAGTTGCGGATGATATTAAATGGGTAATCTTTCAGTATTTAAAAAACAAACAATCAGGAAAAGATAACATTGTGTAACGACGTAAATTCGCATCCGCTTGGGTATTTTTCCAGGCGGTTTTTTATTTCCATCAAATCATTTTCGCTTTTCTGCTGTTCCCCTATTCGCGCGAATTAGAGATGGTAGAAACAAGCATATTAACCGGATGCGGGAGGGTATGTGAAAACCGATAGTATGCCGTCAGCCCGACCTGATTTCTGTCGACAATATCTAACTGACGCAAAACGGATAAATGTTTTGAGGTTGCCTTGAATGACAATTTAATTTGCTTCGCAATGTCGGTTACGGACAATTGTTTATTTTTGGCCAAAAGCTTAATTATAGCAAGACGTCTTCTATTGGCGAGCCCTTTAAAAATTTTTTCCAGATTTTTCATAATTTTTTATTTTTACTTCTATTTCTATATATCCCTTATTCGAGCGAATAAGGGATATATAAACAGGAAGCAAATTGATTGAATTTATTTTTACTTACTTATTACTTAATCGTCTATGCGTAAATTAGCACAAGCAAAAATTTTTTGCCAGTTTTTTGTTTTTTTATTTTTTCCGAAATGGGCCGCGAGGGCAATCATTAAGGCGTTATCGCCGGTAAAACGGGTATCCGATATTAAGTATTGTGTATTTGATGTGTATTTTTGCAATTCTTCTCCGAGACGCTGCCGTAATAATTTATTGGCGGCAACTCCGCCGCCCAACAGAACGGTTTTAACTTTAAATTCTTTGGCGGCGCGGATGGTTTTGGAAATCAAAACATCAACCACGGCATTTTGAAACTCATTAGCAATTGCCGCCTTTCTCCAGCGGCTTCTCAGAAGTTCGGGGTGGTCCTCTAATAAATACAGCACGGCGGTTTTCAGGCCGGAAAATGAGAAATTGTAGTCTCCGCTTCCCATCATGGGCCTCGGGAGCCGGAGCTCCCGCGCAGAATTACGCGGAACAGACGCAGAAGGTCGCGGAAAGATTTCTGCATTAGTCCGCGTTAAGTCAGCGCGTTTCTGCGCAATTTCCGCAAGTGCGGAAATTTGAGGACCTCCCGGATATTTTAATCCCAAAAGCCGCGCCACTTTATCAAATGCCTCTCCCGCGGCATCATCCAATGTTTCTCCGATAATTTTATATTTCCCGTATCCTTTCATTAAAACCAGCTCCGTATGCCCTCCGCTTACCAGCAATGCTAATGCCGGAAACTTAATTGAATGTAGAGTATAGAATGTAGAAGGTTGTTTATTATTTCTACTCTTCACATTCCACATTCCACTTTTGAGTAAAGCAGAATATAAATGCCCTTCCATATGGTTTACCGGAATTAACGGTTTATTCCAAATATAAGCCAGCGCTTTAGCAAAATTAACCCCTACCCAAAGCGCCGGTGCCAACCCCGGTCCGTAAGTTACGGCAATAGCGTCAATTTTTGGAGGCCTTAAGGGCGGTATTTGTTTTTTAAATTTTTCGAGAAGTTCCGGTTCTCGTTCCAAAATAGTATCCAGTATTTTATATTTAGTATTTTGTATATGTTTAATTTTTGGAATTTTGAATTTTAGGTTTTGTTTGGAAATTGAAAATTGGAAATTGGAAATTTTAAGCAATTTGCTTTCTATCAATGCTGTTATTAATATCGACGGCAAATTGCGTTGGTGTTCCCTCTTGGCCAAATTCGGCACTACTCCTCCGAATTTGGCATGGAGTTTAATTTGCGAGGAAGTGATATTAGAGAGGATTTTTACACGGATGTTTTTATCCGCGTCTATCCGTGCTTTTATAGTCCGCAACTGTTCGCGGTGATAGCCAAATTCCGCAATAGCAATCGCGGTTTCATCACAACTGGTTTCTATGGCAAGAATTTTCATATGCTCTATATTACATAATATTTGGCATGTTTGTCCATTTGTGTTTTTAAAATTGTTTAGTTACTTTTAAATCAGCGTTCTTTTACAAAACCGGAATAAAAACAATGTTTGAATGCGAACGGCTCATTTTACCCAACGGATTAAGAATTATAATTACTCCCATGTCCAATTCTTCCACTATCACCTCAATGGTTATGGTTTTAGGCGGATCGCGTTTTGAATCAAAGGAAAAGAGGGGCATTTCTCATTTTATGGAACATATGTTTTTTAAGGGCGGCGTAAAATACCCTACGGCTTTTGATCTCGCAAAATTGGTTGATGCCGTGGGCGGCAGGCGCAATGCCTCGACCGGAAAAGAAGATGTGATGTATTTTGTCAAACACGGGGCATCTTGCGGAAATCTTGGCTTAGACATTCTTGCCGATATGATTATTGGCGGCAGTTTTCCGGAAGAAGAGTTAAGAAAAGAACAAAAAGTCGTGCTGGAAGAATTCAACATGAGAAAAGACGACCCCGAAGTAAATCTTTTTGATTCTTTTCCCGAATACCTTATTTACGGAGACCATCCTTTGGGCAATTCTCCTATCGGAACCAGAGAAACTATCCAAAAAATTACAAGAAACGATCTATTTGAATACCGGAATACTTTTTATAAGCCGAATAATATGGTTATTTCCGTGGCCGGAAACATCAACGCGCAAAACTTTTTGCAAGAAATTCAAGACCGCTTCGGCAGAATGACCCCCGGCCCGGTTCCGGAATGGCGTTTATTTGACGGGATACGAATTAAAAATAACCGCGTTTTTACCCTGCCACGCAAAGAAATGGAACAAGCCGTTATGATACTTGCCGTCCACGGCATGGGATACCAACACCGTGATTATCTGCCATTACATGTTTTGATTTCTCTGCTTGGTTCCGGAGAAAGCTCCAGACTGTTTCAGGAAATAAGAGAAAAAAAGGGGCTTGTTTATGGAATTTATTCCGGCGGAGAAATGTATAAAGAAAGCGGATTAGTTTTAAGCCAATGGGAAACCTCCAACGAAAATATAGAAAAATCGCTAAGGGTGGTTATTGATGAATATGAAAAAATAAAACAATACGGCATTGAGGAAGAAGAACTGAAAAGAGTTAAGGGTATGATTATCGGTTCCAAAGAAATGAGTTGTGAGAACAACGGATATCTTGCCCGCGAATACGGTCAGGATGAACTTATGTTAGGAAGAGTAATTACTTTTGATGAATTTTGTAAAATAATCAATGAAGTTACCCAGGATGACGTTCTTCGGCTTGCCCGAACTTATTTAAAAACGGAAAAATTAAAGGTAGCCATGGCCGCGGAAGAAAAATACTGCGATAAAGAAAAACTGGAAAAAATTTTGGAAAACGCCCAATAATTAGGGCGTTTTTAATAATTATGCCGAGTATTCTTGTAGATACCCATGGGCAAGCCCGTGGAACTCTGCGATAATATTTAGAAACATTGGAAATGAAGTCATAATTTCCAATTTTTCCGGCTCCGTCTTCGCCGAGAGATTAGCGCACAGCACCAGTGTGAGAAATCGGAACAAAAACAACAAATTTTACATTTTTAGTTTCCATAATTATTTCAAAGGTTCGTTTGCTGAAACCCCAAGCACATCAGCCAATTTTTGAATTGTCGCAAAAGTTACCGGAACAGATTCCTGTTCTGTTAAATCTTTGTCATAAGTAAATTCTAAGGGCATACCGGTCCACACCAAATATGGTCTTTTAAAATAATCTTTAGCCTGTGGTCTATATTTTTCCACTCTTGCTCTCAGAATATCCTGATTAACTTCTACCTTTTCAGGTTGTAGTTCGATTTCTTCTTTGGTAGGCTGAGCAACTTTTTGTGATTCGTCTTCAATGGTCATAATTTCTCCTAAAATAAAATTATAAAAAATTTCCTTTCCCAAAATTAAAACGCGGTTCGAGCCGATATTTTTACAGGTTCTTTGGCAGTTTTTATCGGCGCGGCGAAGCCGCGATTTCGTAATTTCGCGGGGAGATTTCCTCGCCGCTTGCGGCGGCGAAAACCGTCCGAACTATTTCAAGAATAGACCACATTTTAAAAAACCGCAAGGAATTGGAAGCCGCCTCGCTTCGCTCCGGCGGAACGCTCGGGCGCGGCGGAATTCCCCCCACACCCCCCTTCCGCCGCGCCCTCGCTTCTGGCATTTCGGCGAAAAAATCCGGCGGCTACATTATTGATTCTACCTCGGACTTCATCCGATTGAAAATCTTAATATGTCCTTTCGTGTTCGGATGAAGTCCGTCAATAAGGTCGTCGTTTCCAACAACGTTTTTCATTGGGATGAATTTCAGCTTATTGTCCTCGCAAAACTTCTTAATCGCATTATCAAGTCGCTCAATGTTTTCATTGTAATAAGATTTATCGGGCTTCCACGGACAAGGGGTAGTTTTTGATTCATCTACAGCGGCCAAACCAACGAAAACAACTTTGTCGGTAAATTTCTTGGCGATAGAAAGAAGTTTTGCGAGATTTTGCTGAAATTCATCAAGCGAAACGCGTAAGCCGTTTGTAGAGTGGATAAATTGAGCGTCATTGATTCCAATAGCAAAAATTATCAAGTTCGGCTCGCGCGATTTCGCTTCAATTTCAATCCTGTTGAGCAAGGCGGCTGTGGTGTCGCCGGAAATACCAAGATTGTAAACATCTGTGTCATTATCTTTTTCCTCAAAATAATTTCGCAAGCGAGTAGCCCAGCCGCCTTGCTCCGGATCGTATGCACCCCAAGTTATACTATCGCCAAAAATTAGAATGTTCATTTTGTTGCTAGTTCTTTCCTTAATCCGCTCCGCCCCAAATTGAGCCAATACTCCGTTTCTTCGGTGGCGTTGCCTTTGATAAATTTTTCTTGATGACCGCCCATAAATTCCATAGCAACGCCAGCCAGCGCATAAGCATACAAATGTTGCTTTTCTTGCGGCGTAAGAGGATTTAACTTGTCGTATTCACTCACAATTAACTCGGTTCTACCGCGAAGTGATTTTGAGCCACTTTCTTCGTGTAATAAATTTGCGGCAATGACGGCAAGTTCTTGAGTTCGTGGATACCAATTAGCAACCGAGAAATCTAAGACGTAGATTTTGCCGTCTTTGCCTTTCATTACATTGGCTTTCGTAAAATCTCCGTGGACAAAACAATGCGGTAAGTCATTAACAGGAATTTCTGCATATTGCGCCATCGCTTGTTCAATAAGCTTAATATCTGCTGGCTGAATAAATTGTTTTGTCCTTTCAAACATTGCTTTGATGTTTGGGATAGCCCAAGAATCTAAAAGATAAGGCGGATGATAATCAATGCCATTTACTTTTACCGCCTGCTCAACTACTGCTTTTTGTTCTCCCTCGTCGGGAGCCCGATCAAGTTCAAGAAAAGTTTGGCCGTCCACAAATTTCATCAATACCATCGAAATTCCGTTTGCTTCGCTGTCAGGATAAACCACTCCGCCATCAGCAGTTTTTATTAGTAGCGGATGGTTTACGCCTGCTTCAACAGCTTTTTCCATTATTGTGCTGTAGCGAGTAATGGCTTCTGGGTTTCTGTCTTTAGAAAATATTTTTGCCACATACTTTCCGCTAGGGGTTTCTATGACGACATTGCAATCCTCATACCCAATACCGATTACAGAAAAATTTGTCGGGCTACCGATTTCGTACGCACTAGCAAGACGATTCACAACCACTCCGAGTTCACCGGAATAATCTAACCTATCAAGCGGTGTTTGTTTTTCAGTAGCCATAGTTTTTGATTTATCCATATTTTCCATAACTATTTCAAAAGCTCATCGGCAGAAACACCAAGCGCATTAGCCAGCTTTTGGATTGTCGCAATGGTAGGATTTTTCTTGCCGTTCTCAATATTGCTAATATAACCCCTATCAACCTCTAAAGCCCTCGCGATATCGCCTTGCGACATTCCCTTTTTGGCTCTAATGCGCTTCATATTTTTTCCAAGTTGTTCAGAGATTTTATCCATATTTGAGTTATTCACATTTTAGCACTTTGGTATACTACTGGACAATGTTATACTAAAGTACATTATGGTATTTATTGATTTTGCCGCCGGATTTTTTCGCCGAAATGCCAGAAGCGAGGGCGCGGCGGAAGGGGGGTGTGGGGGGAATTCCGCCGCGCCCGAGCGTTCCGCCGGAGCGAAGCGAGGCGGCTTCCAATTCCTTGCGGTTTTTTAAAATGGTGGACCCAGGGAGAATCGGACTCCCGCCTCGGCAATGCGAATGCCGCGTAATGCCACTTTACTATGGGCCCCATTGGATGTATTTTGAAATTATAACATTAAATATAAAAACGCAAGAATTATTCCTGCGTTTTAATGGTTTAACTACGCTCACTATTAATACTGAGCGTAGTCGAGGTATTAAATATTTCATATTTAATTCTTTCCACTGCTTCTAACGGATTATCGGATTTAGTGATTGGGCGGCCTATTACTAAAAAATCTGCCCCGGCTTTAAAAGCTTCTCGCGGCGTAGCAATTCTTTTTTGATCGTCTTTTTCGTTTATATCAGTTTTAACAGAATTCCACCAAACCGGCCGTACTCCTGGGACGATTTTAATAAGCTGTTTGTATTCCGGCTTTTGATTAAGCGTTTTTATGTCTCCTGTTCCTATCACAATGCCATCGGCCCGAGACACGAGCACGTTGAATGCGGCTATCATTAATTTTTGTTTGGACACTTGTTTTTGAGAAGTTAGGGCGCTAACCCCAATTATTTTGCTAGAGCCGCTGTTTTTCACGGCGGCAACCAATAATTTAATATCTTCTGCCGCATGAACGCTTATCATATCGGCTCCGGCCCTGGAGAGTTTTTTGACGGAATTCGCAACGGTTGAGGGAATATCATAAAGTTTAGGGTCGCAAAACACGCAGCCGTACCGGTGTAGCCGAGAAATTATCAAAATACCAGAATGCAACAGTAAATCATTAATTTTAAATCCCCAAACCCGGCCGGAAAGAACACTTGCCGTATACAATGCTTCATTGGCTTCCACCCCGTCAAGCGCCACAATAATTTTCATTTTCTCTTCGTCGTTATTTTAAAGATCGGCATTTCTACCATATTAATAGATTTATAAAATATATCAATAAAAAACCGCTTTTTATAGATCAAAAGGCGGTTTTTTAAAGCAATAATTAACTTTTAAATAATCTCCTTTATTTTTTTAATCAATTCGCTGACCAGGGTATTTGATTTTATCAGATAATCCCTGACACCCAACCTTTTTGCCAGTTTTTTGTATTCAGGATTGCTATAATTGGTTAATATAAAAACCGGAATTTTTTTGCCCTCTTTCAATTCACGGATATCTTTTAAGGCCTCAAGGCCGGTCATGCCGGGCAGAAGTATGTCCAGAACAATTAAATCCGGTTTGTATTTTTTGAATTCTTTTAAAATATCGCTACCGTCATTTACTATTTGATAATTTGTCAAACCAGCTTGATTAAATTCCCGCGTCAAAATCCGCACCATGAACTGGTCGTCTTCAATAATTAAAATTTTTGGAGTTGGTTTTTTAACCATAAAACATTAGTAAATTTTGTTTATGGGCTGAATCCGACCCTAAAACAAATTATGTTAATAATTTGTTTGGGTTTAGAATCGCCAGATCATTCCGCTGGAAGCGGAATGATTTAGGGAGACATAGGGGAATCGAACCCCTGCTAGCAGTTCCACAAACTGCTGTGCTAACCGTTACACCAATGTCTCCATTATAACAAATAATTATGCTAACAACTAAAAATACTAATGAATTAATCGCTCCCGGGAGGAATCGATTCGTCTTCTCGACGAAATCCCGGCCGATTTTTAACGGCTCGCGGGACGCTCGCCTAAATCGTCCGTCGGAGCAAAGCAGTTTGCTCCGACCCCCATATCCGCTAGAAGTCCGGAGTTCTATCTTCACCCCGTTAGACACCCCCCCGGCAGGAATCGAACCCGCATCAGCGCCTTAGAAGAGCGCTGCTTTATCCATTAAGCTACAGGGGGTTGTCTAACGGGGTAAGTTGAACTACGGGGGCAGAAGTTAAGAACCTTGAATGGTTATTCGCGTGCATCCGCTTTATCATCTGCGTTTATCCGCTTCTATGAGCAACTAAACTGTGTTGGAAAATAAAAAGATTATTGCAATGCGCTATTTCCGGCATTAAGCTTTATCTAAACATCGGCGGAGCATCCTTAATGCCGAATTGCAAAATAAAATCAAATTTATTTTTTCTCTCATCCAGCATATTGATAATTTCAGTCAGGTCTTTCCTTTTTAAGGTTATGGTATAATCACTTATCACGGCGGTATTTACAACTTTATAACCATACACATAAAAAATCCAAATATCAAGCAAGGGCCCTGTAGACACGAGGCCGACAACCGCCCAAAGCGAAATATAAACAACAGATTTGTAGGAGAAAATCTTTTTTAAATCCTCAATTTTTTTTATGTTCGGCAGAACCATTAACGTTTGCGGATTTGACCACTAATTTCATGAACGATGTTCGCGCGATTAGTGGAAAAATTTGCGCATATTCGCGATTATCGGCTAAGGGCATTAACTTTCATGCCGGCTTTATACGGAGAATCTTTCGTTCCTCCTCCAGTAATAATAATATCCTGAATTTCCATTTCATAAGGAGCCATCTCCAAAAGATTTAAAAAGATAAATATTCCCTTGCCGGAACCGTCAACGTTAATATTGACCCCGGCCCCATATTCAAGAATTCTTGGCGAAGAAGGGCCCTTGGATTCCGTTAGCCTTACGTCAATGAAGGCCTTGCTTGAAGAAGCGGCAGAATAAAGGAATTCAAAAAAATCCAGAGGGTTGGAATGGTCAACTGCCAAATTTTTAACCCGTCCAAGGTCGGTCGAAGATTCCTCTATCAGCTCTTCAACTCTTTTTATCTGATGGCGTTTGGTTTCAAGCAGGGCCAATTCATTTTTCATTTCAAGTATTTGATCAGCTCCTTTCTGCAAAAGAGGTAAAACGTAGAATAAAATAAACAACGCCATCAAACAGGTTGCTAAAATTAAGACCATAATAATTATAATAAACTTTTTTTGGGGACTGAGATTCTCTGGAATCACTAATGTTCACGAACATGACCACGAATTTCACGAATAGTATTCATGCGATTAGTGGAAAAATTTGCGCATATTCGCGATTACTTAAGCTTGCCTCTTAAGGTAAATGACACATTTTTTAATTTAACCAGGTTGTCCGGCGGAGAAATAATTTTTTCCGTAAAATACGGCAGTTCATCAAGGGCATCCTTAAACGCAAGAA
>Ga0209211_10007125_pt1 | contig 15818 bp, 13 predicted proteins | sample RifGroA2_FD_183992 | JGI IMG/M metagenome (GOLD analysis project Ga0209211, IMG submission 183992) | Groundwater microbial communities from Rifle, Colorado, USA - Groundwater A2 (SPAdes) (version 2) | ecosystem: Environmental > Aquatic > Deep subsurface > Groundwater | place: Rifle, Colorado... | reverse complement strand
GGCAAAGGCAATTTTTGTGGTTTCCTCAAGGGCTGTAAAGATTACTCTCCTTTGTCCGTACCACCAGATGATAATGGCATCAATATGCCACAAGAATCCAAAGGCATCTTTTTTCTCGAGGCTCTTAATATAGATTTTTTCTTTCCTTTTAGCCTTGAGTCGGAGATATTTCTTGTGTTTTTCCCTGTCCGGATATAAGTTCCATTTCCTGATTACTCTTTCAATTCTCCAGGTTGAGATACGCTCTTCGTAAGTTCTGAAATATAACCTTTTTAATTTCTTTTTGCCCCACTTAAGATGAGCTTTCCTTAAGAAAACTATTCTTTCTTCTTCCTTACCGGTCACTTCCCACTCTCTTCTTTGGATAGGAGCCCGGGACTTTTCCTCAAGGCTTCTGAGATTCTTTTCGTCAAACCTTTTAAGCCATTTGTGAAGAGTTTTGCGGGTTGTACCAAAGTAGGAAGCTGTGGTGACCACACTCTTTTTACCCACGGTGTGATAGAAGATGATCCATTCAAGTTTTTCCTTGGCCCTGGGAGACAGTCCAACTTTTTCGGCAATTCCCCGAACCCTGGTCCACCTCTCCTTTAGAAAAGAGTCCTTTGTCGGGAAATAGGCCATTTGGACCGATCTTTTAAACCAGTTAGTCATCGGTTAATCACCCCCAAACTAAACAGACTATTTTAGCTTAGAAGTGTAACCGATGTATCTCAGCCTACTCACTAGCTTCCGAGAGACCTAGTTTTTGTCTAAGGTTTTCAAAATAGATATCAGCCTCTTTCATCCCCTCCTCCGGGGCCCAGGGAGCAAAAACTTCGTCTTTTTCTTTGTTGTAACCGGCCGGGTGGACTTTAACTTCAAGAGAGGCAAAGGGGCTAAGTGCAACCAGCGTATACCATGTATTTGTCTCTACCTCTGCTACTGCTACCGCCCCTCTTCCAACAAGTACCTTTTGTAAAATTTCTCCTTCTTCACTAAAAGTCACGAGTTCCGCCATCCCCCTTAATGGAACGAAAGTTTCTGTTTGAGGAGAGTTTATATGTTTATGGGGTCTAATATAGGTTTCGGGTAATATCGCATTTATCTCCGTATGAGTCTTTTCGCCTTGGCTTCTGTATAAAGTCAAAGTTGCGCGCTTTCGGGGAAGGAACCGGGCCAAAGAAAAAAGCGCCTCGATCTGCTCGGGGTCAACAATCGAAATCCTAAATTCTCTCTCCCTTTCACTTTCAAGACCCATGTGAGTATTATATCAAAATGTATCTTAATATTTCAAATTGGTTTAGCGACGATTAGTAGCCTTCTAAAGGTCGTTCCGGGCGGGTCGCAGGTCTGAAGAATAAGTCTTTCCTCACCCCCCGTAGCCAACCATGAAGTATCACCAGCTTTCGTCACCAGTTTTTCTTCTACCTCGTAAGTATATTTTTTGTCGGCAAAGAAAACGATGACCACATCCCCCGGTTCAAGTTTCCTGAGAAGATAGAAAACCGCATTGTACCTGGCGATATTGATGGGAGAATCGGTCGAGTGGGCAAAAAGAAATATGGTTTCGCCCTGGCCCGGGAAGTAAGTTCCTTTAGCGTGGGCGACACCCTCCTCAAGCGCGGCAAGATATTCTTGGGGACTTCCGGCATCAACATTGGCGATAATATCGCTTTTGGCGCCTATTTTGGGGATGACAACCGAAAAATAAGCACCAACGCCATAAGCCTTTGCCTCTTCCTGGACTTTTTTGGTCGGGTCAGCCTGAATCAGCTCTCCAAACGAACTCGATTTGACTTTCTGGGGGCCTTTTAGGGCGTAGAGGGCCTCTTCTTTGATTATCGGGGCGTAGGTGAAGATCAAGCCGATGACGGCGGCCCCAACCAGTCCCGCCCCGATTCCTCTTACGAGCAGGTACCCAAGCTTGACGGCAAGATTCGGGTGAAGACCGACGACTCCTTTTTTGGGAGAAACCCCTTTTTGATAAATGACTCCTTTTGGAAACATCTAAACGAGTCTGAAGCGCCTGTAAAGATAGACTCCTAGTGAGCCAAGACTTACGAGAAGGCCCCCGACGGCGGCCCCCGCCCCTGTTTTCGGAAGCTGCGGGGGGGCTTCGGCCGCAAGAACCTGCGGCGTAGAAGTAGGAGTAGGCGTAGGAGTGGGTGTTGGTGTTGGGGTAGATGTGGGAGTTGGCGTAGAAGTAGCTGTAGGCGTTGGAGTGGGCGTTTCTGTAGGAGTCGGGGTCGGCGTCGGTGAGGGGGTTGGTGTAGGGGTAGCTGTCGGGGTAGGAGTGGGAGTTGGCGTTGGCGTGGGCGTAGAAGTAGGGGTCGGCGTTGGTCGGTTGTTGGTCACATAAGCCTTGAAAAGAACCTGAAAGCTATTTGACGTGCCGGGTACAACCGGACCTATCGTTATTCCTGAGCCAGCTATGGAATCAGGAAGAACACAAGGAGTACAACCTGGTCCATACATCTTGGTGTGACCGGGAATGAGACTATGAAGCTGGGGCGTCGTCCCCGACACGTTAACCGTCACCGTATCCGAAACCGTTCCCGTATTGGTTGAGGTGACATAAGCGGTACTTACCAGACTCAGCGAAGGGGTTCCCGGAAATTCAACCCTGACGCTTACATTTTGGGTAGTTTCGTCCCCATCGTTTTGCACCAAAACCCTGAATTCAATTACTTCTCCCGGGTCGGCAGGAATGGGATCTTCCCAATCTACAAGTCTATCCGTCCTATTTCCCCCATCGAAGATATTCCCGCTTCTAAATGCAGTTGAGGCTTTGGAAAGATAGGGAGAACTCATAAAAATTAGTCCCAGTGTTGCCAGGGCTAAAAGTAGGGTTATTTTGTTGTCTTTCATTTTTTAACTTCCTTGAGTTGCCGTCGGAATAATCTCTTCATTGTTTGTAGGAGCCGGCGTGGGAATAGGAGATGTGGGGTTCGGAGGTTCCGGTGTCTCTGCCGGCGGGATTGTAGCAGTAGGAATTTTTGTTGGCGGCTCGGGTGTATCGGTGGGCGACTCGAGTGTCTCCGTTGGCGGCCTTGGAGTGTTGGTATCTCTAGGCTCTGTCGCTGTAGGCGTGCTGCTTGGCCTAATCGTCGGGGTTCGTGAAGGTGTAATTGTCACCGTTGACGTTAATGTTTCTTCGCAGATACACGGCTCCGTACTGGGAGTAGGCGTCGGTGTCGCCGTCGGAAAACAAGGACTTGGTGTTTCTTGCTCTTCTGCCTGAGGGCAAGCTAGCTCGAAAGTTGAGGTTGGGGTTGGGGTCGGCTCCTCTCCAAGAAGAAAAGTAAAATTTCCTATCCTTGCGGTAATCGTGCAACCTAATCCAACCATAGAAAGGGGCAAAATTACCCTGGCAGCTCTTAATCTCAATCTTTCGGTGCTCATTAAAGAATCTGAGCAGGATGAAGTCAATATACCAGAAGTATTTTTCTTGTCAACCCTTTAGAAACAAAAATCGGCTCTACAAGGAACGGGTAGTGCGCCTGCCCAACACACCACCCGTCCCCTCTAGAGCCGAGATAAATACATCTTGACAAGCCCCGAAAAATAGGTCTAGTCTGGTTGTGATTTGTCTTGACTAGTTTTTTCCTGTCCTCAAGACAAATTCTTTTTTAAGAAAGCATCTCTATTTGTGGCGAGGTCCCGAGTGAAATCGAAGGACAACCCAACGGTAGGGATGCTTTTCGGTCTCCGGTTATTCTTTTAATGAACTAGAAAAATTCTAACACCCGTTGTCAAACTTGTCAAACCCTATAACTAAAATACTATTTGAAATTGTTAGTGCCCATAGTAAATGACCTTCAAAAAACACATTTAATCTTCGCCTAATCTTTGGCTCATTAAAAAATTGTGGATAGTTTGTGGGAACTTATCGAAGAAGTTTTTTGACCACTTCGTTAACGTACTTTATTTCCTTTTGGGTTATGGGGCGGCTAAATCCCAGCCTTTTTGCTTCCTTGACTCTTTTTTCTTCGGCAACGACCTCTCTCACCTCCCCCAATAAACCTACTTCCCCCAGGGCCATAACATTTTTAGCTATCGGCTTGTCGAAAAAGGAGGAGGCTATGGATAGAACTATCGCCAGGTCGGCCGCGGGTTCGACGACCTTGATACCTCCGGCCACATTGACAAAGACGTCATATTCGTATAAAGGAAGCCCGCACCTTCTTATTAGTACGGCCAAAAGCATCTCCAGCCTCCTTGGGTCAATTCCCTGGGCAACCCGTTTGGGAAAAGCCATTTTGGTAGGCACAACCAGGCTTTGAATTTCCACCAAAAGGGGTCTTGTTCCCTGAAGGATTGAAGATACAACGCTACCGGGCACTTCGGCCCTGGCCTTGGTCAGAAAAATCTTCTCGGCGTTGGTTAAAGGAAGAAGCCCTTTATCTTCCATTTCGAAAATGCCAACCTCATCGGTCGGTCCAAATCTATTTTTGACGGCCCTGAGAAGCCTGAGGGTCAAGCTTTTATCCCCCTCAAACCAAAGGATGGTGTCGACGATGTGGGCTAAAACGGCCGGCCCGGCCACTGTTCCCTCTTTGGTGACGTGCCCGACCATAAAAAGAGGAATGTTGCCTTCTTTGGCTCTTTTAAGAAGCCTGAAAGCACACTCCCTGACCTGTCCCACGCTGCCGGCCAAGCCGGACAAATCGTCGGTTGTCATTGTTTGAATCGAATCGATAACGACCAAAGAGGGGCCATCGAAAGAATCAATCCCGAATATATCGGGATCAACGATCGTGTCGACATTGGTCTCTTCAAGAAACTTAAGAGTCTTATTCTTAATCCCGAGCCTATCGGCCCGCACTTTTACCTGAGCCGCCGACTCTTCACCCGATACATATAAAGTCTTGCCGATTTTATCGGCGAGCTGAAGAGTGAGCGTCGATTTGCCTATTCCCGGCTCTCCGGCAATCAAAACCACCTGTCCGGGAACCAGTCCCCCGCCCAAAACCCGATCAAGTTCCGAAATTTTTGTCGAAAGCCGCGAAGTTTTCTTGGAAGGAATGGCCGTCAGGCTAATCGGTTCGACTTTCTTTTGACCTTTGGCTTTTCCCCTTTCTCTTTCACCCGTAGCAATTAGGGTTTCCACCAGACTTCCCCAAGTGCTACAGTTGGGACACTTCCCGGCCCAGCCGACTTGAGAATAGCCGCATTGTTGGCAGACATATTGGGAATGGGCTTTGGCCATTATTTGTAACCTATCGGCTTGGTAGTTAAGACCAATCCTAGGGACATTTTCTTTGCTTTTGCGTCAATTTCTTGAACATAACAGTTGACCTCTTGTCCTTCCGAAAGTTTCTTTCCGGGAGGAATATTGGTGATATGAACCAATCCCTCTATCCCCGGTTCGACTTCGATAAAGGCGCCGAAGTCGGAAATTCTGGTGACTTTCCCTCTCACTTTGGCCTCGACTTGATATTTTGCCTCGACCGTCTCCCAAGGATCTTTCTTGGCGGCTTTTATTGAAAGAGAAATTCTTCCGTCCTTTGTCCCGATGACCTTGACTTTTACTTTGTCCCCCTCGGAGACGACATCGGAGACGCTCTCTACCTTCCCCCAGGCTAGTTCAGAAATATGGACAAGACCCTCAACATCCGGTCCTTTTTTGCCCAAATCAAGCTTGACAAAACAGCCGAAGTTGGCAACCGTGGTGACCAGACCCTCGTAGACCTCTCCCTCTTTGATTTTGGCCAGAGCCTCTTTGCCTGCTTTGATATCCGCGGCGTCGGAGACTTCTTTTTCGGACAACACAATCTTATTGGCCAGTCTGTCGACCTCCAAAACCCTGGCCTTAAAATATTTGCCGACCAGTCCTGGTGAATTTTTGGAGGCTTCTTTTCCAAGTTGGGAGCCCGGAATAAAACCGGTTAGCCCTTCAACGTCAACGGTGACGCCCGAAGGGTTGACGCCTTTGCCGAAAACGGCAACCGGGGCTGACTCTTCTTTGGCTTTTTCAAGTCTCTCCCAAGAAGAATCAAAAGCGGCCTGCCTTAGGGAAAGAAGGACCGTTCCGTCTCTTGTTTCGGGGATGAGGACCGTTCCCGTAACCGTATCCCCCACTTTAAGCGTCTTGATAAAATCTCTTGCCTCGACGAATGCTTTCTCGGCAACCACTCCTTCGGACTTTCCCCCGATATCAAGAATTAAAGATTTGGAATTTTTGGAGACAACGGTTGCTTTGACTTTTTGTCCTGTTGTAAAAGCTCTAATTTTGGCTCCGGCGGACGCCAGGAGTTCCGCCATGGTTGTCGGTTCAGATGAAGTTGTTTTTTGTTTCCCCACGCATTATTTTCCGCCTTTCTAAAGTTGACTCCTTCAAGACATTAGTCTGGCGACGAGGTATTTTCGCGGTCAGTTGCCCGACAACTATCGTCCCCGCTGAGGCGTTTGACTTCTGAGTTCGGAATGGTATCAGGTCGTGCCACCTCGCTCTGGTCACCAGACCAATATCTTGAAAGAGCTAAAGTTTTTATACTTTGACATACTGAAGAGAAAAGTTCGCAAGGCTTTCGACCGATTCGCACTGGTAGGCTTAACGTCTTACGACGCTTCCACCGCCAGCCGATTAACCTGGTATTGTTCCAGGGGTCTAATAACGAGTTCTAATCTTAGGGTGGGCTTCCCACTTAGATGCTTTCAGCGGTTATCCCGTAGGAATATAGCTACCCGGCGTTGCCGCTGACGCGACAACCGGCACACCAGGGATTCCTCCAGCCTGGTCCTCTCGTACTGAGGCTAGCTCCCTTCAAAACTCAACGTTTCCACCGGATAGAGTCCGAACTGTCTTACGCATGTTTATCAATCATTCCTGATTGCATGGACTATATCTTCACCCTAAACCAATCGTTTGTAATTTAGGGGCTGACATTTGTAGCCTAAGGCTACTCATCTTACGTTTGCCGATTTTGCAAACCTAGGATTCAGTCTCTACGGGATTCAAGAGGTTGTGTGACTTAAGAAATTCCTTTACTTTTATCGAAGTATTTGTTCTCCTCTTTGAATAATTCAAATCAGAAAACTTATCTACTTCGTAGGACAAATTAAGTAAAGTTTTTGGCTCCATTTTTCGTCCAGTTCCTGGCATTTTAGATAAAACTAAAATCGCAAGTTCTGCTTGCAGTTTTTTTAGTCTTAAATATGGCTTGAGAAGTGATAAAATTTTAAATACTGGTTCTATTCCAACGATTGTATATTCACATACACCATCGCCTCTATTACGAATATACCCATACTCAAATTTTTCCTTCAACCACTCCAGAAAACTGGCGTATTTTTGGTTCTGATAGAAAACAATGCTTGCTCTAATTTGATATCCCAACACATAATCGTGCCGATAGACCAATTGGAGCATAATGCATCCATCTCCGTCTAGAAAACCTCCAATGTATGCCAATTCTTCTTTAGTCACCAGGACAACCTTTTGACTTACCCTCGGTATTACCCAACAAACTCGGACGAATTTGTTTTAGGGTTTCACCGATTTTAGTCAGTAATTAATTTTACGCTATTACTAGCGTAGAACGCAATGTAACTTACGTTCTGAACCCAGCTCACGTACCATTTTAACGGGCGAACAGACCGACCCTTGGGACCTTCTTCAGCCCCAGGATATGATGCACATCACTCTTCTGTTACCAGAAGTGCAGACTATATCATCTTCCAATTTATCAAGTTGGAATTTCGGCGTGTGATATAAGTTGAAAAACCTATATCTCATCTTGATACATATAATTATCAAGAATCAGTCGTTACGGGGTCAAAGAAGTTTATAGGAAAAACTTGGTAATATGTATGGCTTTATTTTCTTAAAAAATACTTCTGAAAATTTAGCTGGTATGTAAATTCTTACCTGACCAGCTGCATAATGCAGTTTACTTTCTAATGAAAAGTTTCTTTTCAAAACCTTTTGTAAAAGTTTTTGTTCAGAAAATCCATAAGCAGATGTGCAAAGGTATATTCCTCTACAATCGCTTCGACGATATCCATCGTCCATATACCAAACAGCTAAAGACAAGGGGGATTTTAATATCCTTTCGATATTTTTTGGAATTATCTTTTTTCTTTCTGGATAAAATAAATTTCTCCAGAAACTGAAAGTTGAAATACTCTTTGTTGAAAACCTCCAATGAAAATAAGTTTTGTTAACTCTTTTGTCAAAAAACTTGATCATTTTCGGCTTCTTTGCAGATAAAGAAATAAACTCTTTATATAGCCAAAGAACATATTCTTTTTGCTTATACGATTGATCTATTTTCAGTCTAGGGAAAAACCCATTAACCTCCAAATGACCATCGCCAAGCAGTTTTCCAATAAGAATATCTTTTTGTCGTTTGCTCAATTTTCCCACTTCTCGACTTCCCACGGTATTGTCCTTATATTCAGAATAAACCGAAGTTTATCCGAATACAATAGGAGTCCACCGTTATAAGCCGAATTTGCTCAAGAAATCACTTTCTTGAGGGCCCAGACCAATTTGGTCAAGCCGACATCGAGGTAGCGAACCGCGCCGTCGATATGGACTCTCGGGCGCGACTACTCTGTTATCCCCGGGGTAGCTTTTATCAATTAAGCTCCGTCCCGATCCAATCGGGAGCGGAGGATCACTAAGACCTACTTTCGTACCTGCTCGGCCCTTCGGCCTTGCAGTCAAGCTGGCTTAAACCTTTACGCTTTCCCTACGATTTCCATCCGTAGTAAGCCAACCTTTGTGTCCCTGCGTTACTCTTTAGCAGGGTACCGCCCCAGTAAAACTGCCCATCTAGCACTTTCCCCAAACCTGTTTGCAAGGTTTCCGGGTTAGTCCCACATTTTTTAACGAGAGGTGTCACATTGACGACGAATCTCCCTCCTACACTTGACAATCAAAAAATATGAGGACAATACCAAACTGCAGTAAAGCTCCACGGGGTCTTTTTGTCCAGGTGGAACAAGGCCGCGTCTTCACAGCCAACGCAATTTCGCCGAGTGAATGTTCAAGACAGTTACTAGCTCGTGACGCCATTCGTGCGGGTCGGAACTTACCCGACAAGGAACTTCGCTACCGTAGACTTTACGTTATCACTATGCTAGCGAAAACATAGATTCTATCTGTCGCCAGATAGCTCGGACTATATCATGATTCCACTAAGTGGAATCTCCGACGTGTAGTCTCTGAGGATTGTTCCAAAGTACTAAAGATATATTCTTTTGTATGTTTTCTTCCTTTGCCACGCTGGTTCATAGAAAATGCTATTTCAACAATTTTCTTAAAACCTTCGGTGGTTTTATGCTCTTTTCTGGACAACATCTGCACGATTTCTCTAAATCTTAAAAACTCCATATATTTCTTACCTATTATTGGGTAAGTCTCAAAAAATGGAATTACTCTTTCTAGATGATCGCGCAAAGAAGCCACCATATAAACCATACAATTGGGACTTCCGCTTTTATATGAGATAAACCCACAGCCCAGTATTTTCTTAAATAAGAAAATAACTTCTGGATTGCCTTTATCCTGAAATACTTCAAAAAGCGGACTCACTATCCAGCCAGATGCTAGTGTGGGGTGTTTTCTGATTGGAATACAGAAACATCCTTCACCGTCAGCAAATCCTGCTAAATAGTGGCCCAAATTATCTTTGTCCTTTGGAACTCTTTCCTGCTGATGATCTGCATCAGATGCGTTATCAGTTATTGTTTTGGGCATTAATTCAGTATTACCCGAATAAAACCCAAAGTCAATAACTAGCACTGAATTCTCAGACTTCCCAGCAAATAGTCGGATTTTACAACTGCTCTACGATTCACAGTTATAGTTACTGCTGCCGTTTACTGGAGCTTAACTTCAGAGCATCCCACTTCGCCTTGCGGCTCCGCGGGACACCCATCCGCTTAACTTACCAGCACTGGGCAGGCGTCAGCCCCTATACCGTGCCTTTCGGCTTCGCAGGGACCTGTGTTTTTGATAAACAGTCGACTAGTAATCTTTAGTTGCAGCCCCGATATAATCGGGGCAACCCATCTCCCAAAGTTACGGGTAGATTTTTTGCCGAATTCCTTGAACATCCTTCTCTCGCTCACCTTAGTCTACTCGACCAACCCACCTGTGTCGGTTTGTGGTACGGCTTACTCTGATTCTCACTGCGAGACTTTTCTTGTTAGGTGAAATCGTCGGAATTGTCCCACTCTCGTAGGACTTTGCATCACTGCTCAATTAATCGTTTCAGCGGATTTACCAGCTGATACTACTTAACAGCTTACACCCCGATATCACATCGGGGCTCCAACTATCCACCCAAGTCATCCCCCAGTTAATATCGAATCAAAATAAATACTAGAATCTTGACTAGTTGTCCTTCGACTACGCCAAATTGGCCTCGCCTTAGGTACCGATTAACCCGTCGTGGACGAACCTAGCGACGGAATCCTTGGGTATTCGGTGTCCCAGATTCTCACTGGGATTGTACGCTACTCATACCGGCATTCTCACTTCCATAAGCTCCACCATTTCTTACAAAACGGCTTCACTGCGTATGGAACGCTCCCCTACCAGATGCCTTGCGGCAAATCTTTAGCTTCGGCACTACCTTTATCCTCGATAAATCTTAGGCGCCCTCTCTCGTCGACCAGTGAGCTGTTACGCTTTCTTTAAAGGGTGGCTGCTTCTGAGCCAACCTCCTGGCTGTCTGAGAAAAAGAACTTCCTTTTAAACTTAAGATAGATTTAGAGGCCTTAGCTGAAAGTCTGGGATGTTTCCCTCTCGCCACATCAGCTTAGCCCGATGTGACTGTCTAGTACGAACATGTGCTAGGATTCGGAGTTCGATTGATAACAATTGCTTACGCTCTCGCTACCATTCGGTGCTCTACCCCCAACACACTTTAAGTACCACGGTCCCTATAGACCTTTCGGGGAGAACCAGCTATCTCCAAGCTCGGTTGGTATTTTGCCTCTAACCGTAAGTCATCCCATGTCATTGCAACGACAACGGGTTCGGGCCTCCCCCCAGCTTTCGCCGGGGTTCACCCTGCTCGCGGTTAGCTCGCCTGGTTTCGGGTCTGCCACACACACCTATTCGCCTTTTAAGACTCGGTTTCCCTACGCCTTCGAGGATTACCTCGTAGACTTTTGATGTGTACGGCAACTCGCCGGTTCATTCTTCAATAGGCACGAGATCATCCTGAGCCTTTCGGCCGAAGGACTCTCTCGGTTTGTCCGCAGAAAGTTTCAGGTTCTATTTCACTGGGCGTTTCGCCCTTCTTTTCGCCTTTCCCTCACGGTACTAGTTCACTATCGCTCTCTTACTTTATTTAGCCTTGGAGGATGGTTCCCCCAGATTCCCACAGGGTATGTGCCCCATGGTACTTGGGATACTCCTAGAGGTAATTTGGATTTAAATTACAGGGCTTTCACCTTCTTTGGCCAACTATTCCAAGTTGTTCTTCTATCCAAACTACTCCCAGATCGGAGTCCCGCAACCCCCCGCGAAGCCCTTGCGGGCAAAGTGGGGTTTAGGCTCTTGCGCTTTCGCTCGCCGCTACTGACGCAATCTCCCCCGATTAAATCGGGGCTCGTTGATTTCTCTTCCACACCCTACTTAGATGTTTCAGTTCGGGTGGTTCCCTCCTAAAACTTATAGATTCGATTGCTCGAACCCTTTGGGTTTTAAGTACCCCGATTAAATCGGGGTGGGTTTCCCCATTCGGACACCGCCGGATCAAAGCTTCGTGGCAGCTCCCCGACGACTATCGTGACCATGTACGTCCTTCTTCGGAAGTAAGAGGCAAGGCATCCACTGTCTGCGTTTTTAAAAACTTGCGACCTTTCTCTTCAGTTGTCAAAGTACAAAATCAATATTGTTTTGTGGACCCGGGCGGGATCGAACCGCCTACCTCCTCATTGCAAATGAGGTGTTCAACCAGCTAAACTTCGGGCCCACATTTTAATGTTCAAAAATACTTTCGTCGTTATAAACGTAAAAAACCGGCTCTTGAAGCCGGCTTACGCCCGAAAGCTAATTTACCTATTTATCCCGTTGATAGACCACTAAAATCCCCGCCTGTTGTTTTTAAGTTTAGGTAAAGGCTTCTCATTAATGCTTCAAAAGTAAGCTGTATTATATAGAGGATAATTCTTCCCGTCAAGGGCAGTTTAGCTTTGTCTTTTAAGCCCAATTATGGTAAATTATTGGGATACTTCGGGCGCGTGGCTCAGTGGTAGAGCGTCAAACTGATAATTTGAAGGTCCCAGGTTCGATCCCTGGCGCGCCCACCAGTAACTTTGAGTCCACCAAAAAACCCGCTTTTTATAACGAAGTTTCAATCTTTGCTTATTAGCGGGTTTTTTAGTGCGTTTGTTTGACGAAATCCGAACCTTTTTTGAACGGAACTGACACTTGCACCTCAGCCGCGCTCGACAAGCTCGCGCGGGGCAAAACCCAAAAATTTCTTATTATTTTTTAAGGAAGGAAATTTTTGGTTTGCTCCGACGCTCCACTCCTCCAAAAGGGCTAGTAGGTAAAGTATAGCATTGTGGTGTCATCGTGTTGCCCTTTTTCCGTCGTTCGCGTCGGCTCGAGTCGCTCCCTCTCCGTGTTTTGCGGTGGTAAGAAATCTTTTTACAGCGGTTATTTCGGTTATAGATTTCTTATGGATGTTCTTCGGGATCTATTCCCTTTGCGGCCTCTATGATACCCGTCCCGATAAGAAATCCTAACCCTTTATGTATATTTACCTTGTAGCCAAGCGATACTAAATAATTTGTCAGATCAACATACGACTCGCCGGCGACATAATGGTATTCAAGTACCAACTTATCGATCTTTTCAAAACCTTCCTTCGGAAGACCGTACAGTAAATCATATTCACCACCTTCAATATCAATTTTTAGCAGATCAATTTTATTTATACCCAGATCGTTAATCAGATCAGACAAACTCCTCATCTCCACAGTCTCACTTTCACCTGTTATTCTGTACGTGGTAGATGACGCTCCTTTGTTAAACCTGCCTTTATAGATGTGCGCTTTTTTGTTTTCGCGCCCGACTGCTACTTTGCGCGGTATTATTTTGCCATTCTTTTTATTCAGCCGTATGTTTTTTATAAGTTGATCATAGTTGGATGATTCAGGCTCAAACGCATAGACTTTATCTGCCGTGGTGCTTGCATATACACTAAAGGCTCCTATGTGTGCTCCTATGTCAACCACTACTCCGCGCGGTTTTCCCCCATATACTTTCTTTATGTACACCTCTTTCAGAGTAAAAATATCTGATGAATTTTTACGTACCAAAAAACTATCTTTGCCAACCTCATATACAAACTCGGAGGGCTTAAAAGCGGTGTGAAAGAAAAATACTATCAATAAAAGTCTGTCTGATACAAAATAAATGAACTTTTTATAGAGAGGAGGAAATATTTTAGAGAGTTTTATGGTCATATATTATTTCAAAAGCTGATTGCTAACTTCCAACGCTTCGGCAATCTTGGTGATTGTCTCAAGGGTAGGGTTTTGTTTTCCAGCTTCAAGGTTGCTTATATAAGCTCTATCAATTCGGTTCTGAGTCAGGACATTGTATCCACCCCAAGGACCTATTTTAGTTGAGACATTATCAAGTATTACCGGTGGCACAAGCTTTATTGTATCATCCAAGCCAGGCAACTGTCCTTTAAGATAGTCAAACGGGGTCATAATCTTAAATACTCTTTGAATGTAGAACTCCTCATCGTCGGTTCTATGGCTTCTTTCTAAGTGTGGATTGTCCTCAGGATGGCCTTTTCTATTCTGGATCAGTCTACAGCCAAAGGCTGAAATTAATTTCTTTAACTCTTGGACCTTCATCCAGGATTTACCCCCGAATTCTTCTCCGTGATCGACGGTAAATACTATCTCGCTTGTTATTCCATGGCTTCTTAAATTTGACCTATCGGAAAGGTCTCCCTCTGCCTCTTTTCTGAGTATGTCATATACAACGGTTCTGTTCACCTCCAATCTGGAAAGTTCTATGCCGGCTAGTTGAAGTATTCTACCTACGTACAAGGAGTAATCAAACCTTTAAAAAACCCGCTAATAAGCAAAGCTTGAAACTTCGTTATAAAAAGCGGGTTTTTCTTTTTGACAACCAAAATATGACTGGGAGCGAGTCCCGTTTTCTAAAGTGAAACGGCGACCTTAAAACTGGGTGTAATATTACACTCCTTAGAAAGGAGGTGATCCATCCGCACCTTCCAGTACGGATACCTTGTTCACGATATTCCTTCCCTTTCGGGAGGCGTGGACTATATCTTCATCCTCAATAAGTCGCTTTTTTCTGGGTGAGAAGATCCGATTAATTTGATAAATCTTAAATAAGACTTTGCTCTTATAAAAAATCTCCAATAATCAGGATCCACCCTTTTACTAGGATTGTGTATTATTCCAGATGCAATTTTATTTTCTTCCAGAAACTTTTTAACCTCTGAGAGGTCTTTTTTGTTTTTCTGAGAAAAAGATAAATAGAAACGTACCTTTCTAGATTTAGCTACTCCCCCCTCTGCGTCAAAGTATCCTCGAATGTAATCAATTTTGTCCGAGTTGAATTTAATCTTGAAGCTATTAAGTAAGCTCTTTGGAAATTCTACTATCCAAAGATTTCTTTCCTTTCCTTCTTTATAAATCCAAGCTCCAGAACCAAGTTTCTTGATTCCATTTTTCAAAACTTGAGTAAAGGGTTGACTCTTTGTAGCTATTCTATAAGTCGTACGTTTTACTGTTGCATCGTGTAACACTCCAAGTAAATAAGCCTTGCTTATTTCAGGAGTCGGCGTGTAGTCTCTACGGAGTCCCCGTCTTTTACGGGGTTCCCTCGGTATTACCATATGACTTTTGTATATATTCAGAATAAACCGAATAAAATCCAAAAGTCAATTAGGTTTCACCGATACAGCCGAATTTGTCCAGAGAATTCTTCTCTGGGTCGCAACGTTTTTACGACTTAATTCTTGTCGCTGGTTTCACCCTCTCCCGATACAATCGGGATTCAGGTGCCCCCAACTTCACTAACTTGACGGGCGGTGTTCTGAGATAGTCACTAAGATTACTCTTTATGCTTCTCTCCCCACCAGGCGCACGGTTTTCCCGTACCTTGGCGGACGACTATTTAAGTTTACGTCTGAGGTTCATTTTTGATTGAATCTCTCTAAGTCTATTAATTCCTTGTAAAGTAAGATGTTCCTTTTTCCAAAATATCTTACTTGCTTGGCAAAAAAATTCAAAATCTTTCGCTTTTTTGCCTTGTAGTTTATATTTCTTAAAAAACGGAATTATCTTTTCTTTTATCTCTTTATGGCTTTTTACTGCAAACTTTACATGGGGTCTCCAGCCATATCGTTCATAATTCAGAACGTATATATGACCACAGCCTAATGCTTTTTGCAATTTTTCAAGAAGAGGTTTATCTTCAATAATCATCTCTACTTCAAACATAAGTCTTGGATCAAAGCCCAATTTCTTTGTTTTGTGTTTAGAAATGTTTATACAAAAACATCCCTCCCCATCTATAAGCCCAGCGATATACCAAGGATTTAGTGACATGACGTAAATTTCTCAAATAGCAGTATTCCTTCATCTTTAATTTCTTAAAGATTACTATGAATACAGCAGACTTCTCTTTTTTTATCGGTGCCAGTTCACACTGAAACCTACCTAAATTATAGTAATTCCTACAAATTAGGTCAAGAAGAGATCTCCCTTCGTGATTGTAATTTCATTTTATTTTCATCTTGAGCCCAATTATTCTATGCTTTATATGATAAATGCTTCCCAATCTGTACGAATGGTCGCAAAAGTCATAGAACCGTTTA
>Ga0209211_10007124_pt1 | contig 15820 bp, 16 predicted proteins | sample RifGroA2_FD_183992 | JGI IMG/M metagenome (GOLD analysis project Ga0209211, IMG submission 183992) | Groundwater microbial communities from Rifle, Colorado, USA - Groundwater A2 (SPAdes) (version 2) | ecosystem: Environmental > Aquatic > Deep subsurface > Groundwater | place: Rifle, Colorado... | reverse complement strand
GATAGACGCCACCGCCGCTTGTTCGACCGCCGAGCCCGCCGGCAGCCCGAAACGCATGCCGCGCTCCAGCCCGCGCGTGGCCAACGGCTTGACGACATTGGTTTTCTGACCCGTGACCAGACGCGCGCCGCGTCCGTCGTCGATCGCCAGCCAGAGAATCGGTCTCGGACGTTCGGCGGTCCAGTACTTCAAGCCAGCGGCCCCGATCAGCGCGTCCACGCTCTCGGGATCGAAGCTCGCCGACAGGTAGGTCTTGTATACCGGCAGGCCGTTGACCGTCTCGGAGTCCTGTCGAAATTTGGAGCTGGTGGTCAACGCCTCGATATTCGCCGACGAACGCCGGATGACGTTGTTGCTCGCCGCCTGCGGGTTGCCGGTCAGCCGGACAATCACCTGGCCCAGCGCGCGGATGGTGGCGCCACGACGTTCGTTTTGCGAATCGACCGGGACCTCAGCGGTGTAGAAAGCGGCATTGCGTACGGGCTTGGGCTTGGATGCCGGTGCGCCGGGTTCGGCGGTCGGCGTCGCTGGCGGCGCGGCCGCCGCCTCGGCACCGTCGGGCGTGGACATGGGCGCCGTGCGATCGGCGGTCTGGGCCAGACCCGGGCCGGCGGCGATCAGCATGGCAAGGGCAGTCAAGCGGACGATCGGGCGCATGGTTCACTGGCAGCGAAGGGCAGCACCCATGGTGCCGCAACCGGGGCGTGTGCGTCCAACCCTTGCGCCTGGCATCCCGGCTGGCTCGACCCGGCGCGGCGGTTCCGGGCAGCGCTGGTAGAATGGCGGCCTCCCCATCAAATCGCCGCGACCATGCCCTCGCCCCCATTGACCTACCGTGACGCGGGTGTCGACATCGACGCCGGAAATGAAGTTGTCGAACGCATCAAGCCGCTGGTCAAACGGACGTTTCGCCCGGAAGTCATGGGTGGGCTGGGCGGCTTCGGCGCCCTGTTCAACCTTTCCGGCAAGTATCGCGAGCCGGTGCTGGTGTCCGGCACCGATGGCGTCGGCACCAAGTTGAAGCTGGCCCAGCAGCTGAATCGTCACGACACCATCGGCATCGACCTGGTCGGCATGTGCGTCAACGATGTCCTGGTGCAAGGCGCCGAGCCCCTGTTCTTCCTGGACTATTTCGCGACCGGCAAGCTGCACGTCGACACCACGGTGGCGGTGGTCGGCGGCATTGCGCGCGGCTGCGAATTGGCTGGCTGCGCGCTGATCGGCGGCGAAACCGCCGAGATGCCGGACATGTATCCGCCCGGCGAATACGACCTGGCTGGATTCACCGTCGGCGCCGTGGAGAAATCCGCCCTGATCGATGGCAGCAAGGTTCGCGCCGGCGACGTGCTGGTCGGCCTGGCCTCCTCAGGTCCGCATTCCAACGGTTATTCGCTGGTGCGCAAGATTCTCGATCGCGCCGGCCGACCGCTCGACCTCGACCTGGGCGGAACCCGCCTGGTCGACGCGCTGATGGCGCCAACCACCATTTACGTCAAACCTGTCCTGGAATTGATCGCCCGTCACCAGCTGCATGCGATGGCGCACATCACCGGCGGCGGCTTGACCGAAAACATCATTCGCGTCATTCCCGACGGACTCGGCCTGGATATTCAGACGTCCGCCTGGACCCTGCCGCCGGTATTCGACTGGTTGATGCGCGAGGGCCAGGTGCCGCGAACGGAAATGTGGCGAACCTTCAATTGCGGCATCGGCTACGTGCTGGTGGTCGACCCGGCGCAACTGCCGGCGCTGACGGCGGACCTGGATCGGCTGCAACTGCCGCACTGGCAGATCGGCGACGTGGTGGCGACGCGCCGGGACGAGCGCGTTTCGATCGGTTGACCGGGCCGGCCGGGTGAAACCCGCACCCTTTCGCCTGGCCGTGTTGGCATCCGGCCGTGGCAGCAACCTGCGCGCCCTGATCCAGGCGCAGGAACGTGGCGAATTGAACACGCGCATCGTCGGTGTGTTTTCCGACCGCCCTGCCTGCGCTGCCCTGGCGCTGGCCCGCGAACACGGCATTCCCACCCTGGCCGCGAAGCCGGCGAAGTTCGCCTCCCGGCAAGCATTCGATGAATTCCTGTTCGAGGAAATCCAGGCCGTTCAGCCCGACCTCATCGTCTGTGCCGGATATATGCGTCTGATTTCAGAATCCGTCGTGCGACGGTTCCCGGGACGCATGATCAATATCCATCCTTCGTTGCTGCCGAAATACCCGGGACTGGACACGCACATGCGCGCCCTGGCGGCCGGCGACTGCGATCACGGCGCCAGCGTGCACTGCGTGATTCCGGCGCTCGACGCTGGCGCCGTGATCGCACAGGCTCGCGTGCCGGTGCTTCCGGACGATGACAGCGAACGCCTGGCCAGCCGCGTGCTGCAACGTGAACACTCCCTGCTGGTGCAATGCGTGAAGGCCATCAGCGAAGGAACTATCGTGCTCACCGGGACCCAGATTCATTGGCGCGGAAGCTTGCTGCGCTCGCCCTTGGCCCTGAACGAAAGTGGGCAGCTGGAGGAATCGACGTGATGCGAATTTTGCTGATTGCCGTGTTGGCGCTGGCGCCGTTGCTCGCGCTCGCCGCGCCGCCGCCGCCGTACACCGCGCAATACGAAGTCCGGCGCAACGGTGACCGCCTGGGCACCGCCACGGTCACCTTCAAGGCGCTGCCGGACGGGCGCTATGAATTTCTTTCCAACACCGTCGGCAGCGAAGGCCTGGCGGCCATCGCCGGCGTTTCCGTCAACGAGCGCTCGCTGCTGCGCTGGACCGGCGAGCAGCCGGAAACGGTCGCCTACAGCTATCGGCAGAAGATGGCCTGGAAAACCCGCGAACGCAGTCTGTCGGTGGATGCCAGCAAGGGCCGCATTGACAGCCAGGACAAGGACCGGCATTTCTCGCCACCATATCGGCCCGGCGTGCTGGACCGCAATGCGGTCAACGTAGCGCTGATGCACGACCTTGCGGCAGGCAAGACCGGCGACTTGCAGTATCTGGTGCCCAACCGCGAGAAACTGGAATCACATACCTACCGCACCTCCGCCCCCGAGCGCCTGAAAACAGCGGTCGGCGAACAACGCGTGGTGCGCGTCGAACGCATCCGCGAATCCGGCAACGGCCGGACGACGACCCTGTGGCTGGGCCAGGACAAGAACTTCGTCCCCCTGCAAATGCTGCAAAAAGAACCCAACGGCGAATCCATAGAGATGCGCATAATCTCCCTCCACCAGCCCCCTTAACCGTAGGAGCGGCTTCAGCCGCGAAGCCATTACTCTTCGCTCCGCCCCCTTTCCCAGAACCAGCACGCGCCCGCCGGGGACCGGGGCCTATGGGCCGCGTCCAGGAAAAAACATCCTGTTTTTTACTGGCCGACGCTCCTGGCATCCCTGCCCCGCTCTGCCCATAGGCCCCGGTCCCCGGTGTCCGACTGACGGAGGTGGGCACGGACAAACGATCAATGCGCAGGGCAGATCAAGCGAACAGCGCCGATTGGTCCCGCAGAATCGCCGCGGTTGCATCGGCAAGAAATAGTGCCTGCGCTGGCCTACCTTGACCTGTGCGCCGACGCAAATTGAATAGTCGGCCGGGCCTGATTGACTCCTGAGCGACCGATCTCTCCCTTTGCAGCCAGTCAACTAGCCTGTCAAAGTCGGCTTGTCACTTCTGCTTGTCAGGCGCCCCAAGAATGACTCGCCAGCTAACCATGAAACGCCAGCCATTCTTGTGTGCCGTGTTCTTTCTCGCAAGCTTCACGGCAAACGCAATTGCGCAGCCGCAAACTACCAAGCAAGAGCAGGCGCAAGAAGACCATATTTCGAGGCTGAAAGGGTTGGGAAAAGCCTGGGGCGCAGTGAGATATTTCCATCCGCGCCTTGCGTGGACGGGGATAGATTGGGATCAAGCCTTGATCGACGTAATTCCGAAGATCAACGCTTCGCGTGGTTCGCAGGAATACGTGGCAGCGATGAATTCAATGTTTACTGAGTTGAACGATCCAAATACGCGCGTGCGAATACGCAGCAATGCCCACGAGACGGATCCGACAAGTGCGCCTGCGACAGGCGGTGCGCCAGTGCGACTCGAAGCGGGACTCTTGATCATTGACGAAGGAGCGGCGGCGAGCTCGTCACAACAGCCGGAGGCGCCGGCCTCAGGGTTGGCGGACGAGGCGAGTCAACTGCTTCCGAACGCCAAAGCCATTCTTCTCGACTTGCGGGCGGATGCGCCGCTGAATCCTGATGACGTATTTGCGCGTGAGTCGTTCCTTTCGCAGTTGCTGCCCGAACTTCTCGACCAAGACGTTCCCTTGGCAAGTCAACGATATAGAGTCCACAGCGGCTACGCCCCCCAACGCGGGGATACGTCCGGCGGCTACTACTCCAGCTTGGAGACGCAAGCACCGACGGTCTTGATTGGTCGGAGCAAGATCAAGACGCCGCCGATCATCATCCTGGTAAATGTCAATTCGGTTTCGTTGCCTGATGTCATTGGCTTACGCTCGGCGGGAATGGCCTATGTCGTGCAGGAAGGCGCGCCTCCTTTAGACCGGGGCACGGCAACCATTGAGCTGGGAAATGATGTCGAGCTGACGATCTCCACCACGGAGTGGATCGATCCGCGCGGCGCCGTCGGATTTTTTTCGGACGAAGTGGTCGCAGCGGGTCACGCGCGATCCGCGGTTCAACGGGCACTGACTTGGAAGGGGCGCCCGTCGAGCGAGGCAATTCCTGCTGCACCGCAAACGCCTTCCAACGGAAAAGACAACCCATATTCGGAGATGGCTATTCCGGCGTACGAATACCGATTGCTGGCGCTGTTTCGTTATTGGAACGTGATCGACTATTTCTATCCCTACAAGGACCTGATCGGAAGCGACTGGAACGACGTGCTGCCGAGCTACATCCCGCGCCTAGAAGCCGCTACGAATGAATACGAATACGAGGTCGCCCTGCGCGAGTTGACCGCGGAGATCCACGACAGCCATGGCTTCATGGGTCCCACCAGAGCGTTTGCCGATCAGGTGGGCGCATTTTCCCTGCCGGTGGCGCTGCGCCATGTCGAGAGCCAGTCGATGGTGGCCGTCGTTTTCGATGCCAAGGCTCCGTTGCGCGTGGGCGATGTCATCCTCAGCATCGACGGGCAATCGATGGCGTCGCGCCGGGAATATTTCGCCAAGCTATATTCAGCTTCCACGCCGCAGGCCTTGATGAGACTGGTGGGACCGTTTCTGCTTCGCGGACAAAAGGACTCTCAAGCCCGACTCGCCGTTCGCGGCACCGATGGCGCGATACGCGAAGTGCGTATCGGGCGAACGATGGATAGCTATTCGCCCGCGATCATGACGGCGTTCAAACGCACCACGCCATCGTTCACCGTCTTGCCTGGCGGCGTGGGTTACGTGGATCTTGATCGACTGGAAGGCAAGGATGTTGACCGCATGTTCGAGACCATTAAGACCACCCGAGCCACCATCTTCGACATGCGCGGTTACCCGAAAGGCACGGCCTGGACAATCGCGCCACGTTTGAGCAAGACCAACAAACCGGTGGCCGCCTTGTTCTCGCGGCCGATGCTGGCGGGAGCGACGTTGGGCTCGGAAGACACGGGCGCATCGACCTACCAATTCCAACAGCGACTTCCTGGTGCGCACGGCCAACATTATGCCGGCCACGTCGTAGTGCTGATCGACGAAAATACAAGCAGCCAGGCCGAGCACACATGCTTGTTTTTCGAAGCGGCCACCGACGCAACCTTCATTGGCACGCCGACCATGGGCGTGGATGGCGATGTCACCAACATCGTGCTCCCGGGGGGAATCTCAGCCAGCTTCAGTGGCCAGGCGGTCCGCCATGCCGATGGTCGCCAGTTGCAGCGCGTTGGCATCCAACCAACGATCCGAGTGGCACCAACCATAACCGGCATTGCGGCGAGGCGCGATGAAGTGCTTGAGGCGGCGCTGGAATTTCTTGCGAAGCGACCGGTGTCAAAGCCGCAGTGACTGAAGTGAATCCAGCGGGCATTGCCGGTCGTGGTGCAATCCAGCGCCTTGGGTTTCCCTCGCGACCAAGCACCAGGGCGGAAAATCGGCTTGCATAAAGTTGGCGAAAACTGTCGCGAATTTCCGCTGCTGGCCAAAGGCGGCCGATCGGCTGGCGTCGCTCAAGACCGACCGGCGCCGATGCTAACCACACCCCGGAATCCGCAAATAGCAGCCGCATCGCCCTCGAATTATGGTCCTGGCTCTGGCCTGTGAACTAGGTCGCGCCCGAACAGGTGGACGCCGGACCCAGGGGATGATTGCGACAAGCCGGCCACGACTGCATGGATGCAGGAGGTAGAGCAACGCAGGAGCAGTTGCCGAGGGATGGCCGGCGCGGGCATGGAAACAGGATGTTTCCCCTGCCCGTGAAGCAATCATTCCCTGGGGCCGGCGGCCGGGTGCTGGTTCTGGGCGGTGAGTCGGAGCGAGAAAAGCTAGGAGCTTCGCGGCTGAAGCCGCTCCCACAGGTGTGAGTTAGGAGCTTCGCGGCTGAAGCCGCTCCCACATGGGGAGCGAGCGGGTTAGCTGGCGACGCGGCGGATTTTTGCGCCGAGGCCGCTGAGTTTTTCTTCGATGTTTTCGTAGCCGCGATCGATGTGATAGATGCGATCGACCGTCGTCTCGCCCTGGGCTACCAGGCCGGCCAACACCAGCGAGGCGGATGCGCGCAGGTCGGTGGCCATGATCGGCGCCCCGGTGAGGCGCTCGACACCGCGGATGATCGCCGTATTGCCTTCGATCTGGATGTCCGAGCCCAGGCGCTGCAGTTCGTTCATGTGCATGAAACGATTTTCGAAAATCGTCTCGCGGATGACGCCGACGCCATCGGCGATGCAGTTCATCGCGGCGAACTGCGCCTGCATGTCGGTCGGGAAGGCCGGGAACGGCGCCGTGGTCAGGTTGACCGATTTCGGTCGCTTGCCCCGCATGTTCAATTCGATGAAATCGGCGCCGGTAGTGATCTGCGCGCCGGCGTCCTCGAGTTTGTGCAGCACAACTTCCAGCAGTTCCGGGCGCGCGCGTCGGCACAGCACACGGCCGCCGGTCATGGCGCCGGCAATCAGGAACGTGCCGGTCTCGATGCGATCGGGCATCACGTCGTAATGGCCGCCGTGCAGGCTGTCCACGCCTTCGATGACGATCCGGTTGGTGCCGGCGCCCTCGATCTTCGCGCCCATCATGATCAGGCAGTTGGCAAGGTCGACGATTTCCGGTTCTTCGGCGCAGTTGTCGAGCACGGTGGTGCCCTGCGCCAGCGCCGCCGCCATCAGCACGTTCTCGGTGCCGGTGACGGTGACCATGTTGAATGAGTAGTGGCCGCCCTTGAGCCGGTCGCAGCGCGCCTTGACGTAGCCGTTTTCCACTACGACGTCGGCGCCGAGCGCCTGCAGCCCGCGGATGTGCTGGTCGACCGGCCGCGAGCCGATCGCGCAACCGCCAGGCAGCGAGACTTCGGCATGGCCGTACCTGGCCAGCAGCGGGCCGAGCACCAGGATCGAGGCACGCATGGTCTTGACCAATTCGTACGGCGCAACCGTCAGCACATTGGTCCCCGGCTCGACGGTGATGGTCAGCTTTTCGTCGACCATCAGCGGCACGCCGAGCGCGCCGAGCAGTTCCATCGTCGTGGTCACGTCATGCAGGTGCGGCACGTTGCCGATCGAGATGGAACTGTCGGCCAGCAACGTGGCGCACAGGATCGGCAGGACGGCATTTTTCGCGCCGGAAATCTGCACTTCCCCGTCCAGCACTTCGCCGCCGGTGATGATGATCTTGGCCATTGTTTGTGAGTTCTCTTCCGGGGATCAGGGCTGGGTCCGGGCTTCGTCCGGAGTCAGGGTGCGCAATGAGAGGGCATGGATTTCGCCACCCATGCGCTCGCCCAGGGTCGCGTAGACCATGCGGTGGCGGGCAAGGGGCAGTTTGCCGCGGAACGCCTCGGACACCACGGTGGCCTCGAAATGGACTTCATCGGCGCCCTGTACGCTGGCTTTGGCGCCGGGCAGGCCGGCTTCGATCAGCTGCTGGATCTGGTGGGCATTCATGGGTCTGCGTTCATCGGCGGGCGGGGAAATGTCGGGTTCGGGCCGGTGCAGGCCTTACAATAGGCTTTACATCATACCGCCTGCCCCCTGCGCATGAGTGCCCTGCCCACCAATCACCCTTCCGAAGCCGACCCGCTGATCGCCAGCGGCCAGCGCGTCATCCAGATCGAAACGCAGGCTCTGCAGGATTTGCAGGCGCGCATCGGTCCTGATTTCGCCCAGGCCTGCCGCGCCTTGCTGGCCTGCCAGGGCCGCGTCGTCTGCACTGGCATGGGCAAATCCGGCCACATCGCCACCAAGATCGCCGCGACGCTGTCCTCGACCGGCACCGCCGCGTTCTTCCTGCACCCCGGCGAGGCGAGCCACGGCGACTTGGGCATGGTCAAGGACGGCGACGTGGTCCTGTTGTTGTCCAACTCCGGCGAAACCGAAGAGATCCTGACCATCATTCCCGCACTCAAGCGCCAGGGCAATCCGATCATCGCCATGACCGGGCGCGCGGATTCGCGCCTTGCCCGTGTCGCCGATGTGCACCTGGACGTGAGTGTTCCGGAAGAGGCCTGTCCATTGGGATTGGCGCCGACGTCGAGCACCACCGCCGCTCTGGTCATGGGCGATGCGCTGGCGGTGGCCCTGCTGGAAGCGCGCGGCTTCACCGCCGATGACTTCGCCAGGTCCCATCCCGCGGGCGCGCTTGGCCGCCGCCTCCTGCTGCACATCAGCGATGTCATGCACGCGGGCAGCGAAGTGCCGCGGGTGGGCATCGACGCAATGGCCAGCGAGGCCTTGGTCGAGATGAGCCGGAAGCGCCTGGGCATGACTGCCGTGGTCGACGAGCAGGACCGTCTGCTCGGTGTGTTCACCGATGGCGACTTGCGCCGTGCGCTGGACGATGCGCAGATCGATTTACGCGCCGTGCCGGTGAAAGAATTGATGGCGCATTCGCCGAAGACCATTGGCGCGCAGCAACTGGCCGTCGAAGCCGCCCACCTGATGGAAGCCCACAAGATCAACGCGCTGGTCGTCGTCGATGAAGACAGACGCGTAGTCGGTGCCTTGAACATCCACGATCTGTTGCGCGCCCGGGTAGTCTGATCGACATGACGACCGTCCTGGATGGCATTCCCGAACACGTGCGCCAGCGCGCCGGCCGGATTCGGCTGGCGGCCTTCGATGTCGATGGCACGCTGACCGACGGCCGCCTGTGGTTCGACCATGCCGGCAACGAATCCAAGGCGTATCACGTGCAGGACGGGCTCGGCCTGCGCCTGCTGGCCGATCATGGCATTGCCGTCGCGCTGATCACCGCCCGCGACAGCGCCTCGGCCCGCGCCCGCGGCAAGGACCTGCGCCTCGAACACATCTTCATCAACGTCAAGGACAAGCTGGCCTGCCTGACCGCGCTTTGCGCGCAGCTGGGAATCTCGCTGGCGGAAGTGGCTTACATGGGCGACGACCTGGCAGACCTGCCGGCATTCCCACATGTGGGCCTGGCGGTTGCGCCTGCCAACGGCCATGACTGGGTGCTCGGCCACGTGCATTGGGTCACCAGGCAGCGCGGCGGCGAAGGCGCGGCGCGCGCGCTCTGCGACTTGATTCTCGAAATGCACGGCCTGCGTCCGGACGTGCTGGCCAGGTTCGGCTCGCCGTGAAGCGGAGGCGCCTGATTGCCGCCAGCCTGCTGGCTGTCGCCGTCCTGGCGGGCCTGGCCGTGTGGGAGCTGCGGCCGAAGCCGCAGGCACGCGTCGCCAGCGCCAGTCGTTCCGACTACATCCTGGAAAATTTCGAGCTTACGTCGCTGGACGAAGATGGCCTCGAATCGTTTTCGGTCAAGTCGCCGCACCTGGAACGCGATCGCAACGGCAAGAGCCTGACCATGCAACTGCCCCAGTTCTCGTTTCCCGACGAGGACGGCGGTCGCTGGCTGGCGACCTCCAACAGCGCCTGGATCGCCGAAAAGGGTGTCGAAGTCCGCCTGATCGACAAGGTCGAAATGCTGGGTCCGCCGTCGCCACTGGGCGAACGCACCCGCTTCAGCACGGCGCACCTGCAGATATTCCCGAAACAGGACCTGGCCCTGAGCCAGGATCAAGTGACCGTCAGCCGGGCCGACTCTATACTGCGGGGCACGGGATTGCGGGCCGACATGCAGTCCCACCACATCCAATTGCTTGCCAATGTCAAAGGACGCTATGCGCCTCGTCGCCCTTAGTTCACTGCTGCTCGCCGCCGTGCTGCCACTCACGGCCCAGGCCAAGTCCACCGATCGCAATGAGCCGATGGATGTCGAAGCCGATCGTACCGATGCCACGCTGGGCGACGACAGCGACGCGATCCTGATCGGCAACGTCCGCATCACCCAGGGCACGCTGGACATCGGCGCCGACAAGGCGGTCATCCATCGCAAGGCCGGCGAGATCGAGCAGGTCGTGCTGACCGGGTCACCGGCCACGCTCAAGCAGCTTTCCGACGCCGGCGAGCCGATGAATGCGCGCGCCAGCCGGATCGTTTACACCCTCACCTCCGATCTGGTCGTGCTCACCGGTGGCGTGGTGGTCGAACAGCCCCGGGGCACCTTGCGTGGTGAAACCATCAAGTACGACCTGAAGAGCGGCCGTCTCGACGGCGGCGGCGATGGCAAGCGCGTGCAGATGCGCATCATGCCCAAGAACAAGCCGGCCGGCGGCACGAACTGATGCTGTCAGCCAGGGGTCTGCGCAAGCGCTATAAATCGCGCGAAGTCGTCCACGATTTCGGCCTTGACCTGAGTCCCGGAGAGGTGGTCGGCCTGCTCGGCCCGAATGGCGCCGGCAAGACCACCTGTTTCTACATGATCGTCGGCCTGGTGCCGACCGACGCCGGGCAGATCGCCCTGGATGGCGAAGACATCACGGCGCTGCCGATGCACGAACGCGCGCGGCGCGGTATCGGCTACTTGCCGCAGGAAGCGTCGGTGTTCCGCAAACTGAGCGTGTCCGACAACCTGATGGCGGTGCTGGAACTGCGCAGCGACCTCAATGCCAACACGCGCCAGGCGGAACTGCAGTCCCTGCTCGAAGAACTTCAGGTCGCGCACGTCGCCGGCCAGTTGGGCGCCAGTCTGTCCGGCGGCGAACGACGTCGGGTCGAGATCGCCCGCGCGTTGGCGGCCAACCCGCGCCTGATCCTGCTCGACGAACCATTCGCGGGCGTCGACCCGATCTCGGTCGGCGAAATCCAGAAAATCGTGCGCCACCTCAAGCAACGCGGCATTGGGGTGCTGATAACCGACCACAACGTGCGGGAAACCTTGGGCATCTGCGACCGGGCGTATATCCTCAATGCTGGAAGCGTACTGGCCCAAGGATCCCCTGAAGCCGTGTTGGCCAACCCGGATGTGCGTCGCGTCTACCTCGGCGAATCGTTCCGCCTGTAAGCGTCGCCGTTGCCGAATGCCGTCACGGTCGACGTCATGAAACCGACACTGCAACTCCGTCTCGGACAGCAACTCACGCTGACGCCGCAACTGCGCCTGGCGATCCGGCTGTTGCAGCTGTCGGCGGTCGAGCTCGAGTTGGAAATCAACGATGCCGTCGACAGCAATCCCCTGCTCGAACGCGAGGAGGAGGACTCCGAGACGCCTTCGTTCCAGGGCAACGATTCGGCGCCGGAAGTCGACGAGGCAAGACCATCGGAGACGTTGGCTGAGCCGAACGATGCTTTCGAGGAAACTCCCGATTTTCGCTGGGACGATGACCGTCCCGCGGGAAGCGGCAGCGGCAGCGGCATCGAGGGCGAGGATCGCGAAGATGCTCGCGCCGCGCCACTGGACCTGCACGAGCACCTGAACTGGCAGTTGCGCCTGAGCCATCTGAATGCGCGCGACCTGATGATTGGCGCGGCCTTGATCGAAGCCATCGGTGAGGACGGTTACCTGCTGGCGCCGTTCGAGGACATCCAGTCCGCGCTACTGCCGGACCTGGCTGCTTCGAAGCCGGAGATCGAAACCGTGCTGACCCTGATCCAGCGCTTCGATCCGGTCGGCGTCGGCGCCCGCAGCCTGTCCGAGTGCCTGTGCGTCCAGCTCAGCCTGCTCAGCCCGGACACACCCGGCCTGACCCTGGCCCGGCTGATTGCCAGCCAGCACCTGGACGCCCTGGCCCGCCATGGCGCGATCAAGCTGGCGGCCCAGTTGCAGCAGCCGGCCGGCGAAGTGGACACCGCGGTCGCCCTGCTGCGCTCCCTCGACCCCAAGCCGGGCGCGCAGATTGGCGGCAGTGAGACTGAGTTCATCGTTCCCGATGCCATTGCCTATCGCCAGGCAGGGGTGTGGAAGGTGGCGACGAACGGCGGCAGCCAGCCCCGCATCGGCATCAATCGCCACTATGAACAATTGATCGGCAAGTCCACCCGCGAGAACGACAATTACCTGCGCGCCCAGTTGCAGGAGGCCCGCTGGCTGATCAAGAGCCTGGAAACCCGCGCCGACACGCTGCTGCGCGTGGCGCGCTCGATCGTGCGCCAGCAAAGCGGCTTCCTGGAACACGGCCCGCAGGCGATGCGCCCGCTGACGCTACGTGAAGTGGCCGATGAACTGGGCCTGCACGAATCGACCATCTCCCGCGCCACCACCCGAAAATACCTGCGCACCCCGCGCGGCACTTTCGAGTTCAAGTATTTCTTCGGTTCGGGAATCGCCACCGACGCCGGCGGTGGGGCCTCGGCCACCGCCATCCAGGCCATGTTGCGCGGCCTGATCGAAAACGAGAACCCGCGAGCGCCCCTGTCCGATGCAAAACTGGCTGAATTGCTCAAGACTGAAGGCATCCCCGTCGCCCGGCGAACTGTGGCAAAGTACCGGGAAGCGATGAATATCCCCTCATCCACCGAGCGGCAACGACTATAGCGAGGGCCCACGAAGCGAATCCCCTTTCCGTGGGCGCCAAGCCCGCCGCACGGCTCCGGGGACCAAGACCAAACCCGCAATTTTCCGACGCTGGCAACGACCCGGCGAGTCCCGTTTTTTGCAGTCGCAATGACGACAGGAGTTAGATATGCGCATCGATATCAGCGGTCATCAGATGGAAATCACTTCGGCCCTTCGCGACTACGCGCAAGAAAAACTCGGACGCCTGGCCAAGCATTTCGAACAGCATCTGGAGACACGCATGATCCTCTCGGTCGACAAACTCGAACACAAGGCAGAGGCCACCATTCACACTCCCGGCAAGACGCTGTTCGCCGATTCCCTGGCGACGGACATGTATGCGGCGATCGACCTGCTCGCCGACAAGCTCGATCGTCTGGTGATCAAGCAGAAGGAAAAGGTCAAGAATCACCACCGCGGCGAGTCCGCCGCCCGATCGGACAGCTTTGGCTGATCCGCGACCCCGGCCCCCATGCGCAATCGGATCAGCGCCCGCGAACTCTTCGATCAGCTGCAAGAGCGACTCGGACTGCGCTGGATCACCACCGGCCAACGCGGCGGCGAGCGCACGCTGGAGCGCGGGGAACAGATGACGCGCCGGCCGTCGCTGGCCGGCTACCTGAATGTCATCCACCCAAACAAAGTGCAGATCGTCGGCTCGGCCGAGCTGGCGTGGCTGGACACGCTGGATGCGCGGCAGCGCTGGGAGGCGCTGGAAAAGATCATGGGCAACCAGCCGATGGCGCTGGTTATCAGCCAGAACCAGAACTGTCCGCCGGATCTGCGCAGTATCGCCGAGGAAACCGGCACGGCCGTCTGGGTTTCGTCCAAACGCGGCTACGAGTTGCTCAACCTGCTGCAGTACCACATGGCGCTCGCCCTGGCGCCGCGGGTCAGCCTGCATGGCGTGTTCATGGAGATTTTTTCCATCGGCGTGCTGATCACCGGCGACTCCGGCGCGGGCAAGAGCGAATTGGCGCTGGAGCTGATTTCGCGCGGCCACCGGCTGGTCGCCGACGATGCGCCGGAATTCACCCAGATTGCGCCCGATGTGCTCGACGGTACCTGCCCGGAAATGCTGCAGGACATGCTCGAGGTCCGCGGACTGGGGGTAATGAACATTCGCCAGATGTTCGGCGACACCGCGGTGAAACGAAACAAGTACCTGCGCCTGATCGTGCAACTGATCAAGGCCTCCGATGGAAATTCGGAAGCGATGTCGCGCTTGACCGGAGAGGCGCCCGCGCCGAGCCGGGTGCTGGATCTGGACGTTCCGGTGTTTCAGCTACCGGTCGCCGCGGGACGCAACCTGGCGGTGCTGACGGAAGCCGCGGTGCGCCTGCACATGCTGCGCGCCAAAGGGCTGGACCCGGCGGCCGCGTTCCTGGCCCGGCATGCCAGCCTGCTCTCGTTGAGCCAGGAATCGTGAGCAGGCGCCGATGACTCCAGGCTCGGGACCCATGCTGATCGTGGTCAGCGGATTGTCCGGTTCGGGCAAGAGCGTCGCACTGCGCACGCTTGAGGACATGGACTACTACTGCGTGGACAACCTGCCGGCGGAATTGCTGACGTCTTTCGTGCAGAGCGTGTCGCACGAGGAATCCAGGCGCTCGCAATTGGCAGTCAGCATCGACGTGCGCAACCTGGCGTCGGACCTTTCCCGTATCGGCGACTGGTTGTCGGCCGTGGCCAGCCTGGGCTACGACCATCGTCTGGTGTTCTTCGATACCAGCGACGAAGTCCTGGTCAAGCGCTATTCGGAAACCCGCCGCAGGCATCCGCTCTCGCACCAGGGTCTGGCCCTGTCCGATGCCATCGCATTGGAACGCGAACGCCTGCGCCCTTTGCGCGCACTCGCCGACTACCTGATCGATACCTCCGAGCTCAACGTACATCAGCTGCGCAAGGCCGTGCTCAGCCGCCTGGAGCCAGGTCTGACGCCGCGGGTGTCCCTGCTGTTCGAATCCTTCGCTTACAAGAACGGCGTTCCGGGCGATGCCGATTTCGTTTTCGATGCGCGTTGCCTGCCCAATCCGCACTGGGACGCGCGACTGCGGCCGCTATCCGGACGCGACCACGCCGTGCGCGATCATCTGGACCAGCAGGAAAACGTACGCGAATACGTGCTGCAGGTCGGCTCCTTCCTCGACACCTGGCTGCCGCGTTTCGAATCCGAGACGCGCAGCTACGTCACCATCGCCTTCGGCTGTACTGGCGGACGCCATCGCTCGGTCTACCTGGCCGAGAAACTGGCGCAGCATTTTCGCGACCTCGAACGCGAGGACGTGCTGACCTACCATCGCGAACTGGAATAGGACGGCCTTTTTTGCCGTCGACCGCGGGTCTGTGCAACCATGAGCGCGTAACTTCGATCTACCCGCCCGAGCGGCACCCGCGCCCGGGTCAATCCCATGGTGAACCATGCTAGAACGCGACCTGCAGATAACCCATCCGCTCGGATTGCATGCCCAGGCTTCGGCCAAGGTGGTGCAGGCGCTGACTGGGTTCCGCAGCCAGGCTTTCCTGCAAGCCAAGGGTCGCGAAGTGAACGCCAAGAGCATCATGGGCGTGATGTTGCTTGCGGCAGGTCCCGGCACTACAGTCCGCGCGCGCATCGATGGCGAAGACGAAGATGCCGCCATGGCCGCCCTGGTCGACCTCTTCGCCTCCGGCTTCTAACCCCGCTTCCACTCCGGCTTCCAATCCCACTGTGGGAGCGGCTTCAGCCGCGATGCTGTTGGCTTCTCGCTCTTCTATTCACCGCCCAGAACTTCGACGCGGCCGCCGGCGGTGGGCATCCTCCGCCGCGTCCAGGAAAAAACCTCCTG
>Ga0209211_10007123_pt1 | contig 15822 bp, 18 predicted proteins | sample RifGroA2_FD_183992 | JGI IMG/M metagenome (GOLD analysis project Ga0209211, IMG submission 183992) | Groundwater microbial communities from Rifle, Colorado, USA - Groundwater A2 (SPAdes) (version 2) | ecosystem: Environmental > Aquatic > Deep subsurface > Groundwater | place: Rifle, Colorado... | reverse complement strand
TGCTGTAATTGTTTTCGAGGCCTTGAACAATTTCCTGCAAGGCACAGCATACAGCAGGCTTTCGGGCTATTACTATCTTGAAGGAACTGCTTTGGCTTCAGCGCTGCACATCATTGCAGCAGTTTTGCTTGCAATTTTGCTCTCAAGCCTTTTAAAGCAGGGCAAGGACGAGAAAAGTTAAAAACCCCAAAGCGTTAATGATTTGGAGCAAAAGAAATGGTGGAATAAATGCCTTTGAGAAACCGTTTTGTCTGGTTCAAGTATTTGGGAAAACCTGTTTCAGCGTACAGAGATTGGAAAGCAAGGCGCGATACTGCGAGAAAGACAGAGGAGGCAGAGTTTGAAAGGCGAGTGCGGTTGGACAAGGAAGCGCGCGAGCTGCATCGCACGGAGTTTGAGAAAGCCAAAGATAGGGCAAAGGAAAGGCACGCTGCTGCCCGCGACCGCGAATTTACGAGAGCTTCTGTTCCAGTTCCAGAAAAAGGAAAGCCCAGAGTGAAACTAAAGTTAGAAGAGCCAAAGCCGATTATTGAAAGAGAGGATTTTTCCCTTGAAAAAAAAGGAATGCTTGATGCGAGCTATGAAACTCCCCAATTGACTTTGCACGGCTGTGTTGCTGCCTTAACCCCCAAAGTCAATCTTTCGGCTGAAGAAAAAACTGTTCTCGCAAATCTCTACCTTGTCGGAAAGCATTTTTATGGAAAGGATGAAAAAGGCAGGGATGTGAGAGCGCCATTCAGTGGCGGTTTTACAATGGCTGGAGCAAAGTACGTGCAGCACAGGCTGAATGTGCTTTCTAAAGACCCGCGCACAATCTTTAGCCCTGGAGAGCGCAGGACTGTAGAACTCTCGATTCAAAGGATTGAAGCCCTTTTGCAAAAGCTCGAAAAGCCTTAACGCTTTTCACTCTTCAATCTCTATTTCTTCCTCTTCTTCCTTTCTGGAAATTTCAGAATGCTCTACTATGTAGTTTTCTATTCTTTCAGAAATGCTTTTTCTCTTGACTGCAATTATGGCGCCAAGGACTATTATTGCAGCAATGAGCGCGTAGATAAGGCCCGTGCTGTTCAGCCAGTTCAGCAATTCTGTCAATGAAACCGTTTGCGCTATCGGTTTTGGAATCACGTGTTGGATGTTGAGGTTGTTCACTCTCACGTTGTTCAAGGAGAGAGTATTTTTTGTTGCTTTTGCAAGCAATACCTGCGGCAGCAGTTCTGTTTTTAATTCAGAGTTTGCAGGCAGTTCAATGCTTATTGTAATGTCTCTCGGCACTTCCATTATAGTCCCTTGCTCGAATTTTTGCAGAAGGCTTTGGTTCAAGCGCCAAACGCTGGAGCGCTGGTCTTCGAGAATTTTTACAGAGCTTTTTTCCTCAGCGCTGTACTCAAGCTCTAAAACCTGCTTTGCCTGGTTGAAGCTGAATTCTTTCAGGCTTAGCTTTTCAATGCTTGAAAAGTATGGAACTATCGGAGTGCTTGACGCCTGCCATTTTAGCAGGTCCTGGCCGTTTTCAGTCACTACTTTCAAAAACTCGTCCAAGTCTTGCCTGTCAAAGAATGCAAAATAGTATTTTTCGTTAAAGGTTCCGTTGCCAGACTCGTCTATTTTTATCGTAAGCTCTTTCTTTTCAATAGTGTACGCTGTTGCAATTCCTGCAATGAGCAGCAGGAATGCCAGAACCGCGATTGTTTTTTTTACTGGAGGCATTTTATAAACTTAGCCATCTCCGGCTTTTTATACCTTATTATTTGTAGAGCATTTCTAGTTTGTTTTTTAAACACTCTTGAACACTTAATGCTATAGAGTTGGGCTAATGGTTGAACTTCGATTTTTCAGGCATTCTTTCTTCCAGCTTTCAGCCAACGGCAAAAACATCCTCATTGACCCCTTTCTTGACTGCAAGGCTCCTTCTCCGGAAATGAAGGCTTTGGTGAAAAGCCCTGTTCAGGAGAAGGATTTCAAGGATGTTTCCTTGATTCTGGTAAGCCATGAGCATTATGACCATTTTGACAAGAAATTCATTGAAAGCATTGCCTCAAAGCAGGATTCTCTAGTAGCAGCGCATGATTCAGTGCTTAATGAATTAAACCTTCCGAAACGCCAGCTTGTTTCAATAGCCACTGACTCTAGCGTTAACGTTCGCAATGCGAGCATTAAGGCTTTTCCAGCCCACCATCCTCACTCTTTCTATCCCTTAAGCTTTTTGATAGAGCTTAACGGAGTTAGAATATTCCACGCTGGCGATACTGATTTGATGGAAGAGCATGAAAAGATAAAGGCCGATGTCGCAATCCTTCCAATCGGCGGAGCATCAACTATGGACCTGGTTGATGCTGTAAAGGCAGTGAAGTGCATGAAGCCTAAAGTTGCCATTCCCATGAGCTATAACACTTTCTCCCACATCCAGGCAGACCCTTTAGAGTTCAAGGCAAGGATTGAAAAAAGCAATTTGAAAACAAAGCCAGTCATTCTCCAGCCTGGGGAAAGCTTCAAGCTTTCCTTTTGAGAGGGTTTTTTTCAAACAGTTTTTTTTCCGAACCTTTTGCTGTCTCTTTCGTAAAGCTTTTTCACTGTCCTTTCAAAAGCTTCATCCAGGTCTATCCCGTGAGAGTTTGCAAGGCAGCAGAGAGTCATTATGATGTCGCAAATCTCGTCCTCGAGCTCTTTTATTTCCTCGTTTGATTTTTTCTTTTTCGGGCCGTAAATGTGGTTGAGCTCTCTCGCCAGCTCTCCGACCTCTTCAGTAAGCCTTGCCATTATCTCCAAAGGCTGCCAGTATGGGGGATTGAACTGCTTTGCCCAGTCGTCAACTTTTTTCTGAACTTCCTTCAAAGCCATTCTTTCGCCTTTATAATTCAACAGTTTCCAAATCTTTTGCGATTTTAGAGTTTGGAAACACTGCCTGCGCTTCTTTCTCCAATGTTTCAATCTCTTTCTGGTGCCTTGTGCTTACGTGAGTGATGAACAATTTTTTCACTCGCGCTTTTTTTGCAATTCCTGCTGCTTGTGCTGCTGTCGAATGCCTTGTTTCTTTTGCCCTTTGCTCGAAAGCGCTTGATAGAGATGCCTCATGCACTAGAACGTCAGCTTCCGTTAGTTCTGAAATATTGTATTTTGGCATCGTATCCATTACTACTGCAACTTTTTTTCCCTTCTTTCCTTGTGAAAAATCCAAGACCTGTTCTGGCTTGAAACTCTTTCCCCCAAGCTTTACCCCCTTTCCCTGCTGCAGCTGCCTCCATAATGGGCCTTCAGGAATTCCAAGCTTTAAGGCCTTTTCCCTGATGAACTTTCCTGCAGGCCTTAACTCTTCAAAAACAAACCCAAAGCACGGAATTTCGTGCTTTAATGGAAAGGCTGTTATTTTGAAGTTTTTTTCCTTCAGGATAATTTCTTTCCTTTTCAATTCCTTGACTTTTAAGGGAAAGCTTGGCCTGAAGCCTGAAAGCCACAAGGCTGCTTTTACCTTTTCTCCAATTCCTTTAGGGCCTGTGATGAAAAGTTCTTTCTGCCTTTCCTGCATCGTCATCGTTGCCAAAAGCCCTGGCAATCCTAGGATGTGGTCTCCGTGGAAATGGCTCAGGAAGATGAAATCAACTTTCATGAAGCTCAAGCCGCTTTGCATTATCTGCCTTTGCGTTCCCTCGCTGCAGTCAAAAAGGAAATTCTGCCCGTTAAAGTTTATGCAAGTGCTTGAGAGATTTCTCTCCTTTGAAGGCGTAGAGCCGCTGGTTCCTAAAAAAACAACCTTGACGTTTGCCATTCTCTGCCACTTTTTTCCGATTGTACTAAAACTTGTCAAAACTTAGTTTTGACAATTATCAAGCCTGCTTATTGCTTATTTATAGTACTGGTTTGATAACTTTGCAAATGAAAGCATTTTTAACTCTTTTTTAACCAATTTTGGTAATGCCTGGTTCTAAAGACTCAAGCAAGCCTGCTTTGGAAAAACAGCCTGAAGCAATAGACAACAGCTACCTGCCCAAGAGCACTTCTGAAGTGCAGGTTTCTGAAAAGCTCATTGGCCAGATTATAGGTCAGGAAAATGGAGTAGAAATAGTAAAAAAAGCTGCAGCACAAAAAAGGAATGTATTGCTTATTGGCCTGCCCGGAACTGGAAAAAGCCTTTTGGCTCAGGCAATGTCTGAACTGCTTCCGGTGCAGCAATTGCATGATGTTCTAATCTATCCAAACCGCTCAGATTCGAACAATCCTAAAGTAAGAATAGTGAAAGCCGGAGAGGGAAAGAAGATAATCCACAAGCTCAGGACTGACGCAAGAGCGCAGGAGGACAATTCAAGGCTTCTTGTAATGCTCTTGAGCGTTGGATGGTTTATCCTCTCTTACGTCATCTGGCGCTTGGGCTGGATTCCGGACGTAGTGTACGCTGCTACCTTAATCCTTGGAGGTTTTTTGTTCATTGGCTTTGCTTTAGGAACGCAGATAAAAACAAAGGCAAGCGCCCAAGTTCCGAAATTATTGATTGATAATTCCGGCAAGAAGACAGCGCCATTCCTTGAAGCAACAGGAGCGAGGGCAGGAGCATTGCTTGGAGACGTGCGTCACGATCCACTTCAAAGTGGAGGCCTTGGAACTCCAGCTCACTTGCGCGTCGAACCTGGCTATATTCACCGCGCTTCCGGAGGCGTGCTATTCCTTGACGAGATTGCAACTCTTTCGCAAAAATCCCAGCAGGACTTGCTTACAGCAATGCAGGAGAAAAAATACTCCATCACAGGCCAGTCTGAAATGAGCTCTGGCGCAATGACGCGAACAGACCCTGTTCCTTGCGATTTTGTTTTGGCTGCTGCTGGAAACTATGAGGATTTGGAAAAAGTGCATCCAGCCTTGCGTTCAAGAATTAGAGGATATGGTTATGAAGTTTACCTGAACCTTGACATGGATGACAATTTGGAAAACAGGAAGAAGATAGTGCAGTTTATAGCGCAGGAGATTAAAAAAGACGGCAAGATTCCTCACTTTTCAGCAAAGGCTTTGGAAAGCATTATTTTTGAAGCGCGCAAGAGGGCTGGAAGGAAAAGCAAGCTTACCTTAAAGTTGAGGGATTTGGGAGGATTGGTGAGAGCTGCCGGAGACATTGCGATAGAGAAAAGGCACGAGCTTGTCACAGAGGATGATGTTTTTGAGGCAAGGCTTTCAGCAAGGACTTTAGAGCAGCAGATGGTTTCAAAAATCCTTGAAGAGCGCAAGGATTATCAAGTTTATTTGACCGAAGGCTCAATGATTGGCAGAGTCAATGGATTAGCGGTTTCAGGAGATGGTGATGCAGGAATGGTTTTGCCTATTGAGGCAGAGGTTGCGCCTGCCATGAGCAAGTCTGAAGGAAAGTTAGTGGCAACTGGAAAGCTTGGGGAGATTGCTAAGGAAGCAGTGCAGAATGTTTCTGCGATTATTAAAAAACTTTCAGGAAAGGACATTTCAACTTATGACATGCACATTCAATTCTTGCAATCCTATTCCGGAGTTGAAGGGGATTCTGCCTCTGTTTCTGTAGCTACTGCAGTAATTTCAGCATTGGAGGGAATTCCTGTAAAGCAAGGGCTTGCAATGACTGGCTCTTTGAGCGTTAGGGGAGAGGTAATGCCTGTCGGGGGCATTACAGCAAAAGTCCAGGCAGCTATAAAGGCAGGCTTTAAGGAAGTTGTAATTCCTTACTCTAACAAGGATGATGTTGTTCTTCCTGAATTTGAGCTGAAGAAAATTAAGGTAATTCCTGTAAAGACCTTGAGCGAGGTTTTGGAGAACGCTTTCGAGCAAAACAGTGCAAAAACCAAGCTTCTTTCAGCCTTGAAAAAGCTCTTGAAATTCAACCTCGCAAACCTTGCGGCGCCGAAAATAGTTTAAGTTCTAAAATCGCTTTGGCTTATTGAATTTCCGCAGCCTTGCCCTTTCTTTTCTTTTCTGCTCTTGAAGGTTTTTTCTGAGCGCTTCTTCCTGCTTTGCTGCGTTTTCCCTTAGCTTTGAAACATTTAATCCTTTTGCTTTTGCTGCTCTTATTTTTGGAACCAGCAGTTTTCTTTCTCTTAAGAGTGAGGCAATCTTATCGAGCTCTTTCACTGCCTTAAAATTTCCGCTTTCAAGCATTTCCAGAAGTCCAAAAAACCTTTCCAGGTGTTCTTTGGGAGTTTTTTCCAAGAAACCACTCTTCAGCTTGAGAGCAAAACTCTTCCCTGTTTGAGCCTGAACTCTGTCCGTGCTGCCTTTGCTTTTTCCTTGCTTTTTATCAAAGCGTATTCAATGCTTTTCTTGTCCTTGCTGATGCCTTCAACCTTTCCAACCCATTCTCCCTTTTTATTGTATACTGGCAGGCCTACAAGCAGTTTCGTGATCTTGCCTTGGACGTTGAATACTTCTGAAATCTTGAACACTATCAAGAACGCGACAAAGCTTGAGGCTATGGTGAAAAGGAACGAGTTCAGGTCTGCTTTTCCTGCAAAAACCCCTTTCCCGGAATCAAGGATGAACCATACAAGAATGAGCGAAATTCCCGAAAGAAAGTAGTTGCGTATTTTGTAAGCGCGCTTTAAATGCACCAAATCTATTGTCCTGCCTATAATGAAAAGTTCTGCTGAAAGGAAGGTGAAGAATATGAATTGCACAGCAGCCTCCAGGCCTGCCTGTATGATGTCTGATTCTGTTGCTTGAGGCAGGGAATAGAAAACAGTGTACGCCCCTATTACTCCAAAGGCAAACACGAACAAGGTTGCGATATAGAACGGAAAGCTCGCCCTTTGGGTTTTGATGCTTTTTGCCATTATCCTGACAATGCTTGCAAGCCTGTCAAACAATCCAAACCCGTAAATTATGAGAAAACCGCCTAAAGTTCCTACAACAACCTGGCCTCCGATAGTCGGCAATGCTATGAGGATTAAAAGTATCAGGCCTGGAATTCCGAAAACCACTTTTTGCAAAAAAGGGTCTCTCAAGGCTTCCTTTATAGTGTAGTAAGCGCTTTCAATCTCTTTGGCCTGTTTTATGATCAAAGTTTCCTTGCTTATTACCGGAGCTCTGGACTGCAGTATTGGCAGTACCTGGTCATCCTCCGCTCCGTCAGTCACTAGAATGAAAGCGTCCGCAGGAAACTTTTCCATTACAGAATCAAGCTGTTCGTTGATGCGCTTGTCGCTTTCCAGGCCAAACTTTCCTGCTCCTGTGAGCGTTACGACTTCAACATTAGCGTAAAGCTTTTTTGCTTCCTGCATTTTTTTCACAGCAGCAAAAACAGTGTTGCTGTCAGAATCTTCAGGGTCTGCCAATGCAAGCTTTGCTGCAGCATTCAAGTTTGCTTTCTTCCCTATTATAGGGCCTTCAATGCCTGCCTTTCTCCCGAAATCGTCATCCCTGTCAACGCACACTACCAGGACGCTTTTTGTCTTTTCAGCCATTTAAAAAACCCGCTTGTTTTATAAACGCGCAACCTTTAATTATTGTGCCTTAAAGTATTTAATTAACTAACGCTTTTTAGGCGTTTTTTGGAAGGCGGAGATTTTTCTATGGCAAAGCGGTTTGGCAAGGTTGAAAGCTACAAGCTGAAAGAGCTAATATTCATCCTTATCCTCCTCATTGTAGTGCTGTCAGCTGCAGCAATCTTCATCTTCAGGGACGTTATTGCAATCTATATTCTTGTAGGATTTTTCGCGCTCTTCCTTGTAATCCTTGTCTCGCGCTATGATTTCCTGCTTGCCTTGAAAGAGTATGAGAGAGCGGTGATTTTCAGGTTTGGAAGGGCAAAGAGAGTCGGAGGCCCTGGCTGGACTTTCATCTGGCCTGTTATAGAGAGCGCAAGGTTTGTTGACTTGAGGACGCAAACGATTGACGTAAAGCCTCAGGAGGTAATCACCAGGGACAAAGTGGTAGTGAAGATTGACGCGATAATATACCTTTTTGTGAAAAAAGAAAATGATGCTGTAATGAAAAGCGTTTTGGAAATTGACGATTACAGGAAGGGAGCGGAGCAGTTTGTTGTAGCAAGCATTAGGGATGCTGCAGGAGAGCTAACTTTAACAGAACTGATTTCAAGCATTGAAAAATTAAACCAGGAAGTCAAGCAAAAGCTCGAGCAGATAACCACTTCCTGGGGAGTTTCAATAGAGGCTGTTGAAATCCAGCATCTTTCAGTTCCTAAAGAAATCAGCGATGCTTTTTCAGAGCAAAAGGCTGCTGAGCAGAAAAAGCTCGCAAGGACTGAATTAGCAAAAGCTCACCAGATTGAGATAGAGGCTGTGAGGGACGCTGCTGAAGGCCTTTCAGACAAGGCACTATCTTACTATTACATCCGCGCCTTGGAAAGGCTGGGAAGAGGCAAGGCAACAAAGTACATTTTCCCTTTAGAGCTTACGCAACTGGCTTCAAGGCTTTCCGGAGTCAAGAGCGAGGGCGCTGCTGAAGACCTGTTCAAAAAATACGCTCCAGCAATCAAGAAGCTTTTGGCAAAGAAATCTGGCAAGAAAAAGAAATGAACTTTTGCTTTTTTTAACCGCCAACGATTATCGCTGCCTCTATGAATGCTGCTGCAAGAAGTATGATGTATGCGATTACTATCAGCACTATCGCGTCTTTCGCCACTTGCTCGAAGCCTTTTGTCTGGAATTTTCCCCTGATGATTGCAGCGCTAATAATGCCACCAGCAATCGCCCCCAAAAAGTAAGCGAGGATTTCAGGAATTCCGTGCGGCACCAAGCCAATTCCTGAAGCTAGTCCATGCCCGTAGGATTGGAGCTCTAGGGCTTTCTGGCCTATGAGAATTCCAATAACGCTCGCGTTCCACGCAAGCAAAAACACCGCTCCAGCTCCGTACAGGAAACTGAACAATATTGCCAAGCCTAGGACTATGGCGTTGTTTGCGAAAATGAACTCTCCGCATTTTTCAAGGCTTTTTGAGGCAGCAAAGCAGTCATCTCTTGAAGCGTTTCCTGAAAAAGCCCCTTGGATTGCAGAGAGAGTGCTTTTCTGCTCGCTGAATACCTTCTCCCTTAAAGGCGCTTGAAAGCACGCGCTTCCGATGCAGATGTTTCCGTTCTCGCTTGGCAGGGCGAAATACCAGAACGAATAGCTTAAAATCAATCCTATGAAAAACCAGGTGAATATTGCGATAATGTCAAAATGCCTTGCAACAAAGCCTAAAGAACTGCTTGGCTTTTCCTCCTCTTCCTCCTCTTCCTCGCTGAAAATCTTTTCAATCAATGGCACTAGGCCGATGGTTACAAACGCTATGGCTGTAATGCTCGCGTTGTTCGGGAAGATTGCGTAAGCAACCCAGATGCTCAGGCTTGAGATTATGAAGCTTTGGATAAGCAGGTATACTGGATGTTTTCTGACCTCTTTGCTTCCGAACAAAAACTCCAGTACCATTCTCCCACTTTTCCTCAAGCGCTTGTTTTTTAATTCTTTTTCTCTCCAAGAGTATTGAATCAAAGCCTTAAAATAATAAAGCTTTTTTTGGTTTTAAAATGCTTTCTAAAAAACTTGTCTTTCCTGGAGAGTTCCTGGCTACGGAGGAAGAGTATTCTTCAGGAGTTAACACTTTCTCTGATTCTGAAGGCAGGGTTTTTGCTGACAGTGTAGGAATAGCTGATTTTGACGATGCAAAAAGAGAGGTTCTTGTGAGCAAAAAGTCCAGGATTGTAAAGCCTGCAGGAATCGGAAGCACTGTTTTAGGCAAGGTAATGTTTGTCAAGGACAACATGATTGTGCTTGAGCTTGTTGAGGCTGAAAAGAACGGCGAAGAGCTAAGGCTATTGCACAGCACAGGAAGCCTGATGGTTTCAAGGGTTTCAAACTTTTTCGTAAAGCGCTTGCGCGATGATTTCAAGATTGGAGACCTGGTGAAAGCAAGGATTATTGAAGCAAACACTTACGGAGTGGAGCTTTCAACAAACGCCCCGAATTTGGGTGTTGTTAGGGCTTATTGCTCAAAATGCAGGCAGGAGTTGGGATTGTTTGCCGGAAGCCTGAAATGCACTAGCTGCGGTTCTTTAGAGAGGAGAAAGCTTTCTTCAGAATACTCTTTGAAAAAAAGCTGAACGTTTTCGGAAGTGAAAGAATGGAGCTTGAGGTTTTAAAGTCTGAAAAAAACTTTTTGGAATTTGTCATAAAGGAGGAAAGGCATTCCCTGCCTAATCTCTTGAAAAGCAAGCTGCTTGAAAACCCTGACGTCAGCTTTGCCGCTTACCAGCTAAAGCACCCAATGGACAAGAATTCTGTCTTTGTCTTGAGGACAAAATCCAAGCCTGCCTCCAAGGCATTATCTGAAGCCTGCAATTCCCTGGCTGAAGAGCTCTCAAGCTTTGAGAAAGCCTTGAAGAAAGCGTTGAAGTAATAAAACCTTTTCCCCTTCTTTTTTTTGAGTTGTTGCCTTTGAAGAAAAAACTCCAGGCTTTCAGGAAAAAGTTGAAATGGCTTGACCCCTTCACCTACGTTGACCTGCTTTTGGAAAAATACTGGCCAGTGAAGCACGGCAAAAAGACAGACGTGCAGGAGATAGGCTATACCCTAGTGTATATTGTTTCAGCTTTTATTTTCGCTTTCCTAATCTACCAGTTCTTTGCGCTTGCCTTGCAGACAAACAGCCCTATTGTAATAGTGATTTCAGAATCAATGGAGCCAAACCTGTACAGGGGAGATGTTGTTTTCATCCAAGGAGCAAGCTTTGCATCATTAAAAGCCCAAGAGCTTTTTGTTCCAGAAAACGTTTCAGGAAAGCTGTTTTCAGAATTTGCTGAAGCCTCTTACTCTCCCTCGCAAGTTTCCAATGCTGGAAAAGAGCTTTCAGCAATTCAAGCAGGAGGCAAGGAGATAAAGCCAAGCCAGGACGGAGACATAATCCTTTACTACTCTTCCTTCACCGGAGAGCAGATAATCCACAGAGTCGTGGCAAAGCTTAACGCTTTGGACGCAAGCTTCCTGCTTACAAAAGGCGATAATGAAAAAACAAACTGGACTTTTGACCAGGACTGCGGGAAAAAGATTCAAGAGCCTATTCTTGGAACTGACACTTCAAGAATAATAATTGAAAAGCCCTGCATTACTCTCTATCCTCTCAAGATTTCAGAAATTGAAGGCAAGGCAATTTTCAGGATTCCGATAATCGGCTGCGTCAAGGTCTGGGTTTTTGACGACTTGCCTTCCCTAATATCCAAGGGCGCAATGCCTGAGAGTTATAGGCAAAAGGTGCTTTTTGATGGCAAGGCTTGTTTTGGAGAACGCTGCAGAATTCAGGAAATGCATTGAAGCGATTTCAGTGCTTATTGACGAGGCAGAGTTCGTGCTTGAAAAAGACTCCCTGTCCTTGAAGGCAACAGACCCTTCGCAGATTTCAATGGTTGACTTCAGGCTTCCGAAAAAAGCCTTTAAAGAGTTCGAGCTTTCCTCTCCTTCCAAAATTGGCCTGGACCTGGATTACTTGAGCCAGATAGTTTCAAGGGCTAAAGCAAGCGATGTTTTGGAGATAGAGCTTGATTCTGAAAACTCTCGCTTAAAACTTTCATTCAAGGGCTCTTCAAAGCGCTCTTTCAACATTCCATTGCTTGACATCAGCAGGCAGGAGCTTCCGACTCCAAAAATAGAGTTCGAGGCTTCACTAAAGATTAAAGCTGGCGAATTGCAGGAAGGCTTGAAGGACGCTTCCTTAATCGCTTCTCACATTACGATTGGAGTGCAGAATGACAATTTTATAATGAAGGCAAACTCTTCCAAAGGATTCTGGGAGCACGAAAGCTCGAAGAAGGACGGAGCTCTTGTTGAATTGCAGGTGAAAAAAGAAGGCACAGCAATGTTTCCCTTGGACTACCTTCAAGACATGCTCAAGGCCGCTTCCAGCGATACTATAGTCAGCATTGGCTTGAAGGCAAACCATCCAGTAAACCTTGCATACAATATCGGAGAGGCCTCCATCTCTTACTATCTTGCCCCAAGGATTGAAAGCTGAAGCCTTGCTTTCAAACAAAGCTTTTTAAAAACAGGAAATCTTGTTCTATTGCATGAAGCCGGCTTTGCATTATCTTTGCGTTTTAGCTTTTGCACTCTTTCTCTCCAGCTTTGCCTTTGCGGAGCTTTCCGCTGAAATCCAAGGCGTAAGTTTCTGGCAGCAGGATTCTGCAGGCACATTGCAGGATGTTGGAAGAGCGGTTGATTCTTCAAAAGACTTGCAAGTCAAAGTTGTTGTGAGAAATCCAGGCAGCAGTGATTTTCAGGGTAGAATTGATTTTGAAGTGAAAAGCCAAAGCGGTTTTTCAGGCTCTCGAACAGTAAGCGTTGCTGCAAACTTGCAGGAAGAAATTCTAATAAATAACTTTGCAACTTCAAACCAGTTGGGCGGATTGCAGCAGGCAAAGCCTTACACGGTTGTTGTCAGCTTGTTTGATACTTTCATTAGCCCTGAAAAATATGTGCAGAGTAGCGAGGCTTCTTTTGCAATCAAGAGGCAGCAGGCTTCTGTTCCTGAAATGCCTTGGGCTTTTGTTTTCATTGCCCTGGCTTTTGCCTTGCTTGTTTTTAAACTCTCTGAAGCCAGGAGCAAGGACAATCTTTAAATAATCTTTCCTGCCTTGTTCTTTCAGCAAGTTTGTTTTCCAGGGGAGAGATAAAGAGGGAGTTTTTTTGATAGAGCTCAAGAATGTTGTTTATTTCCAAAGGGCAGTGAACGCAATCGCTTCCTTCATTAACGAGGGCAATTTCCGCTTCAGCACTAACGGCCTGTCTTTCAAGGCTATTGACCCTTCACAAATAGTTCTGGTGAATTATAGCCTTGCTAAAAGCTCTTTTGACAAGTATGAAATCGAGCCAAACTTTGTTGGCTTGGACATTGCGGAATTGAACAAGATAATGCAAAGGGCTTTGCCTAATGACAGGATGCAGCTTGAGTTGGATGATAACGAATTGCACGTAAAGTTTGAGGGAGAGTTGAGCAGGAGTTTTCGCTTGCCCTTGATTGACATTACAGAGGAAGAAGTTAACATTCCCTCGCCAAAATTTGACGCTAGGGTCAGCATCAACGCTCGCATCCTAAAAGAGGCTTTGAAGGATGCCGGATTGTTCGGAAGCAGCGTTGTAATAAAGGCAAAGGGCAGCCAGTTTATAGTAGAAGCTAGAGGCTCTCAAGGCACTTTGAGAACTATTACTAAAGAAACCGGGAATGTGAGCGTCAAGGCTGATTCTGAAGTTGTAAGCAAGTACAGCCTGAATTTTTTCCAGAACATCATGAAAGAGGCGGAGAATGAAGCTCCTGTTGTTTTAGAGCTGAAGAGTGATGCGCCAATGAAGGCTTCTTTCAAGATTGGAGAGAGCACTATTGAATTCTACCTGGCTCACATGATTTTGTGATTTTTCCACTGGAATTCTAGCCTGGACTGTTTTTTAATTGTTTTTTCACGCTAATTGCTTACTTATATGCTTCCGGTGCAGGAATTAAGGTTTGCGCAGGCCTATCCTTTCTCTAAAACAGCGCAGGCTGCTGTAAAGAATGCCAGGCTTTCCTTAAGCGAGGTTTCAGAGACAGTTCTTTCAAGGGCAAGGCTCATGCTGCAGAGCTCTTTGCATGGAAAAGCATACAAGCCCTTGGCGCAGGAAAGCTCTGACGCTATAATGAATGAGGTGCTGGCATTTCCTGTAGCAAAAATCCTGCTCTCGTTTTCAAAAAACATTTCCTATTTTGAAAGGTTTGCTGGAATGATTTCAGAGAACGCTTTAAAGCGCCTGGAGCTTGAAAAGCCTGAAACCTTGCTTGACCTTGCTTCAGAATTGAATGTTGAATTCGAGCTTTTGGAAAGCAAGGATTTTTTCGCTGCTGTTTCACTGATTTCCTTCCTTAAAATTCCGCAAACTTTCAAAAGCATGCACCTGGTGAACCAAAAGCTGGAGAATGGAAAGGTTTTTTTGGAACAGCAAGAATTCGCGAGATTGCTTTCAGAGGCTGTAAGGCTTAAGGTATTCCAGAGCCTGCCTGTTGACGTTAAAGGAGTTCCTAAAGGGTTCCAGAATATTGCTTTTGAGATTTTTTCAGAAGCAAGCGCAAGGCAGAGGGAATTTTTGAAGCAGGTAATGCATGGAGAGATAGAGGTCGAGGCATTTCCCCCGTGCTATTCTGAACTTTACGCGAAAATAAATTCCGGGGAAAAACTGACGCATTGGGGAAATTTTGCGCTTGCGGCTTTTTTGATAGCCTTGAACATGCCGAAAGAGGAAATCCTCGGGGTTTTCAAAAAAGCTTCAAACTATGACGAGAGGATTGCAAAATACCATATTGAAAGAATGAGCAGGGGAAAGAAATATACTCCTCCCTCTTGCGAAAAGCTGCGTTCTTTCGGATTGTGCATCCAGAACGGAATTCAATGTTCCAAAATCAAGAACCCTGTCCAGTATTACAGGAGAAAACTGTTTTCAATGCAAAAGCCAGGAAAGGTGGAGAAGCAATGATTGAGGAAGAATTCCTTGCAAGAAAATTCCACTACTATTATTCAAAGAATTTCGTGAAAGAGCCTCCAAATATCGAGAGGCGGGAGTTTGGCTTTGGAGAGTTTGGGAAAAAGATTTCGCAAAGGCATTTCGCGTTCAAGAATTTGGCTGACTTTAACAATTTTTTGATGGATAAGGTGCCTTTTTATGCTTCCTGCAGCCCGGCGCATTATGAATTCCCTTCAGTTCCTGACATGCAGAAAAAGCACTTGCTTGGAAGCGATTTGATTTGGGAGTTTGACTCTGATGATTTCAAGACTCCATGCGCTGAAGAGCATACCTTGTGGAAATGCCCAAAGTGCGGCCTGGGCGGAAAGGGAAGACTGCAGTACTGCACTGCTTGCGGAGAGAGGACTGTTTTTGATGAATGGTCATGTCCAGAATGCCTGAACGCTGTGAAAAAGCAAACCTTGCAGTTGGTTGAATGGCTGCAGGATGATTTCGGCTTTGGCAAAGGACTTAGCGTTAATTTTTCAGGCTCTAAAGGCTTTCACGTGCACTTGCGCTCTCAAGAGATTTTCAGCCTTCCGCAGTCTGGAAGAGTGGAGCTGTTGAACTATCTCACTGGCTTTGACCTGAACCTTGAGGCTTTAGGCTTTCTTTCAGAAACAGGCGGCCATTACTCCAGCATTCCATTAAACAAGGCAAAAGGCTGGCAGGAAAAACTGCTCTCAAAACTCTTTTCATTCTTGCAGGGCGCTGACGCCTTGCAATTGCACTCTTTCTCAAACCTGAGGGAGAAGGAAGCCTCAAAACTTTTGGAGTCAAGGGAAAGCATTTTGCAGGAATTAAAGAATGGCAGGCTTTTCAAGTTCGGCAAGAAAAGCAAGCAATTCTGGCAGTTATTGCTCGAGCATTTTGTGGAAGGGCAAAAACTTTTTATCGACAGGCAAACCTCGATAGACCTGGTAAAGATAGTGAGAGTTCCTGAAACATTGCATGGAGGCACTGGCTTGCTTGCGAAAAAAATCCAGCTTGAAGGCTTGAAGGCCTTTGATGCTTTGTCTGAAACAATAGTTTTTTCAAGCAATCCAGTCAAGGTATTTGCTGAAAAGACTCCGAAGTTTTTTTTGAAAGGCAATTGGTTTGGTCCTTTCGAGCAGCAGGAGATAGAACTTCCTGAGTTTGCTGCTGTATTCCTGCTTGCAAGGAAGTCAGCAAAGCTCAAGGCTCGCGGAAAAGGGGAGAAAGATGAAGCTTGACTATGAAGAGCTGAGGCGGGTTTACCGCCTGGAAAAAAACACCTCAAAGCTTGTCGAGCTTCCTGAAGACTTTTACAACTCCTTGAACGAGTTTGTTGCAGGAGAGAAGAAAAACTATCTTGAATCATTGAAAGACTTGGGCTCTTCT